>Ga0233377_1000115_pt1 | contig 48853 bp, 46 predicted proteins | sample ElkDunMinimDraft_6_FD_191540 | JGI IMG/M metagenome (GOLD analysis project Ga0233377, IMG submission 191540) | Fecal eukaryotic communites from dung pellets of Tule Elk in California, USA - Elk Dung E36 | ecosystem: Host-associated > Mammals > Digestive system > Large intestine > Fecal | place...
GACGGCGAGGGAGAGTGCGACCGTCACCAGCCCGGCCGCCACCAGCGGGCGGCCGAGCCGGGTGACGAACCTGCCGCCGAACAGGGAGGTCACGGCCGACCCCGCCGCGAACGGCGTGGTCACCAGCCCCGCCTCCAGGGCCGAGTAGCCCAGGCCGTTCTGCAGATACAGGGTGAGGATGAAGAAGATCGCGGTGAAACCCGCGAAGTAGAGCGCCGCGAGCAGGGCGCCGAGCGCGTACGAGCGCCTGCGGAACAGGGACAGGTCGACGACCGGCTGGTGGTGCCGTCCGTACATTCGCTCCCAGGCCACGAAGGCCGCGAGCCCGGCGAGACCCGCGAGCAGGGCCGGCCACCTGGCCGAGGCCCCCCACTCCTGACCTTCGACGAGCGGCAGGAGCAACAGCAGGACGCTGACGGCGAGCAGCAGCACTCCCACCGGGTCCATGCTCTGACGGCGGCGGGGCTCTTGGGGGGCGGGCCGGATGTAGCGGTAGGCCAGGGCCACGGCCAGGACGCCGATCGGCACGTTGACGTAGAAGACGAGGCGCCACCCGTCGGTGTCGCCGCCGAGGTTGATGAGCACCCCGCCGAGCAGCGGGCCGATCGCGGTCGAGATGCCGATGACGGTGCCCAGCGCCCCGAACGCCCTGCCTCGCTCCGCTCCCCGGAAGAGCTGCTGGATCAGCCCGCTGACCTGCGGGTTGATCACTCCGCCCGCGATGCCCTGCACGAGTCTCGCGACGATGAGCAGGGTCGGGTTCTGGGCGAGCCCGGCCGCCGCGCTCGCCGCGGTGAACAGTACGACGCCGAAGACGAACGCGTTGCGTCGGCCGTGTGTGTCGCCGAACCGCCCGGCGGGGACCAGCACCAGCCCGAAGGTGAGCGCGTACCCGGAGACCACCCACTGCAGGGCGCTCTGCGGGGCCTCCAGCCCGGCACGGATGGAGGGCAGCGCCACGTTGACGATGCTGACGTCCAGCAGGGTCATGAAGCCGGAGACGAGGCAGACGGTGAGCGCCTTCCAGCGGTACGGGTCGGCTCCCTCTCGATACTGGGGGGACATCACCCTGACGGGTCCGGTGCTCGTCCGGTCGCGTGGGGGAGCGGTGTCCCGGCCTGTGATCGGCTGAGGATCGTCATGCCCCGCCTCGTTCCCCGTCCTCGGTCGAGCCCTCCACCTTTCAGCAGTGCGTATGTACCCCTCGCGGGCTTCCCAATCATGGTTCGCGCCCCGGAGCGCGAGCCGGCCCTCGCGGGTGTCGCCCGCGAGGGCCGGGGGAAAAGTCCTCACGCCAGGGTGGTTCCCGGGTCATCGCGGGTGTGCCCGCGAGGGCCGGGGGTCACCGTCGGCGCGGGGAGCACCTCACGTCACGGGCACGACACCTCGCCGCTCGTGGCCGGGACGTTCACCGCGGTCCAGGCGGCCTTGACCGCGTTCACCTCGGTGCAGCCGCTCGGGAAGAGCGACTTGGCGGCGGCCACGGTGGCCCTGCGCGCCTTGGCGTGCGTCCACGGGGAGGTCTTGGTGTTCAGCCCGGCCTGGAAGATCCGGCCGGCCTTCTGGATGCCGATGCCCGTCAGGGTCGTCGGACCCGAGCAGACGGAGCTGGACGGCTTGCCCACCGGGTTGGTGCCCTCGGCGAGCAGGTAGAACCAGTGGTTCTGCGGGCCGGCCGCCGCGTGAACCGCGGTGGAGGGGATGGAGGAGCTGTAGCAGTTCGGATGTCCCTTGGCCGAGGGGTTGTACATGTTGCGGATCTCGCCTGAGCCGGTCAGGTTGACCTCCTCGCCCACCAGGTAGTCCGGCGGGTCGAGGGCGGCGGGCTGGTTGGCGTAGTGTTCGGTCAGCGCGCCGAAGATGTCACCGGTCGACTCGTTCAGGCCGCCGGCCTCGTTGCCGCTGCCCCCGCTGCCGCCGGAGTACTGGAAGATGGCGTGGCCGTACTCGTGGCCGACCACGTCCATCGGGGTGGCCTGCCTGGTGTTCGCCTGGTTACGCCCGAAGCTGGTGTAGCTGCCGTTCCAGTAGGCGTTGACGGCGCTCAGGCCGACCCGGGCCGGGAAGCCGCCGCCCGAGCCGGTGAACCCGTTGCGGCCCAGCCAGCTGCTGAGCATTTTCCATTCCGTCTGGGCCGCGTACAACGCGTCGACGCAGGCGGTCTCCAGGTTGGTGCCCGAGCCGTTGCCCCAGGAGTCGTCGGTCCCGGTGTAGGCCGAACCGTTCTGGCCGCCGCAGCGCAGGCCGGGCCGGGTGGTGTCGGTCATCGAGTACGAGCTGCCCGAGCCCGAGGTCTGGATGGTCACCGGGTTGCCGTTGTAGTAGCTGTTGCCGGTTCCGGCGTGCACGTCGTCGTAGGAGTCGAAGACCGACCCGTCGAGGGCGTCCACGAAGACGTGCAGGACGCTCGGAGCCTCGGCGGTGGCGCCGCTGACGACCACTTCCCAGGCCAGTCTGGGCGTCGTGGTGGTGGCGTGCACGAGCAGCTTGGGCGCGGCCACGCTCTCCACGACGGGCAGCTGCGCGCGGGCGGTGGCGGTCGCCGTGGCGGCGTCCACCTTGCTCGTGACGTCGATCGTGATCCTGGACTGCTGGCCCGAGCTCACGGACCCGACGAGCTCTCCGGCCCTGTCGGTGGAGACGATCACTTCACCGCCGTAGACCGGCAGCCCGCGGTAGGTGCGCGCGTAGGTGAGGTACTGCAGGCCGTACGCACCGGCGATGTTCCTGGTGAGGGTGAACCTCTCGTTCTGTCCCTTGAGGACGGCTTCCGACCTGGCGGCGAGGGTCGCGTTGGCGGTGGTGACCGCGCGGTTGCGCGCCTCCGCGTCCGGCGGCGCGTACACCGGCGGGTCGGCGGACACGGTGCGGGCTGCGGCGGCGTCCGCCGGGGTGGCGGCGTTCACCGCCGTGGGGGTGGTCATGGCGGCGACGGCCAGTACGGCCACGGCGCCAAGCTTGACCTTCGGATTCACGCGGGGTGACTCCTCTCGATGTCCCTTGGGGGGTAGGAGGGATGCAAGGAGCCCTAAGAAGTCCGGGCTCCCTTAAATTGGCACCGAGATGGGCGGCTGAATACCTCGCAAAGTCCCATAACGTCGTGATATGGGCAGTTATCCAGACCGAGAGGGCCCGTGTCGCTGCGGCTCACCGATGCGGGAAAGGGGCTGTGATTCAGAGGTCCCTCGGGTTGACTGCCCTGGTGGGGGGCTGTTTTCCGCCGGGTCGACCGAAGATCGTCGATGCTGGATCCGATCGTGTCGATACCAGGACGTCCCGCTGAGTGGGCTCCGACGAGCGAGGAAATCACAGAGGTCCATACCGAGGTGTTGGCGCGAATCGCCCCCCGGCACCGTGTTCGGCGCGAGTGCGGGACTCCCGGCCCGGCGGCAAGGACCGCCGCGGTCCCGATCGCGCGGTCGGCGGCGAGATCATGAAGATCATGCGGCCCCGCCGGTCAACGCGTACATCGTGAAGGTCGTGCGGCCCCGCCGGTCAACGCGTACGAGGCACCCTCAGGACGAGGTTTCCGCGGACGTCCGGGTCCTGCGGGATGACCCGGCGCCGATGCCGGGCTCGGTGAGGGGGAGCGGTCCGTCGCCCTCGCGCAGCACGTCGTCGGCCATCTGGTCGTACTCGGCCACCCGGCTCCTGCCCGCCTCGCCGAGCTGCTCGACCACCGCGGCGACCAGCGTTTCGAGCAGCGCGACCGCCGGGGTCAGCGAGTCGAACGGCGAGGGTGAGCGGACCAGGGCGGGCAGCACGACGTCCGCCACCGCGGCGGCGGGCGACAGCCACGGGTCGGTCAGCAGCACGATCTTCACGTTGCGCGCCGCCGCGGCGCGGGCGAAGGCGATCGTCTCGCGCTGGTAGCGCCGGTAGTCGAAGAGCACCAGCACGTCGCGGCGGCCCATGTCGAGCAGGTGGGCGGCGTGGTCGGCGGTGGACCCGGTGATGTAGGTCGCGTTGGGCCGCAACTGGTGCAGATGGGCGATGAGGTACTGGGCCAGGATGGTGCTGAACCGGCCCCCGGCCGCCGAGATGCGGCGGCCGGGGTCGGCCAGCAGTTCCGCGGCCTTGACCAGCTCCCCTTCGGAAAGCTGGTCGAAGGTCATGGCGGTGGCCTCCAGCAGCACCCGGCGGGACCGGCTCAGCACCCTGCCGGTGTCCTCCTCGGCGCTGCCGTACTGGGCCAGGGGAGAGGAGTAGCGCTGCTGGGTCTCACGCTTGAGCGCCTGCTGCAACTCCGGATAGCCCTCGAAACCCAGCCGGTAGGCCAGCCGCAGCACGGTGGCCGGACTGGTCTGGGCCTGGCTCGCGACGGTCGCGAGCGGCTCCAGGCCGGCGGTCGGGTAGCCGGCGAGCAGGGTGCGGGCGACCCGCTGCTCCGCGCGGGGCAGCTTGGGCAGCACATCGCGGAGCTGGGCCGCGACGGTGCGCGGCTCGGGGGTGCCGGGCATGTTGCCTCCTCCGAAACGGCTGTCGGCTCGCGCGGCACGTCAGCAGGTAGGGATCATGCCACGAACCGTACGAAATGAGAACGTCGTCCTCAGATCGCGCACCGATCGTCCGCGGCCGTCCCGCCGCTCATTGCTCACCGCTCACCGCTCATCCGCGAGCCCGCACCAGTCGATCGCGGTCAGCGCGTAGGTCTTCGCGGACTGCACCAGCTGGGCGATCTCCACGTACTCGTTCTCCGCGTGCGCGGTGTATCCGACGCCCGGGCCGTACACCAGGCCGCCGATCCCCTTGCGGTCCATCCAGGTCAGGTCGCACACGCCCATGAAGCCGGTGGTGAGCGGCGGTTGCCCGCCGGTCGCCGTGGTGTGCGCGCCGACCAGTGCCGCGCTCAGCGGGGCGCCTTCGGGCAGCGTGTACGGCGGCCAGAGCAGCTTCCACTCGAACACCGGGGGGTGCTCGCGCAGCCACGGGTCGGTGCGGCAGGCGTCCATCACCCGGGACTCGATCTCGGCCATGACCTCCTCGTTGGACCGGTCGGGGTGGTGGTAGACGCAGTACTCCACGACCAGCTCGTCGGCGAGGAAGAAGGGCACCAGGATGCCCGAGGGGTTGGCCCGCAGCACACCGGGCAGCAGGTTGAAGTAGCCGGGCGGGAAGAGCGGGTGCCGGTTGTGGCGGGCCCAGTCGTCCTCCAGGGCGCGCAACGCCTGGTAGACCACCCAGAACTTGTCGACGGTGTTGACGCCGAGCGCGTCGCCCTCCAGCGTCGGGTGCACGGTCATGCCCCGCAGCCCGGAGTGCGCGGTCTTGCCCTCCAGGGAGACGCTGAACCAGAGCAGGCCCGGCGTCACCGGCACCGACGCCGGCAGGGTGCCCGCCTGCCCGGACGGTTCGCAGACGATGGCCGCGTCCGCGCCGAACCCGGCCTCCAGCACCGCGGTGGTGCCCGCCTCGTGGTCGCCGACCTCCTCGCCGACGACGCCCTGCAGGACCAGGTCACCGGCGAGGCGCACGCCGGCCCCGCGCAGCGCGATGGCCGCGTAGGCCGCGGCGACCAGACCGCCCTTCATGTCCGTCGCGCCGCGCCCGATCACCGCGTCGTCGGTGATCTGGGCACGGAACGGGTCGCCGTGCCACCGGTCGAGGCGGCCCGGCGGCACCACGTCGACGTGCCCGTTGAGCAGCAGCGAACGACCGCCGCCGGCACCGGAGACGACGCCGCAGGCGTTGTCGCGGCCCCGCTCCACGGTGACCTTGGTGACCTCGGCCCCGGCCTCGGCGTACAGGTCGCCGAGCAGCGCGCTCACGTCGCCCTCCGCCCCGACGATCTTGTCGTACTCCTGGCCGGGGTAGCGCGGGTTCACGCTGGGGATCGCGATCGCGTCGGCCAGGCTGGAGACCATCCGCTCGGCGAGCAGGTCGACCTGCTCCAGCACCCGGCGGGTCACGTCGTGTTCGGCGGTCATGCGGTCTCCTTCGAAGTGGTGGGAAGTGGCTCCGGAGCGGAGGTACGAGGCCGCCGGAGCGAGGTGAGAACGGAGTTCGTGATGCCGGCCAGGCCCTTGGGAGCGATCCAGAGCACCACGAGGATCAGCATGGCGATCGCCATGTCGCGCCAGGCCCCGGCGTCCTGCAGCACGTCGGACACGAGAGTGACGACCACGGCGCCGACGATCGGCCCGTAGACGCTGCCGCTGCCGCCCAGGAAGATCATGCTGAGCAGCAGGGTCAGGTAGCCGAAGCCGAAGACGTCGGTGCTGACCACGCCGTTGAGGAAGGCGTTGAAGCTGCCCGCCACCCCGGCCACGGCCCCGCCGATCATGAAGACGATCAGGTGCTGGCGCACCCGGGAGACGCCCCGGCTGGTGGCCAGTGCCTCGTTGTCGCGCAGTGCCAGCAGCGACATGCCCAGGGTCGAGCGGGTCAGCACCCGGACCAGCACGGTGACCGCGAACAGCAGCGCGGCACCGAGGAAGTAGTAGCCGATCCGGCCGTCGGCCCGCAGGCTGACGTCGCCCAGGCTGAGCCGGGGAATGCCGACGATGCCGTTGGATCCACCGGTCAGGCCCGCCTGCCCGAGCACCAGATAGATGCAGAGCTGGGAGAAGACGTACGTGGCCAGGCCCACGTAGATGCCGCGCAGCCGCAGCACCGGCAGGAACGCCACCAGCGAGGCCAGCAGGGCCGACAGACCCGAGATCGGCAGGGCCAGCCACGGGTCGATGCCGGTACGGGTGACCAGGATGCCCGTGGTGTAGGCGCCGATGCCGAAGAACCCGATCTGGGCGAAGTTGAAGATACCGGCGAAACCGAGGGTGAGGTTCCAGCTCATGGCGAGCACGCCGTACATCGTGAAGAGGATGAGCAGCAGCCGGGAGTGCGAGTCGGTGAAGACCAGCGGCAGGGCGACCAGGACCGCCGCGTAGACCGGCCAGCCGGCCCAGGAGCGCAGGTTGGTCATGACGTTCACGCGCTCCTCACCTTGGTCCGCAGGAGTCCCTCGGGTTTGACCAGCATGATCACGATCATCGCGAGGAAGACCAGGACCGGGCTCCAGGAGAGCCCGAAGTAGTAGGTGGTGACGGCTTCGAGCAGGCCGATGGCGTACGCGCCGGCGATGGTGCCCGCCAGGCTGCCGGCCCCGCCGAAGGCGAGCACCACGAAGGCCCGCAGCAGCGGGTCGCTGCCCATGCCGGGGGAGATGAACTGCATGCTGCCGAGCAGTGCCCCGGCCACGGTGGCCAGGCCGATCGCGACCACGACCACGAAGACGTAGACCCGGCGCGGTGCGATGCCGAGCAGCTGGGCGTGCTCGCGGTTCTGTTCCAGCGCCCGTACGGTCAGCCCGATGCCGGTGCGTTTGAGCACCAGGGCCAGCAGGCCCACCAGCAGCGGGGCCAGCAGGATCGTGACGAGCTGGCTGCCCTGGGCGACCGCCCCGGCGACCTCGACGCGCGCGCCGCCGAACGGCGGGAGCTGCTTGATCTCCGGTCCCCAGATCAGCTGGGCGCCGCTCTGCAGCAGCATCGTGGCCGCCAGCGTGGCCACCATCACCAGCATGTCGCCATTGGGGCGCCGGATGAACGGGCTGACCAGCAGGAACTCGTAGGCCAATCCGATCAGTGCCATCGCCGCCACGGCGCCGAGCAGCGCGACCGCGACCGGTAGCCCGCCGGCGTCCAGCAGACTCCAGGTCAGGTAGGCGCCGAACATCATCACCGCGCCGTGCCCGAAGTTGAAGACCCGCAGCGTGGACCAGATCAGCGTCAGTCCCGCGGCCATGAGCATGTAGAGGCCACCGAGGACGAGCGTGCTCGTCACGATGACACTAATGCCGTCCATCGGCGGTCCCTCCCAGGAAGAGCGACATCATCTCGTCGCGGCTGCGGCTGCCGTCGGAGGCGCCGCTGTCCACCACGTCGCCGTGCAGGACGACGTGGTAGCGGTCGGTCAGGTCGAGTACCAGGTCCATGTCGCCGTCGATCAGGATGACCGACGAGACCTCGGCCCGGACCCGCACGATGCACTCGCTCAGCTCGTGCTTGACCTTCGGTGACAGGCCCAGCGTGGGCTCGTCGAGGATGAGCAGCGTGGGCCGGGCCATCAGGCCCATGCCGAGGCTGGCCATCTGGCGTTCCCCGCCGCTGAGCGTGCCGGTGAGTTGCCGGCGCCGTTCCTTGAGCTTGGGAAAGACCGAGAAGACCTGGTCGATCCCGTCGCGCCAGGTCGAGGAGTGCCCGCTGGAGGAGGCCGAGAGCCGCAGCGCCTCCTCCACGGTCAGTTGCGGGAACAGCCGCGAGCCCTGGGGCACGTGGACGAGCCCGCGCCTCACCAGGCTGCCGGGGGACTCGCCCCGGGTGTCGCGTCCGGCGAAGGCGATCGTGCCGGAGGTGGCCCGGTGCAGGTTGGAGACGCAGCGCAGCAGCGTGGTCTTGCCGTGGCCGTTCGGCCCCAGCAGCCCGACCGCCTCGTTCTCCCCGACGCGCAGCGAGATGCCGCGCAACACCTTCGCCTGGCCGTAGCCTGCGGTGAGGTTCTCCACGGTCAGCAGATCACTCATCGCGCGGCCCCCGGCCCCAGGTAGGCTTCGACGACCCTCGGGTCGGACAGCACCTCGGCGGGCCGGCCGGTCACGATGATCCGGCCGCTGTCGAGGACCGCCATCCGGTCGGCGAGTGCCTCCAGCACGGAAAGCACGTGCTCGATGATCACCATGGTGACGCCCGTGCCGCGCACACCGGTCAGCAACCGGATCAGCGCGTCCTGGTCGGCCGGGTCGAGGCCGGCCGCGGGCTCGTCGAGCAGCAGTACCGAAGGGCCGCTGACCAGCGCGCCGGCGATCATCAGGCGCTTGCGGTCGATCAGCGAGAGCCCGTCGGCCGGGCGGTTCAGGTCGCCGCCGAGTTCCACCGCGTCCAGCGCCTCCCGGCACCGGGCGGGGGTCCAGCGCCTGGCCTTGCCCGCGCCGCCGTACGCCGAGCCGATGCGGACGTTCTCCAGCACACTCAGCGACTCGAAGACGGCCTCGGTCTGGAAGGTGCGCTTGAGGCCGGCCTTGGCGATCCAGCGCGGTGAACGGTGCTGGATCTCCTGGCCGTCGAAGATCACCTTTCCGGAGTCGGGCCGGATCGGAATGCCGGTGAGCAGGTTGAACAATGTGCTCTTGCCCGCTCCGTTGGGGCCGGCCAGACCGAAGACCTCGTCGCGCGTCACCGACATCGAGACGCCGTCGACGGCCCGCAGGCTGCCGAACGACTTGACGACCTCGTGCGCGGAGAGGATGACCTGCGAGTTCCCGTTCACGCCGCGGCCCGCCCCGGTCCGCGCCAGTCACCCTGGGCGAGGAAACCGCCGCCCTCCGACGGCTCCGTGGCGGTACGCGTCCCGCGTTCCACGTCGACGTCTGCGATCATGACCCGCGCCCCCTCCGCGCGCGGGCGGTGCGCGATGGCCGCGCCGATCCCGCCCGCCGCGCCTGTGACCAGGGCACGTCGCCCGGTCAGAGTGCTCGCCATCGCGATATCTCCCTCAATCCGCTGGTAGTCGTGGTGTTGGTGGGCCGTGGCCGGTTCGGCGGGTCTGTCTCATCCGCCGGGCAGGCCCACCCCGTAGGGCTTCATCCGGTCGACGCCGGCCGACCACGCCCCGCCCCCGCGCCGCGCGATGCCGTTGGGCCGGGCGAAGTGCCAGGTGGTGGGCTCCTCGGCGACGACGAGCACGTCGAACCCGGCGGCGGAGAGGTCGGCTGAGGCCCCCGCGTCGCGCGGATCCAGCCAGACGCGGTCGCCCTCGGCGTGGATCCTCGGCGCCGAGATCGCCTCCTGGAGGTCCGCGCCGTCACGCCAGCGGGCGGCGATCTGGGCGACGGCGGAGATGATCCGCCGCCCGCCCGAGGCGCCGAGCGTCGCCTCGGCCTGCCCGGGGCCGGTCAGCACGACGGGGCTGACCGCGCTGAGGCCGGCCGCGCCCGGAGCGACGCTGGTCACCCGGCCGGGGCGGGGGTCGAAGTACATCATCCCGTCGTTCAGCACGATGCCGGTCTGCGGCTCCACCATGCGGGAGCCGAACAGGTCGAGCACCGTCTGGGTGAGCGAGACCGTCATGCCCTGGTCGTCGACCGCCGACATGTGCGAGGTGCATCCCGCCCTGGCGGAGCCGCCGGGAGGCGCGGGTGGGCCGTCGAGGAGACGATGGCCCGCGATCCAGCGGGCCACCGTCTCGTCGGCGTACTCGGGGGAGGCCAGCCGGGCCCAGGGCGCGGGACTCCCCCCGGAGGTGGTGACCTCGCGCAGCCGGTCCTCGAACGCGTGGGACAGCACCCGCGCCCACAGCCGGGCTCCCGGATCCAGCCCGCGCCGCCGGGCGGCCTCGACCAGTTGCAGCGCCTCGATCACCGAGATCACCCCGGTGGCGTGCGGGCCGTACAGCCGTATCGGGCCGATCTCGACGGGGAGGACCTCGGACTCCTCGACGGTGTATCCGGCGAAGTCCTCCTCCGACAGCAGCCCGCCGGCCCCGGTGACCGCCGTGGCGATCGCGCGGGCGGCCCGGCCCAGGTAGAACGCGTCGGGGCCGCCGGCGCCGATCTCACGGAGCACCCGGGCCAGCCGGGGCTGGGTGAGCGTGTCGCCGGGGCCCTGGGAGGGGCCGCGCAGCGGCAGGCCGTCGGGCAGGAAGAGCTCCGCGGAGGAGGGGAAGGCCCGCAGCGTCCGGGCCTCGGCGCAGATCGCCGAGGAGGCGAACCAATTGGTTTCGTGTCCCGCCTCGGCCAGTTCGATCGCCGGGGCGAGCACCTGGGCCAGCGGCAGGCGGCCGAACCTGGCGTGCGCCCGGCACAACGCGGCGACCGCTCCGGGAACGCCCACCGACAGCGGGCCGACGATGTTCGCGTCGTCGCGCACGGCCGGCCAGTTGTACAGGCCGGTGCCGGACGCGGACGGCGCCGGCGGGAACATCCGCGGGTGCGCCAGGCCAGGGGCTCGGATGGGGCCGCACACGACGGTCGCGGCCGGGGCGCCCGGCTCACGCACCACCAGCCACGCGCCGCCGCCGAGCCCGCTCATGTAGGGCTCGACCACTCCGGTGGCGAAGGCCGTGGCGACCGCCGCGTCCACGGCGTTACCGCCGGCGCGCAGCATCGACGCCCCCGCGCGCGCCGCCCTCGGGTCGGGCGCGGTGACCATCCCGCCGGCTCCCCTGGCAGGGCCAGGCTCAGCCCTGCCAGGCATCGGCGATCTCGCTCAGCGTCGCGAACCAGACGTCGCCCGTCGCCAGCATCCGATCGATCAGCGCCTCCAGGACGAGCAGGTGGTGGGCTCGGCCGATGGTCTGCGGGTGCATGGTGAGCACGTAGACCGCACCGGGCACCCGCTGGTGGGCGTAGTCGAAGATGGTGTTCCAGCGGTCTTCCATGTCGCGGTGGGAACCCAGCGGGGAGACCCCGGCGACGTACTCCACCGAGGGCCAGTCGTCGAGGTACCACGACACGGGGATCTCCACGATCCGGCTCTCCGGCCCGAACTCGCTGGCCGACTCGTAGTTCACCGTGACCCGCCGGGGCCGGTAGAGCTCGAACTCCCGGCCCATCAGCGAGCTGTCCCAGTCGAAGCCGAACTCCTCAAGCAGGCCCAGCGTGCTCTCCGAGAAGTCCCAGGCGGGCGAGCGGTAGCCGCGGGGGCGATGCCCGACGACCTGCTCGTGCTGGCGCAGCGCGACCTCCATGAGCCGGCGCTCCTCATCGGCCCCCAGGTCGGGCACGACCTCGTGGTAGCAGCCGTGCGCGGCGATCTCGTGCCCGGCCGCCAGGATCTGCTCGATGCGGTGCGGGAAGGTCACCAGGTCGTGGCCGGGGGTGGCCCAGGTCGCCGGCAGGTCGTTGCGGCCGAGCAACTCCAGCAACCGGGGCACCCCCTGTTCGGCGCCGAAGTCACCACGCGACAGATACGACGGCGAGGTGCGGCCCAGGGTGCCCATCCAGGGGGAGTGGGCGTCGAAGTCGAAGGTCAGCGCCACGGCCATCCGCTTGCCCGGCGGCAGCGTCAGGGGAGTGGAGGTCACTGCTTCATCCACGGCGGGAGCCGGAAGGAGCCCGACTTGTACTTCTCAGGGGCGATCAGCGTCCGCTTCTCGTCCTGGAACTGGAAGGACTGCAGCGGCACGTAGTCGTCGCCCTGCTTGGCCAGGTGCGTGGCCTGGTCGAACACGATCCGCCCGGAGGCCCGCTCGCTGTCGCTCTTACCGATGGCGGCACCGATCGCGAGCGCGTCGTCGGGGTCACCGACCTCGCGCAGCGCGTCGGCGTAGATCATGATCTCCACGTACGTCATCACGCCCTGCGGGTCGACGTTGTCGGTCCCGTACTCGGCCTTCCAGTCCTTCTGCAACTGCGCGGCCGGCGCGTAGTCGGGCGAGGGCACCATGCCCGCGAGGTTGTTGAACAGCACACCCTCGGCCTGCTGCTTGGTCAGCTCGAAGAACTGGGGCTGGTTGGGGCCGTACTGCATGAAGAGCAGGGAGTTGGTGGGCTTCTGCAGGAACTGCTGCAGGAAGCTGGCCTCGTTGGAGACCTGGTAGTCGGTGTTGACGATGAAGTCGGGGTCGGCGGAGCGGATCTTCCCGAGGACGGTGCCCCAGTCGTTGACCGTGCCGAACGGCACCTTCTCCTGGCCGGCGATGCTCCAGCCCTTGGCCTTGAACTGCTTGACCAGGCCGTCGGCGATGTTCTCGCTGTAGGGGTTGTCGGAGCGGACGATGAACGCCGACTTGTTGCGCGGCTTCCACAGCCCCTGCTCGGCCCAGGACTCCGCCAGGTCGACCGGCTCGGTGCCGTAGGCGTCGTAGTCGGGGGTGATCGACCAGACGGTGGGGTACTTCGCCGGGTCCTTCTCGATGATCGCCTGGGTCTGCGCGGTGTTGCCGCCGATCAGGTAGACCTTCTCCGCCGCGGCGAACTCGTCGATCTCGAAGTTGGACGTGGAGGCGTAGCCGGTGACGACGGCCTTCACCGACTCGTCGTCGGTGAGGGTCTGCACGCCCTTGGTCACCGCGTCGTTGGACTGGCCCTGCACGTCCGCGACCTTGAGCTTGAACGTGTATCCGTTGACGCCGCCGGCCTCGTTGAGCTGCTTGACGGCGAGTTCGGCCCCCTGCTTCATACCGAGGCCGTCGGATGCCAGGGCTCCGGTCAGCGGGGCGAGCAGACCGATCTGGATCTCCTTCGTGCCGGCGTCACCGCCGTTCTCCGCCGCGGTGGTGGAGGTGGACGAGGAGCACGCGGTGAGCGCCGCCAAGGCGCCCGTCACGGCGATGGCGGTGAGCGCCCGGACTGGCGTCCGGGGACGGAGGAAGGGGGAACGGGCCACGGTGAAGCCTCTCTGCGTCTGTGGAGGAGGGGACGAACGCGTGCGGGACATGCCGACGGGCGTCACATGCCTGCTTTGCAACCTTCTGTCACTTTTGACGATTGAAACGTACGTTGCATGATGTAGCAAAGACTAGCTCTGTAAAAAATTTGTTACGTAAACTCGACCTGTCCTACCGCTCTGATCTCGTAAAACGTGGGTCAGCTCGGCGGCAGGGCCGTCCCGGCCAGGAAGCCTCCGTCCACGTCGAGAACACTCCCCGTGATGAAGGAGGAGTCCGGATCGGCGAGGAACAGGCACGCCCGTGCGATCTCCGCCGGGGTGCCCATGCGATGCACCGGCTGCCCGGCGAGCAGCGTCGTCACATAATCGGCCGAGAGCGCGAGGGTGGCCGGGACCTCGATCAGTCCGGGGGCGACGGCGTTGACGGTGATCCCCGACGGCGCGAACTCCAGAGCCAGGACCCTGGTGAGCATCTCCACCGCCGCCTTGGACGAGCAGTAGTGGGCGGCGCCCACCCGGGCCGAGCGGGCCGCGCCCGAGGAGACGTTGACGATCCGGCGCCCGCCCCCGAGGGCGCCGGAGGTACGGGCGAGGGCCTGTGAGGTCAGCATCACGCCTCGGACGTTGACGGCGAACACCTCGTCCCACTCCGCGGCGCTCATGTCGAGGACCGGGGTGTTCGGATAGACCCCGGCGCAGTTGATCAGCACGTCCACCCCGCCGTGCCGGGCGGCCGCGTGCTCGAAGGCGGCGGTCACCGACCCGGGGTCGCGCACGTCCAGGCGTACCGAGGAGATCGTCGCGGGCGATCCGCCCGCGGTGGCGGCGAGTTCCGCGGTGACCCGCGCCAGGCGTGTCTCGTCGAGGTCGGCGACGACGACCGTCGCCCCGGCGTCGCGGAAAGCGCCGGCGATGCCCCGGCCGATGCCCTGGGCTCCGCCGGTGACCAGGGCGACCGTCCCGTCGAGCCTGCCGGGAGAGGGGTTGTCCGTCATGGGGTGCCTTCCGGTGATGCCGGGCGGGAGCGGTCTCCTGCCGGCTCGGCACGCGTGACCTGGTCGTTTCTTCCGGGTTGCCAGGTAACACGCATGCTAAGTTTCATTCCGCCGCCTTGACCGTATATGTGAATCATATGTTTCACTTAGGGCGGCCGGGACGCGAGGTGCGGACCGGACTGGGAGGAGAGAGCCGATGACGACAGGGACCGCCTTCGTGGCGACCTGTGACCTCGCGGCCCAGGTGCGTGGCCGGGCGACCCCGACGGCGCGGCTGGACCAGACGTTGCGCACCGGGGTGGGATGGGTCCCCGCCAACCTGGCGCTGACGTGTTTCGGTCAACTGGTCGACGACAACCTCTTCGGCTCGGTGGGCGACCTGAGGCTGCTTCCCGACCCCGCGACGGCCGTCGACCTGCCGGCCGACGGCCCGGTGCCGGGCACCCGGCTCTACCTCGCCGACCAGGTCGGCCTGGACGGCAGCCCCTGGCCCGGTTGCCCGCGCGGCTTCCTCGCCCACGCGCTGGCGGACCTGAAGGAGATCGCGGGCCTGGAGATCAATGCCTCCTTCGAGCACGAGTTCATGCTCGGCGGCCAGGAGGAGGCACCGCCCTTCTCCTTCCAGCGCCTGCGTGGCGCCGAGCCGTTCGGCACCGACCTGATCGCGCTGCTGGAGGCGGCCGGGCTGGAGCCGGAGAGCTGGCTTCCCGAGTACGGGGAGGGCCAGTTCGAGATCACCCTGCGTCCCGCCCCCGGCATGATCGCCGCCGACCGGGCGATCCTGCTGCGCGAGTTCGTCCGCGACCTCGCCCGCCGACGCGGGTACCCGGTCACCTTCGTCCCGCTGGCCGATCCCGCGGGCGTCGGCAACGGCGTCCATGTGCACTTCTCGCTCCGCGAGGCCGGCGGCGCCCCGGTGATGTTCGACGCCGAGGCCCCCGGCAGGCTCTCCTCGACCGCGGCCAGGTTCGCGGCCGGAATCCTGCGGCACGCCGGCGCGCTGGTGGCCGTCACCGCCCCCAGCGTCGGCTCATACCTCAGGCTCACTCCGCACCGGTGGAGTGCCGGCGGGGTCTTCCTCGCCGAGCGCAACCGCGAGGCGCTGCTGCGCATCGCGCCGACCGTCGAGATCGGGGGCGCCGACCCCGCGGACCAGCTCCACCTGGAGTATCGGGCGGCGGACGCCACCGCCAACCCGTGGCTGGTGCTCGGCGTCCTGATCCGCGCGGGCCTCGCGGGCCTCGCCGGTGCCGAGGCCGCCAAGGTCTGGCCGGAGAGTTCGACCGAGGCCGACCTGGCAGCAGAGCCCGCGCTTCCCGGTTCCCTCCCCGAGGCGCTCGCCGCGCTGGAGGCAGACGAGGTCGCCCGCGGCTGGTTCCCCCACGAACTGCTCCACACCTTCCTCGCCGTGCGACGGGGCGAGTTGGCCCACGTCGCGGCACTGCCCGACCAGGAGCTCTGCCGGAAGGTCGCCGATGTCTACTGAGAACTCCCCGGCGGGCGCGGCCGGCGCTCTGGAGAGCGTGCTCGCCACCCTGCCCCTGGTCGACCACCATGTGCACGGCGCCTCCTCGGGAGACCTCGGCCGCGGCGAGTTCGAGACGCTGGTGACCGAGTCCGACCGGCCCATCCCGGCGTTCATGACCCAGTTCGACTCCCAGCTCGGCTTCGCGATCCGCCGCTGGTGCGCGCCGGTCCTCGGCCTGCCCGCCCACGCCGCGCCGGAGGACTACATGGCGCGCCGTACCGAACTCGGCGCCGCCGAGGTGAACCGGCGGCTGCTGGCCGCCAGCGGTATCGGCCGCTTCCTGCTGGAGACCGGCTATCGGGGCGACGACGTCCTGGACCCGGCGGGGATGGCGGAGGTGTCGGGGCGGCCCGCGCACGAGGTGGTCCGCATCGAGCGGGTGCTGGAGCAGGTGGCGGCCTCGGGGGTCTCGGCCGCGGAGCTTCCGGGCCGGTTCCGCGAGGAACTGGAGCGCCGCACGGCCGACGCCGTCGGTCTCAAGAGCATCGTCGCCTACCGGCACGGCTTCGCCTTCGACCCGGCACCGCCCGGGGAGCGGGAGGTCGTCCAGGCGGCGGGCCGCTGGCTGTCCGCCGGCGAGGAGAGCGGTCAGTGGCGGGTGGACGACCCGGTGCTGCTCCGCTTCGGGCTCTGGGCGGGAGTGGAGCGCGGGCTACCGCTGCAACTGCACGCCGGCTACGGGGACCCCGACGTGGAACTGCACATGTGCGACCCGCTGCTGCTCACCCGCTGGCTGAAGCTCATCGAGCCGCACGGCGTGGACGTCCTGCTGCTGCACTGCTACCCCTACCATCGCAACGCCGGTTATCTCGCGCAGGTCTTCCCGCACGTCTACTTCGACGTCGGTCTCGGCGTCAACTACACCGGCAGCCGGTCGGACGCGCTGATCGCCGAGTCACTGGAACTCGCGCCGTTCGCCAAGATCCTGTTCTCGTCGGACGCCTGGGGCCCCGCGGAGCTGCACATGCTGGGGGCACACCTGTTCCGCCGCGGGCTCGGCCGGGCACTGCGAGGGTGGGTCGACGCCGGTGAGTGGGCCGAGGGGGAGGCGGTCCGGGTGGCCACCATGATCGGTGTCGGCAACGCCCTGCGCGTCTACGGTCTGGAACCGGCCGGATGATCGAGCCTGTGGTGCGCGGCTCGGCCGCCGGCTCTGTGGCGGCCAGGCTCCGGGCGGCGCTGGAGCGGCGGCTGCCCGCCGCGACGGAGCTGCGCCGCCGGCTGCACGCCCTCCCCGACCTGTCGGGGGAGGAGGGGCCGACCCGCGATCTGATCCTGGCCGAGCTGCCGGGACACCCGGTGGACGCGGTGGCCGGTACGGGCGCGCTGGTGCGCATCGGCGCTCCCGGGCCGGCGGTCGCCGTGCGGGCCGAACTCGACGCGCTGGCGGTCACCGAGCGGACCGGCGTCGGCTGGGCGTCCGCGAGGCCGGGCCGCATGCACGCCTGCGGGCACGACGTGCATCTCGCCGCCCTGGTGGCGCTCTGCCACGCGGTCGACGAGACCAGCGGCACACCCCCGCTGATCGCGATGTTCCAGCCGCGCGAGGAGACCTATCCTTCCGGAGCCCACGACATCGCCCGGTCGGCGTCGCTGGCGGAGCACCAGATCACCGCCGTCATCGGCGCGCACGTCCAGCCCACCCTGCCGCGAGGCGAGGTCGCGGCCACCCCGGGTACGGTGAACGCCGCCGCCGACGAGTTCACGGTCGTGGTCAGGGGCCGCGGCGGGCACGCCGCCTACCCGCACCTGACCAGAGACCCGGTGATCGCGCTCGCGCACGTCGTCGTCGCCCTGCAACGGGTGGTCAGCCGTGACGTCGACCCGACCACCTCGGCGGTCCTCGGCGTCTGCACGCTGGCGGCCGGCAGCGCGGCCAACGTCGTCCCCGACGAGGCCACGGCCGGCGGTACGGTCAGGGCGCTGAGCGAGCGCGTCCGCGACCAGGTGCACGCTCGGCTGCAGGAGGTCGCGGACCTGGTCGCGCGGGCCCACGGCTGTGAGGCCAAGGTGAGCATCACCCGGGGGGAGCCGGTCCTGCACAACGACCCCGGGCTCGCGACCCGCGCCGGTGCCCACCTGGCCCACCTCGGCCTCACGCTCTCGCGGCCACTGCTCTCCTTCGGCGCCGACGACTTCTCCTATCTCTCCGCGGTGCTGCCCGGCCTGATGATGTTCGTCGGGGTCGGTGACGGCACGGACGCGCGCATGCACAGCGCCGGCTTCCTGCCCGACGACGGCGCGGTGCGCGATGTCGCGCTGGCCATGCTGGCGGGATACCTCGCGGCGGCGGAGCTGACGTAGCCGCGAGGAGCGCTCAGCCGGTGGCGTGTTCCCAGTAGGGGTCGCGGTAGAGCGTGACCGAGGTGCCGCGGAGCAGCTCGTCGGGGGCGGAGACGAGCATGAGCTCGCCTCCGGCCTCCAGGCCGCGCAGGATGTCGCGGACGCGGGGGCCGACGGGCAGGCGGCCCACCGGGAGGTGAAGGGTCTCGCGGACCAGGTCGGCCACCTGAGAGAGGCGGAACGGCTCGGTGAGATCGGAGATCAGGGTGCGGACGATCTCGACGGTGATCACACTCTCGGCCTCAAGGTGGGCGAGCTGCCAGGTCAGCTGGACCGTGCGCCGGCCGCTTCCGGCGCAGGCGGTGCACGGCTGGGAGAACCCGGGCACGATGTCCTCGACGGTGGTGCCCAGGCAGGTGGTGCACTGACCTGTCTCCGAGGCGTGCGACTCGGCCGCCGCCCGGTCGGACAGCTGACTGCCGCACACGCACAGATAGATCCGGAACCCGCCGCTCACCACGACGAGGTCGTCGGCGTCGTCGGGGACCTCTTCCCACAGGGCGGTGATCGTGTGCTTTCTCATCGTTGTGCGACTCTACCCATTTCCCGGCACATCCCGGTCCTGTCACTTCAGCGTGACCGGGACCAGCCTCATCGGGGCGCTCCACAGCCATTCCTCGGTGATGTAGGTGGAGGTGAGCAGCGTCATCAGGCCGAGGATCCGCTCGGTGGCGGTGGAGGGGTGGGCGCCGCAGTCGCCGAAGCGGCACATCCACAGCTCGAACATGCTGTCGTCGGAGAGCTGTTCGTGGACCGAGGGCCGTCCCGCGGGGAACCCGTTCCGCCAGATGTCGACCGACGGGCTGGTGGAGGGGAAGGCCCCGGCCAGCACCCCGCCGCCCGAGGTGAGCGCCCGCCCGACCTCGTCGTGCACCGGCAGGATGCCGCCGGACTGGAAGAGCGCCACCCCTCCTCCCGGAGGGCCGGCCACGCGCAGGACCTCCACGGGAGATGCCTGCTCCGCGCCCCACAGCTCACCGATCCCCATCGGCGGGCACGACTCCGGCGCGCCCCCCAGGCGGCGGATGACCTCGTCCTCGGAGACCCCGCCGACGAAGGCCACGCACAGCTCCTCGTTGTAGTCCTCATACGAGAACATCATCGCGTCGACGGTGTCCTGGAGTTCGCGGAGCCTGGGACTCACGCTGGGAGCCCCGGGCAGGCCGGCGAACAGGTCGGCCATCTCGGTGAAGAGGGCCTGGGTGCCGGGGGAGCGGCCCGCGATGCACGGCCGCCAGGGGGCGGCGCCCGCGGCGAGCAGGATTCGTACGGCGTCGTCCCAGCCGTGGCGGACGGCCTCCCACAGCGGGGTGGCGCCGTCGCTGTCGACGGGGTCGACCTCCGCGCCCGACGCGAGCAGCAGCTCGATCACCTGGGTGGCGCCCTCCTGGGCGGCCTGGTGCAGGGGGGTCGTGCGCAGCCACGGCAGCCGCCGGTCGGGATCGAACCCGTTCGCCAGCCGCCGGCGGATCTGCGCCAGGTTGGTGTCGCGCCACGCGTCGACGTCCTCGGCCCACTCGTCTTCGCCCACTTTCATCCCATCTTGTTGTGCTGAGCGGATCCAATCAGGTCCGTACGACACTTCTCGGCGAGGGTCCGTCGTGAGAGGCGGCGTCCGAGATGGCCGCGGCCTCCGTGGCAGTATGCGGCATTTGTGCATTCATGAATCAATGATCGCTACTTTTATACGATGACGTCATATTTCGGTGCTGTTCAACAGGTTCTTCGGTAACCGGTGACGTCGCCGCGGGGATTCGGGGAAGGGGTTGTCCATGTCGGTACTCGTGGCGTTCAGCGTGACCCCCATCGGGGCAGGAGAGGATGTCGGCGAACTCGTCTCCGAGGCGGTGCGCGTCGTCCGGGACTCCGGCCTGCCCAACAGGACCGACGCCATGTTCACCACGATCGAGGGTGAGACCTGGGACGAGGTCATGACCGTCGTGAGGGACGCCGTCGCGGCGGTCGAGGCCCGTGCCGGGCGGGTCAGCCTCGTCCTCAAAGCGGACATCCGCGAGGGGCCGGGCGGCCGCCTGGAGACCAAGGTCGCCACCGTCGAACGGCATCTCGCCCCGTAACGCCCTCGCGGACAGGGGCGGTGGTCCACTCCGCGGTGAGTTCGTGATGCCTTTCGCGGCCGAGAAGCGCGCCACGCGCCGGACCGGTGCGCGCTCGCCCTTCGGCGAACCCCTGACGTCTTGCACGGCCGCGGGCGCCGTCAGGTGAGATGTTCCGTGCCCCGGACGGCCTTTCCTGCCCGCGTGTTCTCGGATTCCGCGGGGACCGGGCTCGCCCGGAGCGTCAAGGGAATGCCGGTGGAGCCGAGATCGTTCTGGAGGCACGGGCGACTTCAGGAGCGTGAAACCGCATGGCGGGCAGCAGATCGATCGGGCGCCTCCTCGCGGGCGGGCTGGCACTGGCCGCCGCCGGGTGGGCGCTGAAGGACATCCCCGCGGAGCTCGGGGGCAAGGCCAAGGGGGAGCGGCTGGAGCGGATGCGCCGCTCGCCGCAGTTCCACGACGGCGTCTTCCGTAACTCCATGCCCGGGGGCTTCGTCCCCTCCGCGCAGAGCGCGCGAGAGGTCGCCTGGAACATGGTGCGCGACCGCGAGGAGCGCCGCCCGGCCACGCCGGTCCCCGTGGTGACCTCCCCGCTGGGCGGGCCGTCCCCGGCGGGGCTGAGTGTCATCTGGTACGGCCACGCCACCGCGCTGCTGGAGATCGAGGGGCGCCGGGTGCTCGTCGACCCGGTGTGGAGCAGGCGTGCCTCGCCCTCCCAGCTGGTCGGCCCGCGGCGCCTGCACCCGGTGCCGGGGCCGCTGGCGGGCCTTCCGCCGCTCGACGCGATCGTCATCTCGCACGACCACTACGACCACCTCGACCGCGCGACGGTCCGCGGGCTCACCGCGCTGCAGGCCGCCCCGTTCCTGGTGCCCCTGGGCATCGGCGCCCACCTGGAGCGGTGGGGCGTGCCCGCCTCACGGATCATCGAGCTCGACTGGGACGAGGAGGCGGACGTCGCGGGCCTGCGGTTCGTCGCCACCGCCGCCCGCCACTTCTCCGGCCGCACCTTCAGCCGGAACGTCACCCTGTGGGGCTCCTGGGTGATCGCGGCCGGAGAGAAGAAGGTCTTCTACGCGGGCGACTCCGGATACTTCGACGGCTACGCGGGGATCGGCGCCGCGCACGGCCCGTTCGACCTCACGCTCATGCCGATCGGTGCCTACAACGCCGCCTGGCCCGACATCCACATGGATCCCGAGGAGGCGGTCAACGCCCACCTCGACCTGGGAGGCGGGCTGCTCCTCCCGGTCCACTGGGCGACCTTCGCCCTCGCCGCACACCCGTGGGCCGAGCCGGTCGACCGCCTGTGGCGCGAGGCCAAGGCCCGCGGCGTCCGCATCAGCGTTCCCCGGCCGGGCGAGCGCGTCGACACCGCCGACGTGCCCATGCTGGAGAGCTGGTGGGAGGTGCCGTACGGCACCGGGACATACCGCTCTCCCGGCCGGTTGCCGAACTCTCCTCCCCGAGGCTCGAATCCGAGGCTCTGATCCTTCTCTCGCCGTGAGCTCGGAGCGCCGGCGTCCGGCCTCGTCCCGGGGGAACTCTCCCCTCCACGGCGAGTGGCCGGTCGCGGTGGCGCGTCCATCCCCACGGTCTGTGAGGGCCACTTTCGACCGGGGGCGGGTTTTCGCGTGCGGCGCGGGAGGAAGGCCGCCGGCCCGGACCTCGCCGTCAGTACAGGTTCTCGCGGGCGTCGATGCTCAGGTCGTCGTCGATCAGTTTGGCCGACCACTCCAGATCCAGCTGGTCCTTGAGGATCCGGCCGAGTGTGGGCAGCGACTCGCGGTCCGGCCACCGCTCCGGCTGCCAGAGCGCCGAGCGCCGAAAGGCCTTGGAGCAGTGGAAGAAGCACTCGCGCACCTCGACGCTCACCGCCAGCGTGGGGAGCTTGCCCCTCACCCGCAGGCGCTCCATGTACGGGGCCTGGCTGACCACCCGTGCCCGCCCGTTGACGCGCAGTGTCTCCTCGGTGCCGGGCACCACGAACAGCAGGCCGACGTTCGGGTTGGCGACGATGTTGCGCAGGCTGTCGGCCCGGCGGTTGCCGGGCCGGTCGGGGATCACCAGTGTGTGATCGTCGAGGACGAGCACACCGCCGGGCTCCTCGCCGCGCGGGGAGACGTCACAGGTGCCGTCGGGGCCCGAGGTCGCGAGCAGGACGAACGGCGAGGCGGCGATGAAGTCGCGGGCATGCCCGTCGAGGTGACCGATGTCCTTGCGCAGGACCACGTCCGTGACCTCCCCGGTGATCCGGCGGAGCTCTTCTTCTGAGGTGACCGTGACGATCTGGCCGGTCTCACCGATATTGGGGGAAGTCATGAGGTAAGGCTAGCCTTGTTATGAATCAAGCACCAACGTCCCTTTAGGTGCCTTTGGGTCTTTCTGGCGAAGACGTGTGGGTGCCTCCGGGCCGAACCGGGCGGGACCGAATCCCGTCGGCGGCCGGACCGCCCGATGGCGGATCCGATCTCGCCGTCAGGCGGCGAGGGTGGCGTGCGTCTCCCAGACCAGGATCTCGGCCGGGTCGGTCGCGGCGACGCGCTGGCCGCCGGTGGCGGTGAGGCGGACGGCGTCGTCCTCGGCGAGGTGCCCGGCCCCCTCCAGGCCGACGGTGCCGCGCGGGACGAACAGGTGCAGGAACGGTGCCTCGGGCAGCCGCGCGCTCTGGCCCGGCTGGAGCCTGGCCACGTGCAGGCGGCGTACCTGTTGTTGATCCGGATGGCGCTGCGGCCCTCGTCTCTGACCATGCCCGACGCGACCGGGACCAGGGTGCCGCCGAGCAGTTCTGGGTCGATCTCCAGCTGCTCGTACCCGGGGGCGGTCCCACCCTCGTCGGGAACCATCCACATCTGGACGAAGTGCACCGAGTCGGTGTGCCGCTCACCCTGGAGTCGCCACGAGTCGTTCTTCTCCGAGTGAAGGATGCCCGTCCCCGCGCTCATCCGCTGGGCCGGTCCCGGATAGATCACCCCGAAGTGGCCCTCGGAGTCCTGGTGGACGAGGGATCCGCGCATCGCCCAGTTACCCGAATACGCGCTGGAACTCGCGCGTAACGCGAGATAGCCGCTTATTCGTTATATCTTCGATCTTGCAGGTCAAGATTGCTTCGCAGGAGATTGACCGGAGTTGTCAGTTTTTCAGCGACCCCTCTGGGAGCTTTCCTCGATGAACAGATGGAAAACGGCCATCGTCGCACTGGCGGTCACCCTGCCAAGCGGCGTACTACCGGCCGCCGTGCTACCCGCCGGCGCACTGCCCGCTGACGCGTTACCCGCCGCCGCCGCGCGATCCGCGGCCTCACCGATCGAGAACGGCGAGACCCAGCCGGTCTACTCGCGCGCCGACGCGCTCACCGAGACCGTGTTCGTCGAGGTCGCCGGGGTCGACAGCGACGCCGACGGCCGTCCGGACCGGGTCGCCGTCGACATCATGCGTCCCCAGGAGACCGCCTCGGGGCTGAAGGTCCCGGTCATCATGGAGGCGAGCCCCTACTACGCGGGCGGCAACGACGTCCCCAACCACGTCGTGGACCTGGACGGCTCCGACCCCGCGGGCATGGAGTACCGGCGCAACAAGTTCAAGGACCTGCGCGACGAGATGTTCGGCCTCGACGGCCTCGACGTGAACCGCGCGGTCGCGCCGCCCTTCCGCGGCTACTACGACAACTACTTCGTGCCGCGCGGTTACGCGATCGCGCTGGTGGAGAACCTCGGCTCGGGACGGGCGACCGGCTGCCCCACGACCGGCCTGGACAACGAGACCGCGGGACCCAAAGCCGCGATCGACTGGCTCAACGGCCGCGCCCGGGGGTTCGACGCGGCAGGAAAAGAGGTCAGGGCCGACTGGTCCACCGGGAACGTCGGCATGATCGGCGTCTCCTACAACGGCACGCTGCCCAACGCCGTCGCCGCGACCGGGGTCAAGGGGCTCAAGGCGATCGTGCCGATCGCGGCCATCTCCTCCTGGTACGACTACTACCGCGCCAACGGCGGAGTGCTCGCCCCTGGCGGCTACCAGGGCGAGGACGCCGACGTGCTCGCCCGCTACGTCCTGACCCGCGAGAACGCCACGCAGTCCTGCGGCGCGCTGATGAACCGCATCGAGCAGGATCAGGACCGGGTCACCGGTGACTACTCCGGCTTCTGGGATCGGCGCAACTACCTCAACGACGTGCGCAAGGTCCGCGCCGCCGTCTTCCTGGTGCATGGCCTCAACGACTGGAACGTCAAGACCAAGCAGGCCGTCCAGTGGTGGGACGCCCTCGCGAAACGGAACGTGCCCCGCAAGATCTGGCTCCACCAGGGGGCGCACTTCAACCCGTTCTCCTTCGCCGGGCGTAACGCGGAGTGGCTGCGCCAGCTCCACCGCTGGTTCGACTTCCACCTGTACGGCCTGCGCAACGGCATCATGGACGAGCCGCAGGCCGACGTGGAGTCGGGCCCGGGACAGTGGGCACAGCACGCCTCGTGGCCGCTGCCCGGCACCCGCGACGCGCGACTCCATCTCGCCGCCGGCGCCGGCGGCCGCAACGGCACCCTGAGCGCCGACCGCCCCCGGGACCGCCGCACCGTCGAGTCCTTCGTCGACCAGAGCGCACGAACCGCCGAGCAGCTCGCCGAGAACGCCGAGGCCACAGATCCCAACCGCCTGGCCTACCTGTCGGGCCCCCTGGCCCGCGACGCGCGCCTGTCCGGCACCCCCGAGGTCTCGGTGCGCGCCGCCTTCAAGGGCGGGCGCTCGCCGTACCTGACGGCGCTGCTCGTCGACTACGGCACCGACACCCGTGCGTACGGCGGCGTCGTCTACGGCGACCCCCAGGTCTGCTACGGCCAGGGCGTGCCCGGTGACACCGGCTGCACCCGGCTGGCCGAGCACACCACGGTGACCGCCCCATACAAGATCATCACAAGGGGCTGGCTCGACGTCCGCAACCGCGACTCCGCCTCGAAGACCAAGCTCCTGCGTGAGGGCCATTTCTACGACTTCCGCTTCGACCTCCAGCCGAACGACTACGTCGTCAAGGCCGGCCACCGGATCGGCGTCGTGCTCCTGTCCACCGACCGTGACTTCACCCTGCGCCTGCCCCCGGGGACCGGTGTCTCGGTCGAGCCCGGATCCAGCTCGGTCACCCTCCCGCTCGTCGGCGGAATCTCCGCCCTCCGCTGATCGGCGGCCCCGTCCGGGAGCGCGGATCCTTCGCGCGGCCTGCGGCACTCGGTCGAAGGGTAAACCCCGGCTTGTCCCTGAGATCGGGGCCCAGGCCTGCCGCCGGGCCCGGCAGGGGCCTAGCGTGGGGTGCATGGGACGAATTCTTCTGATCGTGGCGGCCGTGGTGATCGGCCTCCTCCTGCTGGGCTCGGTTCTGGGCTTCCTCTTCACGCTCGTCAAGTGGGCTCTGATCATCGGACTGGTGGGTGTGGTGGTCATGTTCGCGAGCAGGCTCCTCCACTCCTCGAACGCGCGCGACTGACCGCGGCCCGCAGGGCGAGACCGCCGTCAGTCCGGCTGGTCGACGGCACGTGCCGTCGGCCACGCCCCGTTCTCGACCAACCGGCGCGTCACCCGAACGACTTCGGCCGCGACGACCTCGACGGCGGCCGGTATCCGGCCGCCCCGCTGCAGGGCGAGGACGACGGTGCGGGACACCTCGGGATCGGTCAGCGGGCCGCCGCTCAGCCGTCCGGTCGCCACGTCCTCGGCGACGCCCGCGGCGGGCAGGACGCTCCAGCCGATTCCCGACGACACCAGCTTCTTCTGCAGCGCCATCGAGTTGGTCTGGCACGTCACCGTGGGCTCGACGCCGGTGGTGTCGAGCGCCTCGTCGATGAGGGTCCGCAGTCCGTGCCCGGCGACGGGCAGTACGAGTGGTTGTCTCGTCACGTGGTTCCAGGTCAGCGCGCCGGCGTCGGTGAGAGTCGCGTCGGGTGGCGCGACCGCCCACAGCGACTCGTGGAGCAGCGCTGTGACGGAGATCGACGGTGTCGAGGCGAGGTTGTACAGCAGGGTCATGTCGACCGCGCCGTCGTCCAGCCACTGCTGCAGGTGGCCGGAGAAGGCGCTGAGCAGGCGTAGATCGATGCCCGGGTGCCGCCGCGCCACCGACTCCATCAGGGGCGCCGCGAGGATCTCGACGGTGCTCTCAAGCAGCCCGATCGTGACGATCCCCTGGACCTGCCCGCGGTCGGGCCGGATCTCGGCTCGTGCCCGCTCCAGTTCGAGGAGCGCCCGGCGCGCGCGCTCGGTCAGGATCTCGCCCGCGGGAGTGAGTGTCATGCCCTGGCTGGTGCGCTCGAAGAGCCGGACGCCGACCTCCTCCTCCAGTGAGCGGATGTGCCGGCTGACCGCGGGCTGCACGACGCGGAGCAGGCGGGCCGCCTTGGTGACGCTGCCGACATCGCTGACGGTGACAAGCGCCGTGAGCTGCTTGATGTCCATCGGTTCCTTTACGTGGTCATGCGCGAAATGAGTGAGGTCATCACATATCAGCATTTCACAGGGCGGGTCATAGCAAAATAAGATGGCATGACGGTCAAGTACACCGCGTTCCCCGTCCCCGACCACCACGCCCGGGAGGGTCCATGTGCGAGCTCAGCGCAGATGAAGCAGCGATCGTCGCCCTGGTACGGGACTGGGTCGACCACGAGGTCAAACCCGTCGTGCGGGAGCTGGAGCACGCCGACGTCTATCCCGAGGCGCTCATCGAGCAGATGAAGCGGATGGGCATCTACGGCCTCGCGATCCCCGAGCCGTGGAACGACGCCGGTGTCTCCGCGCGCTGCTACGCCGCGGTGACCGAGGAGCTCGCGCGCGGTTGGATGAGCCTGGCCGGCGCGATGGGCGGGCACAGCGTGGTCGCGAAGCTGATCCTCGCCCACGGAACCCAGGAGCAGAAGGATCACTACCTGCCGAAGATGGCCGGCGGCGAGATCCGGGCGACCATGGCGCTCACCGAGCCTGGCGGAGGGTCCGACCTGCAGGCCATGCGCACCGTGGCACGCAAGCAGGGCGAGGAGTATGTGCTCAACGGGTCCAAGACGTGGATCACGAACGCGCGGCGGTCCCAGCTGATCGCCCTGCTGTGTCTCACCGACCCCACGGCCGAGCCCGCGCATCGCGGCATCAGCATCCTGCTGGTCGAGAAGGGGCCCGGGTTCAAGGTGTCACGCGACCTTCCGAAGCTCGGCTACAAGGGGGTCGAGAGCTGCGAGCTGTCCTTCGACGACTTCCGGGTGCCCCGCTCCGCGCTGCTCGGCGAGGTGGAGGGCCACGGCTTCGCGCAGATGATGCGCGGTCTGGAGATCGGGCGCATCCAGGTGGCCGCGCGAGCGGTGGGCGTCGGCGCCGCGGCGCTGGAGGACGCCCTGCGCTACAGCAGGGAGCGCGAGAGCTTCGGGAAGCCGATCTGGAAGCACCAGTCGATCGGCAACTACCTCGCGGACATGGCGACCCAGCTGACGGCCGCTCGACAGCTCGTCCAGTACGCCGCGCGCCGCTACGACTCGGGTGAGCGAGCCGATCTGGAGGCCGGCATGGCGAAACTGTTCGCCTCGGAGGCGGCTATGAAGATCGCTCTCGACGCTGTCCGCATCCATGGTGGATACGGCTACTCGACCGAGTTCGACGTCGAACGGTACTTCCGTGACGCCCCGCTGATGATCATCGGTGAGGGCACCAACGAGATCCAACGCAACGTGATCGCGCGGGAGCTGGTCCGGCGCGACCAGGTGCGGTCGTGACGGCCCCGGTCGCGGCGTCCTGGCTGTTCGTTCCCGGCAGCCGGCCGGACCGGTTCGACAAGGCCGCTCGCGCCGGCGCCGGCGAGGTCGTCGTCGACCTTGAGGACGCGGTCGCCCCCGAGCACAAGGAGTCCGCCCGCGATGAGGTCGCGGCCTGGCTGGCCGGTGGCGCGACGGCCTGGGTGCGTGTCAACGCGGCCACTACCCGGTGGCACGAGGCCGATCTCGCGGCGCTGGCCTCCTGCCGAGGGTTGCGCGGGGTGATGGTGCCCAAGACGGAGGGGCCGGCCGTCCTGCGCCAGGTCGCCCGACGGCTGCCGGCCGAGGCCGGGATCGTGGCCCTGGTGGAGAGCGCGCTGGGCGTTCAGGAGGCGGGAGTCATCGCGGCCTTCCCCGCGGTGACCGCGTTGGCGTTCGGATCGATCGATTTCGCGCTCGACATCGATGCCGAGCATACGGACGAGGCCCTGCTGTTCGCCCGTTGCGCACTCGTCGTGGCCTCCCGCGCGGCGTCCCTACCGGCCCCGATCGACGGTGTCACCGTCGAACTCCGGGATACCGCCGCGGTCAGGACGGCCGCGGCCCGCGCCAGGAGTCTCGGTTTCGGGGGGAAGCTGTGCGTCCATCCCGCTCAGGTCGAACCCGTCAACACCGCCTTCGCTCCCGGCCACGCGGATCTGGAGTGGGCGAGGGCGGTGCTCACCGAGAGGCCCAAGGACGGTGACGCCGGGCTCTTCACCAGCAACGGTCAGATGGTCGACAAGCCGGTCCTGGAGCGAGCCCGCCGGATAATGGCGCGGGCCGGCCACCGGGCGACGGCCGAACCGGAGGCGTGAGAGATGCCGCACGCGTCCGCCGTTGGCCAGGAGACGGTGACGGGGGCCGTGCCGCGGCCGGGTGAGCACAACGAGAGCATCCGGGCCGAGTCCGGCCCGCGACGCGAGGAGGTCGCCGAATGACCGAGGCGAAGGACACCGAGACGGGGAAGAGCGGGGCGGAGGTCGTCGAGCGCACCGAGGTGCTCCAGCCGGAGCCCGCCGTCGCGCTCGCCCGCCTCCTCGGCGTCGGCCTGCCGGATCTGGAGACCGAGGGGTTGCCCCTGCTGTGGCACTGGGTCTACCTGCTGGAGCGGCCGCGCCAGGCCGACCTTGGAGCAGACGGTCATCCGGTCCGCGGCGTGATCCCCGCTCCGCCCGCGCCGGGGCGGCGCCGGATGGCGGCCGGCGGCCGGGTCACGCTGCTCGGCCCGCTCGTCGTGGGGCGCGACGCGACGCGACGCACCGAGGTCGCGTCACTGACCGAGAAGGAAGGGCGCACGGGGCCGCTCACCTTCGTCGTCGTGCGCCACACCATACGCCAGGGCGGCGAGGTCAAGGTCGTCGAGGAACAGGATCTCGTCTATCGCGACGCCGTCACCACCGGCTCGCGTGCCGAAGCCGACGCGTTCACATCGACGGCACCCGGGGAGGGGCCGGTGACGCTCGAAGAGGATGAGTGGCCGCTGCCCGTGGACCCGGTGCTGCTGTTCCGCTTCTCGGCGTTGACCTACAACGCGCACCGCATCCACTACGACCGTGACTACGCCCGCGACGTCGAAGGCCATCGGGGGCTGGTGACCCACGGTCCGCTGCAGGCACTGGCCATGGCGGAGTGCGTGCGGGGAAAGGGCGTGCCCGCCACGGCGATCGACTACCGCCTGGTCTCACCGTTGTTCGACCATCAAGGGCTGGTGGCGCGGGGCGTCCTGAACGGTTCCGGCCACGAGGTCTCCGTCCGCGACCTCGGCGGCCGGATCACGGCGAAGGGGCATGTCCGCTCGTCCGCGGTCAATCCCGGGAGACGTGCCTCAGCCTGAGGTCGTCGAGCAGGGCCTGAGTCGCGGCGGCCACCGCCTCGACGGCCCGCTCGAAGGCCTCCGCGTTGCGCGTCGACGGGGAGCGGAAGCCCGACACCTTGCGGACGTACTGGAGCGCGGCGGCTCGCACGTCGTCGTCGGTCACGTCGCTGGCGTAGGGCTCACGAAGGGTCTTGATACTCCGGCACATGACAGGACCGTACTCCGTCTCGCGGTTCTCCCGATCAGGTGTGCGCCGCCGGGACCGCCCGGCGGGATGCGTCCTGACCCGCCGGGTCATCATGCCGGAACCCCTCGGCTCGACTCCGGATCACGCCGGAGCCACCCGGTCCGAGCCCGGATCACGCCGGGGCCGCGCACCGGCGGTCAGTCGTCGTGGCCGTCACGCTCGTGCTGGATCGCGTCGGCGCCCTGGATCGCGCCGAGAAGCCCGGGAAAGAGCGCGTCGAGGTCGCGTCGGCGCAGCGCGTTCATCTTGGCCGTGCCCCGATAGACCTGGTTGATCACACCGGCCTCGCGCAGCACCCGGAAGTGGTGGGTGCCGGTCGACTTGGTGATCATCAGATCGATCGCCGAGCAGGGGGCCTCTCCGTCCTCGCCCAGTTGCCACAGGAAGCGCACGATCCGAAGGCGCATCGGGTCGGACAGCGCGTGCAGCACGTTCTCCAGGCGAATGTCCTCGCGCGCGGGGTGTTCCAGAGCCCTGGCGGACGAGGTCGACACGGTGGTTCCCTCCTTCGGGTCGGTCCGATTGTACGAGAATAGTCGTAGTTTGACATCTATCGTAGTACGTAGATTATCGTATTAGCGTTACGCCGGGGCGCCGCCCCAGAGATCCCTGTCCAGAAGGAGACGCCACCGTGAGCGCCCTGTTCGAGCCCTTGACGCTGAGATCCCTCACCATCCCCAACCGGATATGGATGGCTCCCATGTGCCAGTACTCGGCAGAGGTCGAGGGGCCGGAGCAGGGAGTGCCGACCGACTGGCACCTGTCCCACCTCGCCGCCCGCGCGGTGGGCGGCGCCGGGCTCATCCTGGCCGAGGCCACCGCGGTGGCGCCGGAGGGCCGCATCAGCCCGGCCGACCTCGGGCTCTGGAACGACCGCCAGCAGCAGGCGTTCACCCGCGTCGCCCGCTTCCTGCAAGAGCACGGCGCCGTGCCCGGCATCCAGCTCGCGCACGCGGGACGCAAGGCCTCCACCCGCAGCCCCTGGCGGGGCGGGGCGCCCACCGGACCCGGCGAGCACGGCTGGCAGCCGGTCGGGCCGAGCCCGATCCCCTTCGACGACGGTCACCCCACTCCCGTGGAGCTGGACGCCGGCGACATCGACAGGATCGTGGGCGACTTCGCCGCCGCGGCGCGCCGGGCGCTGGCCGCGGGTTTCCAGGTGGCCGAGATCCACGGCGCGCACGGCTACCTGATCGCCGAGTTCCTGTCGCCCATCAGCAACCACCGCACCGACGCGTACGGCGGCTCGTACGAGAACCGCACTCGGTTCGCGCTCCGGGTCGTCGACGCGGTTCGCGCGGTCTGGCCGGAAGAGCTCCCCCTCTTCTTCCGCGTCTCGGCCACCGACTGGCTGGCGGAGAACCCCGCGGACGACCGCGAGGGCTGGGCCGCCGACGACACCGTCCGCTTCGCCAAGGACCTGCTGGCTCACGGCGTCGATCTGCTCGACACCTCGACCGGCGGCAACGTCGCCGGGGTGCGCGTCCCCACCGGGCCCGGCTACCAGGTGCCGTACGCGGCCAGGGTGAAGGCCGAGACCGACCTGCCGGTGGGGGCGGTCGGTGAGATCACCCGGCCCCGGCAGGCCGAGGAGATCATCACCTCCGGTCAGGCCGACGCGGTCCTGCTCGGCAGGGAACTGCTCCGCACCCCGTACTGGCCGAACCTCGCCGCCCGCGAGCTCGGCTCCGCCGGGGCTCGCTGGCCCGACCAGTACCACCGCGCGGTCTGACCCCGCGGCGGCCGCCACCCGCCGCGTCCCTCCCGCCGGAAGGGGAGGTGACCCGTCCGGTGAGGGGACACGCGCGGGCGGAAGAAAGACGGACCGGTCCGCCAGGGGGGCGCGGGCCGGTCCGTCTGTCAGGGGGAGCGGCGATGAACGGACCGGCCCGCCAGGGGGCGAACCCCCGGGGGTCGAGCGGGCCGGTCCGGGATCATGGGATGGTGCGGCGCAGGGCCACCGCGTCCCGGCGGACCGCGGCGGGAGCGTGTCCGTCGATGAGCAGGCGGCGCATCAGGATCGCGACCTCCCTCATCGTCTCCGGGCAAAAGCCGCGGCGGGTCACCTCCTGGGTGCCGATCCGCAGGCCCCGCGGGGGCTCACCGGAGGGCTGCCCGGGCAGGCGGACGCCGCTGAGATAGACGCCGCCCTCGGCCAGCAGCCGGGCGGCCTCGTCCCCGCCGCCGAACGTGGCGGCGTCCACCGCGACGTGGTGCGAGACGGTCCAGCCCCGGTGGGCGGCGGCCACGGTGAAGCCCTCGCCGTTCAGTGCCGCGGCCAGCGCCCCGGCGTTGGCGACACAGCGGTCGGCGTACGCGGAACCGCCCGCGGCGTGCTCGGCGGAGGTGAGGACCAGCGGTGCCAGGCGTGAGGCGTCGTAGTTGGCGGTCAGGCCGGGGTAGGCGGCCGCCGACACCTGGCGGGCGAGATCCTCGTCGCGGGTCACCACCGCCGCGCCCGGCGGACCTCCGAAGGACATGTAGGTGGACATGGTCACCAGGTGCGCACCCTCGTCCAGCGGACGCTGGAACCGGCCGCCCGCGATGAGCCCCGCCACGTGCGAGGCGTCGTAGATCAGCAGGGCACCCACCTCGTCGCAGGCCGCCCGCACCCTCGCGACGTCGTAGGGGAACAGCATCAGGTTCGCGCCGACCACCACCAGCACGGGCCGGTGCTCGCGCAGGAACGCCGGCAGGGCCACGTGGTCGACGTCGAGCCGCTCGGCGTCGTAGGGCAGGTCGGCGACCCGCAGGCCACGGATCCCGGCGGCGCCCCGAGCGTGGTGGCTGGCGTGACCCCCGGCGGTCTTCGCAAGCACCGCGATCGTGTCGCCGGGGCTGGTGAACGCGCTGTAGCAGGCGAGGTTGGCCAGCGTGGCGCTCTGCAGGCGCACCTCGGCGAACTCGCCGCCCATCAGCGCCGCGATCTGGAGCGGGGCGAGGACCTCCAGCACGTCCAGCTCCTCCAGGCCGGTCTGGAACTTGTCGCCCGGCCAGCCCATCGAGGGGCGGCACCCCAGGGAGATCTCGTGCGCGGCCCTGGCGCGCTCGCTCATCGTGTTGGTGCCCGCGTACAGCACCACGCCGTCCTCGTCGAGGCGGCCGCGGTGCTCGGCCAGTACCGCGTCGACCAGCCGGGATACCTCGTCGAGCCCCAGCCCGCCCACCTCGGCCTCAAGCTCGGCCAGGCGCAGCTGTGCCCGTGGCGGCGCCCACGGGGCGACGCGGCTGCGCTCCTCCATGAGGTTCCTTTCACCGGGCGGCCGGACGGCTCTCACGAGGCGGGCTCCCCGACTCCCAGGAGGCGGGTCCCCCGAAACGAGTAAGTGCGACGCTACGGCTCACGCCAGATCGAGTCATCGTTCCGGAGCCGGAGATACTTCCTACATCTGTAGGATTAGACCGTGATAGCGGATGATGTTCAGGATCTGCTGGAGTCGCTGGCCGTGGCCGTGGGCCGAGGGATGTCCGTGGACGACCTGGAGGGCCGGGTCGTCGCGCACAGTGCCCACCACGGGAAGGTCGATCCGGTCAGGGCGCAGGCCATCCTCTCGCGGTCGGTTCCCGCCGAGGTGGGGGCCTGGCAGGAGGCGCACGGGGTGACCACGACCCGCGAGCCGGTACGGATCCCGGAAAATCCCGACTTGGGGATGGCGGCGAGGCTCTGCGTCCCCCTGCTCCACCAGGACCGCCGCGTCGGCTACCTGTGGATCATCGAGGGGCCAGGCCCGCTCAACCCGCGAGAGCGCGAGCGGGCCGTGCGCGACGCCGCCGCGATCGCCGCCCTGCTCGACGACGGCGGCAGCTCCCACATCCTGAGCCAGTTGCTCACCGGTGAGATCGGCGTGCGGCGTGCGGCCGGGGTGCTCGGTGAGGGGCCGCTGCGCGTCCTGGCGCTGCGAGGCGACCCGGAGGGCCTGCGCGAGGCGGTCGGCGCGGAGCTCGCCAGGGTGCGCCGCCCGCCGGCTTTCGCGATCCTGGACCGCCACGCCGTGCTGCTGCTGAACCGCGGCGAGGACGCGGCGGCGCTGGGGGAGCGGCTGGCCGTCAGGACCCGTGCGGGCGCCGGGCTCAGCGCGCCGCACCCCGGACTGGAGTCGGCCGTGCGGGCGCATGAGGAGGCCCTCACCGCGGCCAGGGCCGCCGCGGCCGAACCCGTGCTGGGGCCGGTCGCCCGCTGGCCGGACCTGGGCGTCTACCGGCTGTTCGCCGAGCCGGTCTCGGGCCCGCACGGGTCGGCCGGCGGTCCGCTCGACGCACTGCGCGAGCACCCGGCACTCCTCACCACCCTGGAGACCTACCTGGACAGCGGAGGAGACGCCCAGGAGACCGCGAGGCTGCTCCACCTGCATCGCACCAGCCTCTATTACCGCCTCACCAGAATCGAGCACCTGGCCGGCCGCAACCTCAAGAGTGGAACCGACAGGTTAGAACTCCATCTCGCGCTGAAGCTCGGTCGCTGGAATGCGGTGTAGCGGCCCGATAATCCGGGCACAGCTTTCCGGTGTTGCAGTTGATCAGCGAGATCATGGCCATCGTCGTCGTGCTCGTGCTCATTCCGCTGTCGTTAATTCTCGTGTCCGTTGTGGTTCTCCTCACGCTGGCCGCGTTGGCTCTGGCGACCTCACGGGAGCAGGATGGGAGAACGACATCCCGGCGGAGGTAGACGGTGCGGCAGCTCAACGCGGTGGATACGCAGTTCCTGAATTTCGAGACCTCGACGAACGTCGCGAACATCGGAGGACTCGCGATCCTGTCGGGAGGCCTGACACGCGGTGACCTGATGTCGCTGCTGGCCCGCCGGCTCCACCTGGCCGCGCCCTTCCGCATGCGGCTCGCCTTCGTCCCGTTCGGCCTGGACCACCCCTACTGGACCGAGGACTCCAGAATCGACCTCGACTATCACGTGCGCGAGATCGCGCTGCCCAGGCCGGGCAGTGACATGCAACTGGGCGAGCAGGTGGCCAGGCTGCACGCCCGACGCCTGGATCGGCGCCGTCCGCTCTGGGAGATGTATCTGATCCACGGCCTGCACGGCGACCGCATGGCTCTCTACACGAAGGTCCACCACTCCGCGGTCGACGGCGTCACCGGCGCCGATGTGCTGGCCAGCCTGCTGGACACCTCACCCGAGCCCGTGGAGGTCGAGCTGGCGCCCCCGGGCAAGCCCGAGGAGGAGGAGATCGACGCGGGTGAGATGGTCGTCAGAGGGCTGGCCAAGGTCGTCGTCAACCCGGCCAACGCGATACGGTTCCTGATCAACGCCGTCCCTCACCTCGACGAGATCCCGCTGATCTCCCAGGCGCCCGGGGCAGGGCTGGTCTCGCGGATCACCAGGGATCTCGCCACCCGCCTGTCCGGGTCCGGGGCCGCCGAGGTGCCCGCCATGCCCCGTATGACCGTTCCCCGCACCCCTTTCAGCGGCAGGATCAGCGCGCACCGGCGGTTCGCCTACACCGCCCTGCCGCTGGAGGACGTCAAGCTGGTCAAGAACGCCTTCGGTGTCACGGTGAACGACGTGGTGATGGCCCTGTGTGCCGGGGCGCTGCGGCAGTGGCTCCTCAAGCACGACGCGCTGCCCGAGCAGCCTTTGGTCGCCGGGGTGCCGTTCTCGCTCCGCCTGCCCGGTGACCGGAGCGCGGGAAACCAGGTCAGCATCATGATCACCACCTTGGCGACGCAGGTCGCCGACCCGGTGGAGCGCCTGCTGGCGGTGCGTGACGCGATGCGGCTGATCAAGGACCGCTCGTCGCTCGCCCCGGCGCGCTGGCTCCAGGAACTCAGCGACATGATGCCCTCGGCGCTGACCGGCCTCGCCTCCCGCGCCGCCTTCAACCTGTTCGCCGGCAGCGCGGGCCCGATCAACGTGATGATCTCCAACGTGCCCGGCCCGCAGATCCCCCTCTACGTGAGCGGTGCCAGGCTTCTGGCGTACCATCCCGTCTCCGTGGTGACCGACGCCAGCGGCGGCATCAACATCACGGTCTTCTCCTACGACGGCTCACTTGACGTCGGCGTGATCGCCTGCAGGGAGATGGTTCCCGACGTGTGGACCGTTACCGACTATCTCAGGGACACCCTGCTGGAGCTCAAGTTCCTTGTTGAGGAGCAGTGACAGCCCTGGAGCGTCCTCGGTGAAGCGCAGAATCTTCTCCAGGCAGACGATCGAGCCCTGCTCCTGCCTTCTGACGAACCGGATGTCATCGGCGAGGGCCTGCATGATCAGCAGCCCGCGGCCGTGCTCGGAGGTGGGGGTGGGGGGCGTGGTCTCCGAGAAGTCGAAGCCGTTGCCGGCGTCTATCACCTTGATCACGCAACGATCCCTGGTCAGCTCGGTGCTGACCATGTAGTCGTCGCTGGGGGTGGCGTGCTGGATGACGTTGGAGCACGCCTCGGAGAGCATGAGCTGGATGTCCTCGCGAATCTGTGGCACCACTCCCAGGGCCCGCAGAGAGGAGTCGAGGAGCTGTCTGATCACAGGAACACTCGCAGCGTCACGCGGCAGACGCAACGCGATGGTGGCCTCCACGGTCCCCTCCTTTTCATCGTCGACCCATCGCCGACACATATGCCTTGCCCTGGAGGGCCCTGCCTAATCGGGGATGGTTGATCGTGTCCCTGGGATGCGATAAAACCCGGCAAAATACTTCTTTTGTGACTTGTAATCGAATGTGCGGAGGATTCTGTCCAGCTCAGGGCTCGGGTCACTACGACGACGACGCCCGCCGGGACCGGGCACGGAAGACCCGCGGGGCGGGGGTCGCCGGCCCCCGCCCCGCACTTCGGCGATCGAAGATCGCTACCTGGAGAAGGCGTCCGTCGCGGCCTGGCAGAAGGCCTTGAGATCGTCGGGCTTACGGCTGGTGATCAGCGTGTTGGGGCCCGAGGTGCAGATCACGACCTCGTTGTCCTCCCAGGTCGCTCCGGCGTTGCGCAGGTCGGTCCGCAGGCTCGGCCATGAGGTGACCTTGCGGTCACGTACCACGTCGGCCTCGATCAGCGCCCAGGGGGCGTGGCAGATGGCCGCGACGGGCTTGCCCGCGTCGAAGAAGCCCTTCACGAAGCCGACGGCCGCGGGTACGGTCCGCAGAAGATCGGGGTTGGCGACGCCGCCCGGCAGCAGCAGCCCGTCGAAGTCGGTGGCGGAGACCTCCTCAACCGTCGCGTCCACCGGGAACGTGTCGGCCTTGTCGAGGTGGTTGAACGCCTGGACCTGACCCTGCTCCGTGGAGATCAGCCTGGGCGTGCCCCCCGCCTGCCTGACGGCCTTCCACGGCTCGGTGAGCTCGACCTGTTCGATGCCCTCGGGGGCCACGAGAAACGCGATCGTCTTGCCGTTCAGCATGTCGTTCCCTTCGTCGACGTGTGGATATGCCATCAAGGGGATGCCGTGCCCGCAGTGCCGGGATCTATGCGAGAGGTGTCGGTCCCAGGGCGGATCCTGCGTCGGCGGAGACCGGCGGCGATGAGACGGGTGACGAGCTCACGGGAGGACACGGCCTCGGCGCCCAGCGCGAGGGCCCGCTCGTAGACGGTCTCGGGAACGTCGTAGTGGTCGCGGTCGAACGCCCTGCGTGGCACGCCGAGCAACTCCGCGAAGGCGTGCAGCTCCCCGACGGAGCTGTCACTGACCAGATGTGACCACAGCAGGCCGCGCGGACCCGGCCAGCTGGGCGGGTCGATGAGAACGCTCACCGCCTGGCGAGGTCGAGCGCGACCTCCAGGGCGGCCGCCTGGCGCTCCTCGTCGGTGATCGACTCGTCCCTCAGCGCGAACCACGAGGCATGCAGCGCGAACAGGGCCATCGAGTGCTTCAGCTGGGTGGCCAGCGGGTCCTTGGGATCGACGAGGAAGGTGAGCAGCTCGAACATCCGCTCGCGGGTCTTCTCCGTCGTCGGGTGGTTCTTGAGCGAGGTCTGGTTGCGCTCGAAGAACCGCATGATCTCGTGGTGCCTGCCCCGTTGCAGGTCGTGGGCGTAGCGGCGGATCAGCTCCTCGCGTGTCTCGTCGGTGTGCGGCTGAGAACGGGCCCAGGCGATCAGCTCCTCGATCGCCCTCACCCGGTCCTCCGCCAGGCTGGTGATGATGTCGTCCTTGGTCTTGAAGTGGTAATAAAGTGCCGCCTTGGTCACGCCGAGGGCCTCCGCGATCTCGCGGAGCGAGGTGGCCTCGTAGCCCTGCTCGGTGAAGAGCTTCAGGGCGATCTCCTGAATGCGTGTCCGTGTGTCGGCGTTTTCCCTCATGGTTCCCTTACCGAGAAATTAACTTGACGGCCGACAAGTAAGCGGCCTACATTCCAGCATAGTCGACGCTAGCCGGTCGGCAAGTAAGCAAGATCACAAAAACTGGGGGCGCAGAAGTGAAGGAGACCGCGGCCGTGCCGGCGCGGCGTCGCGAGGTCATGGTGGTGTTGCCGGGCCTGATGCTCGCGATGGTCCTGGCCATGCTCGACAACATGATCGTCGGCACCGCGATGCCCCGTATCGTCGGAGAGCTCGGCGGACTGACGCACCTGTCCTGGGTGGTGACCGCCTACGTGCTCGGCACCACTGTCTCGACCCCCATCTGGGGCAAGATCGGTGACCTGTACGGCAGGAAGAGCATCTTCCTCGCCTCCATCGTCATCTTCATGATCGGCTCCGTGCTCTGCGGCATGGCCGGATCCGAGATGCTCGGCGGGCCGTCCGACGGCATGGCGCAGCTCATCGCCTTTCGCGCGCTCCAGGGCCTGGGCGCCGGGGGCCTGATGGTCAACGCCATGGCGATCATCGGCGACCTCGTCCCGCCCCGCGAGCGCGGCCAGTACCAGGGCATCATGGCCGCCGTGATGTCACTCGCCATGATCGCGGGTCCGCTCGTCGGCGGGTTCATCACCGACCACCTCAACTGGCGCTGGGCCTTCTACGTGAACCTGCCCATCGGGTTCATCGCCCTCGCCCTGCTCGCGGTCAAGCTGCAGCTCCCCAAGCTCCGCACCGAGCACCGCATCGACTGGCTGGGGGCGGCCCTGCTCTCGGCCGGCATCACAGCGCTCGTCCTCATCACCACCTGGGGCGGCAACGACTACGCGTGGGGCTCGTGGCAGATTCTCGCCCTGGCCGGGCTCGCCGTGATCACGCTGACGGTGTTCGTACTGGTGGAGCGCCGCGTCGCCGAGCCCATCATGCCGCTCAACGTCTTCCGTGACCGCAACTTCAGCCTGATCTCGGGCGTGGGCTTCCTGCTCGGGTTCGCCATGTTCGGCGCGATCAACTTCCTCCCGCTGTTCCAGCAGACCGTCCAGGGGGCGAGCGCCACCAACTCCGGCCTGCTACTGCTCCCGATGATGGGCGCCGCCATGGTGATCTCGCTCTTCGTCGGCCGCGCCATCACCAGGACCGGCACGTACAAGAGGTATCCGATCCTCGGTGGCGTGGGCATGGCGGTCGCGATGTGGCTGCTCTCCCTGATGGACGTCAACACCCCCGCCTGGCAGACCGGGGTGTTCATCGCGGTGCTCGGCGTCGGCATGGGCTTCCTGATGCAGACCACCATGCTGATCGCCCAGAACAGCGTCGAGCAGAAGGACCTCGGCGTCGCCAGCAGCGCCTCGACCTTCTTCCGCTCCATCGGCGGCTCGTTCGGCGTCTCGCTGTTCGGCGCGATCTTCAACAACCGGCTCACCTCCGGCCTGGAGAGCAAGCTGGGTGCCACGGGCGAACGGCTCGCCTCAGGAGGCGCCCAATTCGACCCGGCCGCGCTGCACGAGCTTCCCGCCAACGTGCGGGTCGGCTTCCTGGAATCGCTGGCCGAGTCGATCTCCGGCGTCTTCTGGTGGGCGATCCTGTTCGCCGTCCTGGTGCCGCTGCTGGCGGCCTTCATCAAGGAGATCCCGCTGCGCGGCGCGCCCGAGGCACCCAAGGACGCCCAGGCGTCGGTCCCGGCACTCGACTGACAGTCTCGCTCCTGTCGCCTGACGACCATGGGAGCATCCGGCCGACGAGCCGGGAGCCAAGTGCCGGCCCAGTGATCCCCAAGTCACCCGCGCGACGATGGGATCATGAAGACAACCATCCCCGCCGCCGGGTACACCACCCGGCGGCCACTGGCCGACGACACCCGTGAGATCCACGAGCTGATCTCGCTCTGCGACACCCAGGTGATCGGCAAGGCCGACATGACCCTCGACGACGTCGCCGACCACCTGAACGACTCCTCCTTCGACGGGGAGTCCGACGGCTGGCTCGTCCACGACGAGAGCGGGCGCCTGGTGGCGTGGGCCTGGGCCTGCCGCAAGGGGGGCAGCGACAACGTCGACGTCGACGTCGTCGTGCACCCCGCCGCACCGGAGCTGACCGGTCCGCTCTGGGACATCGTGACCGAGCGGGCCAGGCAGATCACGGCCGAACTCGGCCACCACCGGACCGTGGTGGACATCGGTCTCTACCGCGAGGACAGCGGCAAGCGCGCCATCGCCGCGTCCCGCGGCTTCGCCGCCGCCACCAGCTTCATCCGGCTCCGCGCCGACCACGAGGGGACGGTCCCCAGCCCCGAGCTCCCAGCGGGGGTGACGGTGCACGACGGGCTCACCGAGGAGGTACGCCGTCAGGGGCACGCCGTGCAACAGGCCGGCTTCGCCGAGCACTTCGGGTTCGTTCCGCAGGATTACGACGAGTGGTACGGGGAGCTGGACTCCTCGGTCACCACCGACTGGGCACAGCTGACGGTCGCCCGCCTCGACGGCGAGCCCGTGGCGATGCTGCTGGGGACCAACGCCTTCCTCGGGGACGAGAACTGCGGTTACGTGCGCCGGCTGGCCGTGCTCCCCGCCTTCAGGGGCCGGGGCCTGGGCAGGGTGATGCTGCGCGGGGCGTTCGCCGACGACGCCCGCCGAGGCCGGGCCGGCACCTACCTCCACGTCGACGCCAACAACAGCACGCCCGCCCTCGACCTCTACCTCTCGGTGGGCATGCGTCAGGTGCTGGCCATCGACGTCTGGCGGCGCACGATCTGACCTCCCGCCGGACGGGCCTCGCCGCACAAGACCGCGGGGAGCACGGCGGGGCACACCCCGGCACGCCGTGCCCGGGTCATCCGTCCGGAGTCACCCGGTGTTTGGAGAGGTGGGCCAGCACCGCCTGGTTGGCCTCCCAGCCGTCGGGGAACTTCACCGGCACGCCGAGCTGGACCGGCTCGGACGACGGGTGGGCGTCCAGGAGTTCGGGAATGCCCGCCCTGGCCACCACGACGCAGGCGTGGCGGTGCCGGGAGGTGAGCACGCACAGCCGCCCGGACTCCAGGTGGAACGCGGTGGCGTCGCGGCGCCCGGACAGAGGGTGGAGCACGATCGTCACGTCGTACTCTCGGCCCTGCAGGCGGTTGGCGGTGTCCACCGTGATCTCCGGCGGCACCCCGGCGGCCCTGATCGCGGCGACCTGGTCGCGGTGCGCGGCGCCGATGGCGATCCTGTCGGCCGTGACGGGATGGCTGCCGCGCTCGGAGTGCGTGACCGGACCCCGCTGGAGCAGCCGCGTCGCCAGCATCGCGGTCGCCGCGACGGCCTCCGCGTCGGTGCGCACCGTGTGACGGCTCGGCAGCTCGTACAGCGCCCAGCCGGAAACGGCCGCCTCCTCCAGCGCCAGGTCGTGGGAGGTGCGCATGCCGTTCACGGTGAACTCCAGCGACCTGTCGTCCGGACCCGTCCCCGCGCGGAACCCGGTGAACGGGTAGAACGCCTCGGAGACCACCGGCGCCGCCGAGGCCGGCAGCCGCCAGGAGACCGGCAACCGGTGCACCGGCAGGTCGGGATTGTGCCGCAGCAACACCGAGACCGCGCTCTGCACCGGATCCCACGACAGGCCCGCCCAGCGGTCGCCGTCCACGATGGAGAACGGGTCGAGCTGGCCGGGATCGCCCACGAACAGCGACCGTTCGAACAGCGAGGCGATGCGCAACAACTTGTCCGAGCGCATCTGGTACGCCTCGTCGACGATGGCCCATGGCCAGGTGCGGTCGCCGACCCAGGCCCACTTGTCGGCGGTGGCGATCACCACGGCAGGATCCCCCAGGTCGGGCAGCTTGCCCGCGACCGAGACGTTGGGGTGGGCGAGGACGCGGCCGGGCGTGATGTAGCCGCTCGCCGAAAGGCGGCCGATCGGCAGGTCGGGGTGCTTGACCGCGAGCCGCTCCACCAGGTCGTCGACCTGCTCGTTGGTCTGGGCGACGATCATCAACGGCTCACCGGTCTCCGCGATGTGCCCCGCTGCCCTCACAACCAGCGTGGACTTGCCCGCGCCCGGCGGCGAGTCCACGACCACCCCGCGATGGCGGGGCAGGTCGGCCAGCACGGCCTCCACCACGGCGGCTGCCTCCCGCTGCGGGGTCGTCATGCCACGCCCCCGTCACGGCCCGTCCCGCACCCGGCAGGACGAGGCATCGCCCGGCGGCACGGGATCCGGTGAACGCTCAAAGCCATTCCTCCTGCGCGTCGTCGTCGCCGGGTTCGTACTCCTGCGGAGGGCCGCCGTGGGTCCACGGCGTCTGCTCCGGGTCGGGTAGCGCCGCCGACGACTGGAAGTCGTCCGTCAGTGAGGTGTACGAGACCCGCTCGCCCGGTTCGGGCACCGAACCGGGGGCAGGTGTCCTGCCCCGACCCATCCCCTTGGTGACCTTCAGGGTGATCTCCCCGTCCGTGACCTCGACGATCTCGGCGGCGTGGCCACGCCGGTCGGGGCTGCCGACCGTGGTCTTGGGAGAGAGCCGCACCGGGTCGCCGGTGCGCACCGTGATCAGGGGCCTGAGCTTGCGTGAACGGCCCTCGCCCTCGGCGTGCTCAAGGTCGGCGGACGTCACCGTCCCCGCGAAGGCCTCACCGCTCAGCCGGTACTCGGCCATGAGCAACGGATCGTCATGGGCGCGCTGCACGTCGTAGCTCGCCCGCGCCCGTTCCAGCCCCGCCAGCCGCGCGGCGGCGCCGACCGCCCCGTCCCTGCGCGCCTGAGGCGGCCCGCCCTCGGCGATCCGCTCGACGAACCGGGTGAACGACCCGCGGTCCATCTCCCAGCGGTCCTTCACCCGCGCCCCCTCGGGCAGCGAGCGCAGCAACTCCACGCTCCGCCACATCAGCCGCCAGGTGGGTTCGAGCTGGGTGCGCAGTGCCTGGCTGACCCGGTCGACGGCGCGGTCGGTCGGCGCCTCCTCGTAGGCGCGGATCGCGGGGCCGAGCACCTCGTTGTCGAAGCCGGGGTCGGTGGCGGGGCCCGCGGGAGGCCAGAGCAGCGGGTCCTCGGCCTCCTCGGCCGCCCGCCGCCCGGACATTCCCCCCGGCGGATCGATCCATCCCAGCAGCGCCGCCAGGTTGGCGTCCTCCAGGTTGCTCTGCCCGGTCGCCCAGTGCAGGCTCAACGCCTCGGTGGTGGCGAGCAGCATCGAGGAGCCCGGCCGCAGCGACCGGTCGGTGAGATAGGTCAGCCACCGGCCGAGCAGCGGCACCGACGGGTGCACCGGGTAGGGCCCCTCCGCCTTGCGGAACCGGGTGGAGCGGCCCAGCAGCGCGGCGAACGAGACCGCGGGCCGGTTCGGCATCAGGATCTGCGGCGCGTCCAGGCAGCGCTCGTACGGCTCGCCGCTCTTGCGCTCGACCGTCTCGGTGCTCTTCTCGAACCCCTCGATGTACGGCAGCAGCACCTCGGCCAGCCCGGCGGCGAAGGCGAACCGCAGATCCCGGTTGCGGGGCTGGGGAACGACGAGCAGCCGGGGGTGGCCGGGGTCGGTGCCGACCATGGCGGCCAGCGGCGCGGCGGCCTCACCCGCGAGCTTGAGCGGGATGAACACCAGCGGCTGGGCGGAGATGTGACAGTGCCGGACCGTGGTGATCCGCTGCGCGACGCCGTCCCTGGCGGCCCGCAGCCGCGCCAGCGCCGTCAGTGTGCTCACCGCAGCGACTCCTCGCGCAGCCGGTGCGCCAGCCGGAGCAGGCGGGCGATCTCCTCCTGGCCCTCGGCCGGTTCGCGGGTGCCCTCGGCCAGGTCGAGGGCCTCGTCCATGCCGGAGACGCCGCCCAGCTGGTCGCGCACCTGGCGCCCGAGCAGGTCGGTGGATCCGCAGGCGCGGGCCTCGTGACGGCAGAACATGCACATGTCGCAGGTGGACAGGCAGTCGGGCGCGTAGCGGGCGGGCACCTGGAGCAGTGCCTGGGCCAGTTCCTGCGCCGAGCGGGTCGGCACACCGTCCTCGCCGGGGGCCAGATCGAAGGTGAGGCCGTCGGGCAGGTCCTCCAGCAGGCGTTCGACCCCGGTCATCCGGGCGAGCTGGCGGTTGAGCACGGAGAGATGCTTGCGCACGTCGACCAGCGCCGCCGTCGGGCGGTTGGCGAAGTTCTCCGGGCAGACGAGGACCACGTTATGGGAGACGCGTTCCGGGTCGTGCCCGAGGTCGGCCATGAGCGTGCGCAGCGCCATGACGTAGACCGACGCCTGTCGCGCCGCCGCCGCGACCTTCTCCGGCTCGGCCTGTCCGTCGATCATGCTGAACGACTTGATCTCGACGATGTGGAAGCGCCTCCCGATCTGGAAGGCCACCACGTCGGGCTCCAGGTAGGAGGTGTGCCCGGCGATCTCCAGACTGAGCAGCGGGTGGTCGTAGAAGACCGCGGTCCCGTCGTCCTCGCGCGCCGCGCGGTCGATCAGTGCCCGGGTGTGCGAGTGGCGCAGGTGGGAGCCGACACTCTCCACATCCTGGTAGCCGACCTGGGCGACCTCCAGGCCGAGCAGCTCGCGCAGGAGGCGCAGCAGCTCGGCGCACCCGTTCTCCTTCACCAGCGCCTCGAACACGTTCCCGCGGGTGATCGCGAACTGGGACTGGCCGAACGGGGCGGGGAAGCCGACGTGCCGGGCCGTGAGGTCCTTGTCGACACCCGCGGCGTCCATCACCGCCCGGCGGACACAGCCGGGGTTGGCGGCGAGCGCCGCGATGGCCCGCGCGTCGTGCGGGCGGGAGGGCATCGGCCCGCGCAGCTCGTCAAGCCTGTTCAGGAAGGTTCTCTCCCCGAGCGTGTTCATGAGCCGGTCTCCCCGTCCAGCGTGGTCTTCAACAGGCCCCCCTCAAGGTGTTCATCGCGGTGGCGCCGAACAGGCGCTCCGCGTCCGGTAGTTGCCTCATCGCCCGCGCCGCCACCTCGGCCCGCTGCGCGGAGTCGACGGCGAGGTGCACCTCCAGTTCGGCCCGTGCCGCGCGGATCGCGGTCGCCGGGTCGGCGGGGGCGAACCCCTCGACGGCGCCCGGGATGTTCTGCGCCATCCGCGACAGCAGCCGTACCGCCCCCGAGGGAGGCTCCGCCAGCCGCGTCAGGTGCTCGGCGACGCGCATGGCCGAGATGAGGAAGTCGACGCGCGGGCTCAGCGGTCCCAGCACCCGCGACTCGGGTGGCCACGTGCTGTCGGCGAACAGTCCCCGGGCGGGGGAGAGGCGGTCGGTCAGCGCGGCGCACAGGTAGTACGGCCTGGCGTAGGGGTCGCCGCGGAACGAGCGCTCCTCGTCGCGACGCAGGCTGGTCAGCTGGGAGCCGCGCAACTCGCGGGAGAAGAAGGCGTCGTTCACCGCCACGATCAGTTTGGCCGACGTCGGCACGCCCAGCATGGACAGCGCCTGGTGCACCTGCTCCCTGATGGGCACCAGCGAGGTCTGGGGTTCGTGAGGCGGCGCGGGGACCTCTGAGGCGATCGCCGCGTCCCACGCCTGCTCCGCCCTGCGCAGGTCGCCGCGCAGCGACCGGGCGAGCGAGTTCTCCCTCGCCTTGACCGCCCGTCGCACCTCGGCGCGGAGGTCGGCTATTCGCCGTTCCAGCGCGTCCAGTGAATCACTCACGGCCCGGAGCGTAACAGGAGTTCCACCAGCCTCCCGTGAATTCCAGCGAATTCCAGCATTAGGCGTGGGTCGCGTAATGGAAATAAAGGTATAAAAAGGGCGTTCGATGCGAAACTTATCGGGTGGGAGACAGGGTCGGTAGACGCCGCCGGTCTCCACCTCGGACGGTGACCCGGACGGGAAGCACACGAGGAGCGGGGATGAGGATGACCTCCGCCGGCCGCGCGTGCGCGCCGCTCCCCGAACTGCTCTGAGCGCTCGGGGGCAGGGCAGGGGCGACCGGCCCCCGCCCTGCGTGTGCCGCCCACTCGCCGACCGGCGGCGCGGGTTTTTGGCGGCCCTCTCCGAAGCGGTGCGGCAGACGGTCACCCCCGGGGCGAGGAGGGGTGACGCGGGGGATATGAGAACTAGCCCTTGACCTCCGTGCGGTCGGCCGACCACAGGGTGTGGAAGGAGCCCTCAAGGTCAAACCGCTCGTAGGTGTGAGCGCCGAAGAAGTCACGCTGCCCCTGGATCAGGGCCGCGGGCAGGCGCTCGGCGCGCAGCCCGTCGTAGTAGGCGAGCGCGGTCGAGAAGCCGGGCGCGGGGATGCCCAACTCGGCGGCCTTCGCCACCACCCGCCGCCACGAGTCCTGCGCCAGGGCCAGCGCCTCGGCGAAGTAGGGGGCGGCGAGCAGGGTGACCGGCTTGTCCTGCGCCGCGTACGCCTCGCGGATGCGGTCGAGGAAGACGGCGCGGATGATGCAGCCACCCCGCCAGATCGTGGCCAGCGTGCCAAGGTCGAGGTCCCAGCCGTACTCCGCGCTGCCGACCCTGAGCTGGTCGAACCCCTGGGCGTAAGCGACGATCTTCGAGGCGTACAGTGCCCGCCGCACGTCCTCGGCGAAGTCCTCGCCCACGGCCCCCGCGGGCACGCCCGACGGGCCGGGCAGACCTCGTGCGGCCTTCCGCAGGTCAGCGTGACCGGACAGGGAACGGGCGAACACCGCCTCGGCGATTCCGCTCACAGGAACGCCCAGGTCCAGCGCGATCTGCACCGTCCAGCGGCCGGTGCCCTTCTGCTCCGCCCGGTCGGCGATCACGTCGACGAGCGGCTTGCCCGTCGTGGCGTCGACCTGGCGCAGCACCTCGGCGGTGATCTCGATCAGGTACGAGGACAGCTCGCCCTCGTTCCACTCAGCGAAGATGTCCGCGAGCTCCGCCGGGGTGCGGCCGAGTCCCTGCCTGATCAGGTCGTAGGCCTCGGCGATGAGCTGCATGTCGGCGTACTCGATGCCGTTGTGCACCATCTTCACGAAGTGTCCGGCGCCGTCGGGGCCGATGTGCGCGCAGCAGGGCACACCGTCCACCTTCGCCGCGATGTCCTCCAGCAGCGGGCCCAGCGCCTGGTACGACTCCTTCGAACCGCCGGGCATGATGCTCGGCCCGAGCAGCGCGCCCTCCTCCCCGCCGGAGACCCCCGCGCCGACGAAGTGGATGCCACGCTCGCGCAGCGAGGCCTCACGCCTGCGAGTGTCCAGAAAATGCGCGTTCCCGCCGTCCACGAGCATGTCGCCCGGCTCAAGCAGGGGAGCGAACTCCTCGATCACCGCGTCGGTCGGCGCACCCGCCTTGACCATGATCAGAATGCGCCTGGGCCGTTCCAGCGCCGCGACGAACTCCTCGGGGGTCTCGCAGGCGACAAAGGTTCCCTCGTCCCCATGTTCCTCGATCAGTGCCTTGGTCCTGTGCTGGGACCTGTTGTGTACCGCTACCGAGTGCCCGTGCCTGGCCAGGTTGCGGGCGAGGTTCGCCCCCATCACGGCCAGTCCTGTCACACCGATCTGTGCCTGAGTCATCAAAAACCTCCAGCTCGAAAAACCCGGTCCTCACGACCGGAAGGAGAACGCGGCGGAACGCCGTCGGCTGATTTCTCGAAAACCTGAGCGACCTCGTTGTGAATGCCGCCACTTTTGGCGACCTGCTTTGTGACCTGCTTTGCGACTTACGCGGATCGGGAGGCGGGCGTTCACGTTCCACCTCCGTCCAACCGCGTCTAATTTTTCACGTCCGGGAAGGTAAGTCTGCACCCACCCCGATCGAAGATGCGAAGAAGGTGCCGGCGCCGTGCCGGTCGGCGGACGGCCTGCTTTTTTCTGATGGTTTCGATACCCGGCGGGAGCCGGGACGGGCCGGAGGGAACGAACCCGCGCAGGGAAGGCTCAGTGGCCGAAGCCGATGACGCCAGGAAGCTCCCGGCCGACGAGGCCGCCCCAGCACCCGGGCTCCGCCACGCACGCGGCCCCGCGCCCGCCACCGCCGCGGCGGGGCAGGATCCCCGCGGTAGGCATGGGCGACGTGCGGATGACCGGAGAGGGCGCGGGCGGAGGTCACCTCACGCGTGAAAGCGGCGCCGATCCCGCTCGGAGACCGGCACCCGGTTGTCCACCTTGAGCGCGACCTCGCGATCCACCGCCGGCTGCCCGGCCCGGTAGACGATCCCGGAACCACCCTGGCCGCCCGGCCCCTGGGTGCTCTCCACCCTTCGTTTCGTCGGAGCGGCTTTCCCCGAAGTGCGCACGCCCGGGTGCCTTGCTTCCCGGCGAGGCACGGTTGATTTGACGACGCGGGTCGGGGTTCATAAAGTTCACCAGACCCGAGGGGGACGGCGGTGGCGCCGGGGCCTCGGAATCCTCTCTGATGATCTTCGCCTTGCTGGGGTCTTTGCCCCCCAAAAGGGTTCGATTCGACATGAATCGGACGATCGAGTACGTTAGATGGATTACCCCGAAAGGGGAGCTGTAAATTCTGAAACAGGTAAGCCGGATCGGGTCGGTTTGACACGAAAAAGCGGGCCTGAAAGAATAAAGGCACAACGAAAGAACAGAATAAAACGAACGCCCCGGAGTTCTGCCGGACCGGTTGGTCGGGTCAGGGTGATGGTGTACGCGTCCGTTTCT
>Ga0233377_1000116_pt1 | contig 48581 bp, 44 predicted proteins | sample ElkDunMinimDraft_6_FD_191540 | JGI IMG/M metagenome (GOLD analysis project Ga0233377, IMG submission 191540) | Fecal eukaryotic communites from dung pellets of Tule Elk in California, USA - Elk Dung E36 | ecosystem: Host-associated > Mammals > Digestive system > Large intestine > Fecal | place...
AGCTCTTCAGCGCCGATGGTACTGCACCGGGGACGGTGTGGGAGAGTAGGTCACCGCCGGACAATCTTTCATGAGGGGCCCTCACCGTTTGGTGGGGGCCTTTCGTGTTTTCACGACCCGTTTCCAGTGGCGCCCCGGACCACCCAAGGGACGATCGGGGCACTGGAAGGTCAGCTCTCGGGGGGTTTGGTGTGCGGGCCTCCGCCGAGGGGCCCTTTCGCGTTTACGGGGAGTGTCAACTGAGCGATCTTCGGCTCCCCGCGGCAACATGCTGGCCGGCAGGTGGGATGGTTCCGAGGTTCTATCAAAACCGCCCACAAATGATCCGCCGTGACGTTCATGATCATTTAAGGGTGAAGGGGAAGGGCGTATGGACTTTCAGGGGCTTGCTAGGCTGGAAGGGCCGGGCCACTCCACCAGCGGGTGGCCTTCGTCGCGCCAGACCACGATAGGGCGGGGCAGCGATAGTGAGCGGGGCGCACCCCGCGGCCGGAGACCGCCCGGATAGCGAACGTCTCATCCGCACGAGGAGATGGGACGCACTCGCAGAGTGACCCAACGAATGGACCAGAAGTGAACAGTGACAACGGGCCTGAGGGCGCGGGCCGTCGCGAAGAGAGCGAAAACCGCGGATCCGGTGGCCAGGGAGGCCGCCGCAACGATCGCGCAGGTGGTGACAGGGGACGTCCGGGTGACGGTCCCCGATATGGTGAGCGCCGAGAAGGGCGCCCGAGTGGTTCTTATGGCTCTCGTGATCGTGGCGACCGGCCGTCTTACAACCGTGACGACCGTGGTTCCGGTCGTCCTCCGTTCAACCGCGACGATCGCACCGAGGGCGGGCAGAGGTCCTCAGGGCCGCGTGGCGAGGGCCAGCGTTCTTACGGTGACCGTGAGGCGCGCGGTGGCTCCTACGGAGCCCGTGACCGTGGCGACCGGCCGTCTTACAACCGTGACGACCGTGGTTCCGGTCGTCCTCCGTTCAACCGCGACGACCGCGGTGGGAGCAGGCCGTTCAACCGTGACGATCGTCCCGGTGGCGGGTATCGCGGTGATCGTCCTTCGTCCAGCCGTGATGATCGTGGTGGCGAGCGTCGTTCGTACGGTGACCGTGACCAGTCGCGTGGTCAGTACGGTTCGCGTCCCGACAGTGGTGGGAGCAGGCCGTTCAACCGTGACGACCGTCCGGGGGGCGGGTATCGCGGTGATCGTCCTTCGTCCAGCCGTGATGATCGTGGTTCCGGTCGTCCTCCGTTCAACCGCGACGATCGCGGTGGTGACCGTCCTTCGTTCAACCGCGATGATCGTGGTTCCGGTCGTCCTCCGTCCAACCGCGACGATCGCGGTGGCGAGCGTCGCTCTTATGGTGATCGCCCCGGTGGCGGGTATCGCGGGGATCGTCCTTCGTCCAGCCGCGACGACCGTGGTGGGAGCAGGCCGTTCAACCGTGACAGCCGCGGCGGGGATCGTCCTCCGTTCAACCGCGACGACCGTGGTGGCGAGCGTCGTTCGTACGGTGACCGTGACCAGTCGCGTGGTCAGTACGGTTCGCGTCCCGACAGTGGTGGGAGCAGGCCGTTCAACCGTGACGACCGTCCGGGTGGCGGGTATCGCGGGGATCGTCCTTCGTCCAGCCGTGATGATCGTGGTTCCGGTCGTCCTCCGTTCAACCGCGACGATCGCGGTGGTGACCGTCCTTCGTTCAACCGCGATGACCGTGGTGGGAGCAGGCCGTTCAACCGTGACGACCGTCCCGGCGGCGGGTATCGCGGTGATCGGCCCGCGGCCGACCGTGACAGCCGCGGCGGGGATCGTCCTCCGTCCAACCGCGACGACCGTGGTGCCGAGCGTCGTTCGTACGGTGATCGCGACCAGGCTCGTAACCGCTACGGTTCGCGTCCCGACAGCGGTGGGAGCAGGCCGTTCAACCGTGACGACCGTCCGGGTGGCGGGTATCGCGGTGATCGTCCTTCGTCCAGCCGTGATGATCGTGGTTCTGGTCGTCCTCCGTTCAACCGCGACGATCGCGGTGGTGACCGTCCTTCGTTCAACCGCGATGACCGTGGTGGGAGCAGGCCGTTCAACCGTGACGACCGTCCCGGTGGCGGGTATCGCGGTGATCGGCCCGCGTTCGACCGTGACCGAGACGGTGAGGGGTCCCGCACCCGCTATGGCCGGGACGACCGCTCCAGAGGTCGTGACGAGGCTCCCAGCGGCCAGCGTGAGGAGTTGCCCGAGCTCGCGCCGGACATCACCGCGGAGGAGCTCGACAAGGAGATCCGCGAAGAGCTGCGTTCCCTTCCGCTCGACCTCGCGGACCTGATCTCCCGCCACCTCGTGGCGGCCGAGAGGGCTCTCGGCGAGGACGACGCGGAGCGGGCCTACGAGCACACGAAGGTCGCACGCCGCTTCGCGGCCAGGATCGGAGTGATCCGCGAGGCCGTTGGTATCGCGGCCTACCGCGCCGGTCACTTCTCCGAGGCGCTCAGCGATCTGCGCGCGGCTCGCCGGATGACAGGTTCCGACTCGTTCCTGCCGATCATGGCGGACTGCGAGCGCGGTCTCGGCCGCCCCGAGCGTGCGCTTGACCTGGTCCGTTCGAAGGAGGCCGAGCGGCTCGACCGCGTCGGCAAGATTGAACTCGCCATCGTCGAGTCCGGCGCCCGCAGGGACCTCGGTCAGAACGACGCCGCGGTCATCACCCTCCAGCGCCTTCCTGAGCTGCGTGACACCCGTCCCCAGCCCTGGTCGGCCCGTCTCGCCTTCGCCTACGCCGACGCGCTGTTCGCGGCAGGTCACGAGGGGCCGGCGACGGAGTGGTTCGGCCGGGCGATGACCTTCGACGAGGATGGCGAGACCGACGCGGCCGAGCGCTACGCGGAGTTGACGGGCGCCGTCATCGAGGACCTCGAAGAGGATGACGTTGAGGACGGGGAAGTCTTCGACGGCGACACCCGCCCCAACGCCGACGCCGACGCCGACGCCGCCGACGATGCCGCCGACGATGCGGGCGGTGTCGACGATGACGCCGATATCGACGACGTCGCGGCTCTGGACGAGGAGATCGAGGCCGAAGACGATCTCTTTGACGACGACTTCGACGCGAACCGGCCTACTGCCGATGACGCTCCGGAGAACGGTTCCCTCGACGAAGAGCACTCTCCCGAGAAGAGCTCCACCGAGGAGGTCTCTTCCGAGGGCGAGGCGGTCGACGCCGGGCGGAAGACGGAGGAGAAGCCGGGCAAGGTGGAGCACGCTGTCGGCCCCGCCTTCATCGAGCCCGACTTCGGCGACATCCTGAGTGACGACTCTGAGGCTGACTCCGCTGGGGACGAGACCCTGCACGAGGACGACGAGCAGGGCCGGGGCAAGGCCGAGAAGAAGTAGGTCCAGGAGACCTCCACCACATTCCGGGTGGACGAGCTGTGCGCCCGGAATGTGAGAGGTGTCTTGATAACGGCCCCGAGCTTTGCGGGGCACGTCATCACGGCTGGACCCGGTCCAGCCAGTGCAGGATTCCGGCCACATTGGACGGGGCGCCGCTCAGCAGCTCGAATTGCTCGGCGGTTGCCTCGTCCGCCTTCAAAGCCGCGTAACGGTCGCGGACGCGCTCCCTGACCATGGCAACGGCGTGGTCCAGGTCCATGCCCTCCGTGTGAGCCTGACGGGTCAGGTCGACCCAGACACGAAGTTCCTCGGCGGAGCGTCCCAGGATCTCCTCCACCTCCGTGACCGGTCCGTAGTGACTGAAGAGCAGTCTTTGCGGGCCCAGTGCTTTGAACAGGGCGATCGAGTCCAGCGCGGTCCGCAGGTCGAAGTCCGGCGGAGGCGTGGCGGGACGCAGGTCGCCCGTTTCCGGGAGATAGACCCCGGCCGCGTCGCCGACGTAGAGGTCTCCGGTGCCGGAGTCGATGAGTCCGACATGGTGTTTGGCGTGTCCCGGCGAGTAGTGGCTGTTCAGGGTCCGCCCGTTGCCGAGGTCGATCGCGTCGGTGTCGTCGAGCGCGCGGATCCGCGAGGCTTCCGTGGGGGATAGCTCGCCGAACAGGGTATCCAGCTTGTCGCCCCAGACCATTCGCGCGCTCGCCATCAGCCTGGATGGATCGGCGAGATGCCTGGCACCCTTCTCGTGAACCACGATCTCCGCGTTCGGGTAGAAACCGGCGATATCACCGACTCCGCCCGCGTGATCCAAATGGATGTGCGTGACGACGACCGTGGCGAGATCCCCGGGTCCGACGCCCAGCGAGGTGAGGGCATCACGCACCACGGGAGCGGAGGTGGAGGTGCCGGTCTCAACCAGGCAGGGACGGTCTCCGAGGATCAGGTATCCGGCGGTGATGCTGGAGTACCCGGCCATCCGCGTGTCGATCTCATAGACGTCCCCGCCGAGGGCGGTGATGTTGTCCACAGGTCACCTCATAACTGGAACCGGCATCCACAGAACAGTATTCGGCCATTCCGGCGCAGCTCACATCGTAGAGAGTCGTCCTCGACCGGCAGGATCGAGGGAGGATCGCATGGATCGTAACGAGGTCATTCTCGTGGGCCGCCTACCTGAGGTGGCCCACATCAGGTCGCTGCAGAGCGGGGGCACGCTCGGCACCTGGCGGCTGATCGTCCGGCGGCGACATCGCGGGCGTGGCGCCCGGGTCGACACCATTCCGTGCGCGTCGTTCGAGATCGATGTCATCGAGGCAGTGGCCGGTTGGCTGCCCGATGACATCGTCGAGGTGACGGGTTCGCTGCGTCGGCGCTGGTGGGGAAGCGAGGGGGCCAAATCGTCCGGTTACGAGGTCGAAGTGCGTTCGGGGAGACGTCTTGAGCGCAAGGTCATCACCACCCTGGCCTGCGACGATGAGGTTCCCCTGCCCGTCCCGCCTCGGCCGGTGCGCTCACTTCTGCATGCGAAGAAAAAGGGGACGGCGGGACGGGAAGGGGAGCCGCGGCTCACCCCGGTCAGGTCGGGTAACTGACGCCCCATTTCCAGGACACGCGGGATTCCGAGAATTCGGACCGGCTTCCAAGAGTTGGGGCACGCGGCATGTCGAGGCTTCGGAGCTTCCGGGGCATCCGGCTCCTCTCAGGGGTCCGGCGCCCCTGAGCCTCAGGACCCTGAATTCTCAGCGGGCGGGTTTTCTCCGGAAGGTGCCTGTCCCGGGGTGAGCATGCGCAGAAGCAGGCCGGTTCTGGGCTTCGGACCGAAGGAGGTGGACTTGCGAGGCACCCGTTCTCCCTGAGCCGCGACCGCGAGCACCTCGTCGACCACGAGCGGACGCAGAAGCACCGCGGTCCCACCGAGTCTCCGCGCGAGCCGTACGGCGGCCTCCGGGTCGTGGTGGACGACGCGCACCGACCGTTCGTCATCCCGCATCCCCCACACCTTCGGCAGAAGGAACTCCGCGAGAACGGAGGTGTTCAGCGCCCGCCACCCGGCCGAGCGTTCGGACGGCATGGCGTGTTCGAGCTGGTCGGGGTCAGGGTCGGTGAGAAGGTGGGCGGATCCGCCGGCGGACAGCAGGTAGGCCGGCCCACTGGTCTCCTCCAGCGCGGCCAGGCCCTCGGCCAGGTCCGCGTGGTCGTGCACCTGCCAGGAGCCTCTGGCCTTGGCCAGCGCCTCCTCAAGCGGTAGTTCGGGAATGACCCGGTGGATGGCCTTCAAATCCGGTGGGTAGGCACTGGAGTCCACCAGGAGCGCGAGGCCGAAATCCCACGGGCCGGGCTCCACAGAGCCCATCGGAGTCACCGCTCCCGTGGGTTCCACCGGGCTGGCCGAGGTTGTGGCTTGCGCGGGTTCCCCAGGACTCGCGGCTTCCACGGGCCTCACCGTCTCCCCGGCCTCCCTGGGTGTGACGTCCGTCACGGGCGCCCCGGCTGCCGTGGATTCCAGGGACGTGGCTGTCGGGGCGTCACTCGTGACGGACACGTGGTGTTCCCGCTGGAGCGCGAGATAGGTGGCGTAACGGTGGTGCCCGTCGGCGATGAGGGCCTGGCGGGGGCGGAGATCGGCGTCGACGGAGGCGAGCTCGTCGGCGTCGGTGATGGCCCACAGCCGGTGCCTGACCCCGTCTTCGGTCTCCGTCTCCGCCAGAGGGGGCCGGGACGCGGCGATGCGGTCGACGAGGTGTGTGGTGGCGCCGCCCGCACCGTCGTAGAGCAGGAAGATGGGTTCCAGGTTGGCTTGTGTGGTGCGCATCAGCGCGAGGCGGTCGGCGACCGGTCCGGGCATCACGTTCTCGTGAGGCAGGATGATCCGCAGCTCCGGAGCGGCCAGGCCCACATCGCCGATGATCCCGCGCTGCAGGACGCCAGGACCCGACTGCTCGTAGACGTAGATCGCGGGTGTCTCGTCGGCGGTGAGCACTCCGCAGGAGAGCCACCGGTGAAGCGTCTCCCGTGCCTCGGCGTATCTGTGCTGGTCGGTGCCGGGAAGGATCAAACGCACCACATTGTTGGGATGAAGGTCGAGCAGCTTCCGCACCTCGCTCTCATCGATGAGGTCGTACGGCGGTGAGGTGACTCCGGCCAGATCGTCGACCGTGAACCGCACGCCGTGAAACGGGCGCAGCACCAGCCCGCCGGGTATCGGCAGTTCAGGATTCGCCATAGAGGGCATGCTGCCATAAAGGCCTGAAACGGCCAGGGGCCGCTTCGAGTCTGCGATGGTGCCTGGTCCGTCAGGAAGTCGGCCAGATCTGTCGTCTGTCGATGAAGGAGGCCTCACATAATGGTCCAAGGACGTGGCGGTCCGTCTGATTCCCCCAGCCCCGAGACGGGCGCTCCGGTCGGGGACGTCTACGAATGGTTCCAACGAGGGATGAAACTGCTGGCAGAAGGCAGTCCGGCGGCGGCGGCCGCGCTGCTGGAGCGGGCTGTCGACGCGGAGCCGGAGTCGCGGAGCATCCGGGAGGCCCTCGCCCGGGCGCAGTTCAACTCCCGGCAGTACGCCGACGCCGTCGACAGCTTTCGCTGGATCATCGACGCCAATCCGGCTGAGGACTACGCGTATTTCGGTCTCGGGCTCGCCCTGTGGCGCACCGGGGACATGGAGGGGGCTCAGGAACCGCTGGCGATCGCCGTCGCGATGCGGCCCGACCTTCGCCACTATGTCTCCGCGCTGAAAAGCGTTCGCGCCACGTTGCGTGCCCGCAGGACGTGATCCACGCGGTTCCGCCGCATGAGAGCGGTGCGAACGATGGAATGTGAGTGATGAAATGGGCCGGTGGACACGAATACGCTGATCGACCCGTATGACACCCTTCTCCTTGACCTCGACGGGGTGGTGTATCTCGGGCACAACGCTGTACCGGCGGCCCCGGAGTCGCTGCGCCGGGCGGCGGAGCGTGGTGTACGCCTCGCCTACGTCACCAACAACGCCTCACGCACCCCCGCCGCCATCGCCCAGCATCTGCGCGCGCTGGGTGCGCCGGCGGAACCCGAGGACGTCGTGACCTCCGCCCAGGCCGCCGCCCGAGTCGTGGCCGAACGGGTCGAACCGGGCGCCGCGGTGCTGGTGGTCGGCGGGATGGGACTGCGCTCCGCGCTGCGCGTCCACGGACTGCGCCCGGTCAGCACCGTCCTGGAGGAGCCGGTCGCGGTCGTTCAGGGCATCTCTCCCGATCTTTCCTACGGTCTGCTGGCCGAGGGCACGCTCGCGGTGAGGGGGGGAGCCCTCTTCGTCGCCGCGAACGCCGACTCCACCATGCCGACAGGCAGGGGCGAGCTTCCCGGCAACGGCTCGATGGTCAGGGTCATCGCCACGGCGACCGGGGTGGAGCCGATCGTCGCGGGAAAGCCCGAGCCGCCCCTGCACCGCGAGTCGATGCTCCGTACCGGATCGCGGCGGCCTCTGGTGGTCGGCGATCGGCTCGACACCGACATCGAGGGAGCGACCAACGCGGGGGTGGACAGCCTGCTGGTCCTGACCGGGGTGGCGGGCCCACTCGACGTGCTGACCGCCGCTCCCCGGCACCGGCCCACCTACGTCGCCGCTGATCTGTCCGACCTGCATCGGCCCTACCCCGAGGTGCGGAGGATCGCAGAGGGGTGGACTTGCGAGGGGTGGACGGCCCGATGGGAGGAGGGCGCGCTCACCATCGAAGGCGGGGGCGAGCCGCTTGACGGGCTCCGCGCGGCTTCCGCGGCGACCTGGGAGGCCGTGGGTGAGGGGCAGGCGGACGAGGACGCGGTGAAGGCGGCGCTCGACTCCGCGCTCTCGCCGCGGACCTCACGCTCCGGCTGAGACGGCCGCTCGGCCCTCGTCATCCCCCGCGGCCACTCAGCCTTCGTCGACTCTCTCGTCGCGGCCTTACGGACTCTCACCTGATGCCGCGTCCGGGCAGAAAGGCCGTGCGGGGCGGGCCGTCGCCCTCCGTGATCCTCTCCGCCCGTGTGATCCCGCCCTCGGGCGGGATCCTCAAAGGAGCTTGCGCAGGCGGAGAAGGTCACCGAAGCTGGCGTCGACCTTGATCCGGCCGCTGAAAACGGCCCGTCCCATGTCGAGGTCCCCGTTGACCAGCGAGATGAGATCATCGCTGCCGATGGTCAGTTTCACCTCGGCCTGCCTGTTGTCGCCCGGGGGAAGATCCTCGAAGGGGCCGAGGCCGCCTTGGTGGATGAGGCCGTAGAAGGTGACGCCGAGATCCTTGACGTGGCAGCTGATGCTGCGCTCGACCACGTGCTTGTCGCGGCTCTTCTGGTCAACCTCGTCGAACTGCTCGCCGAGTTTGCGCAGTGCCACCCGGCACTCGTCGACGGTCGCCATCGCGTGGCGCTCCCTTCTCTTCTCCCTAACCGGCCCGAATCCCTTTCAGGTACGGACGGTAGCGTTCCACATGGGTACGGCATGCAATCCGGCGCGGGGGCACCGGAGAAAGAGGCTTCTGCGACGGGGTTCAAGGTATCGCGGGGTCATGCGCCGACGGTCGCCGACCTTAATGGGATGACAACGATCGAGGCTCTCGCGATAGTTCACGGTTTACCCATCTTTGGAAAACCTCTCCCGTCCTCGCCCGCGCTGGACTGACCGGTGGATCGGCCCCTGCGAATCCCCTCGCGTCTGGGCGGATCGGCCTACGGACCCCGTATCTGTGTGGATCGTTTACGGACCCCCGCATCTGGGTGGAACCGCTCTTGCGGATCCCTCCGCGTCGGAGGGGAGAACGGAGACCGGATTCGTGGCCTGGCGTGGGGTCCGTGGCGTGGGGAAAGCCCGCCGAGGAGGGGAGTTCGCGGATGGGCCGAGGAAAGCCGGAAAGGTGGGAAAGCCCACCAGGGCGACGAGGGGCGCGGCTTCCGATACGGTCGGGGAATCCACGGGCGCGGTGCCGGTGAGCGTCGTGCTCGTACGGCGGAAGCCGCATTCGTACGGCGGTAAGGGCTGTGGAGACGGCCATGGCGGCCGAAGCGGCCAGGATTGGTTCCGGAGGGGGCGCGCATGACGGACCTGCTGGAGGAGACGGGCGACGAGCGGGCGGACGCCGCGCTGGGCGGGCTCACCCGTCTCGACGCTCTGCCCGTCTCCGCGCACGCGGACGTCTTCGAGGAGGTGTTCGCCGGGCTGGAGCAGGCGCTCGCCGTGGTGAACGGCACCTCGGGGCTGGAGTCCACCTCGCCGGACAGCGCTCCGGAGCACGGCGCCCCGGAGCGGGAACCGGCCTCACCGGGTGGTGTTCCGGGGCCGGACGGTGTCCCACGATCGACGCAGGCCCTGGCGCCCGGCCTTCCCGGACAGGGGAGCGCCTCGGTGGACGGCACCCGGGACCGGCACCCGTGAGCCGGCGGACACGTCTCGACAGCGAGCTCGTCCGCAGGAAGCTGGCGCGATCCCGGGAACAGGCGGCCCAGCTCATCGAGGCCGGGCGGGTCAGCGTCGGCGGCCAGGTGGCGGCGAAGCCCGCGACCCAGGTCGACACGGCCTCGGCGATCGTGGTCGCGGAGGCGGCCGAGGGACCCGACTACGTCTCGCGGGGCGCGCACAAGCTCCTCGGCGCGCTGGAGGCCTTCGGCCCTCTCGGCCTCACCGTGGAGGGACGCCGCTGCCTGGACGCGGGAGCCTCGACCGGGGGCTTCACCGACGTACTGCTACGCGCGGGGGCGGCCCACGTCCTGGCCGTCGACGTCGGGTACGGCCAGCTCGCGTGGTCGCTGCGGACCGACGACCGGGTCACGGTCATGGAGCGGGTCAACGTCAGAGACCTGAAACCCGACATGCTCGGCGAGGCGCCCACGCTGATCGTCGGTGACCTCTCCTTCATCTCCCTGCGTCTGGTGCTGCCTGCCCTCACCCTGTGCGCCGCGGAGCGGGCCGACTTCGCGATGCTGGTCAAACCCCAGTTCGAGGTCGGCAGGGAGCGGGTCGGCGCCGGAGGGGTCGTCCGCGATCCGGAACTTCGCGCCGGGGCCGTACGGGGCGTGGCCGAAGCCGCGCGGACGCTCGGCCTGATCGTGCGAGGGGTCACCGCGAGCCCTCTGCCGGGGCCGTCCGGCAACGTCGAGTACGTCATCTGGCTGGGTAAGGGAGAGGGCGCTCCGCCGGTCCCCGACCTTGACGCGGAGATCGAGCGAGCGGTGGCGGAAGGCCCCCGGTAGCCGCTCCTCAGCCCACCGGGTCCCGGCCCTCCAGGCCCCGGTCACCCGGAATCTTCCCGGCCATCCAGACCTTAGCTTCCTCCTTCCCGCCCCGGGGCGCGGAACTCCACGTTCAAGGAGAGTCGATGACTGCCAAGCGCACCGTGCTGGTCACCGCGCACACCGGGCGGGCGGCGGCCGTCGACAGCGCCCGGATGGTGATCCAGCGGCTCGTGAACGCCGGGCTGACCGTGCGGGTCCTCAGCGCCGAGGCCGACGAGATCGCCTGCGCGGGGACCGACGTGGTACCCGCGGGCCCTGCGGCGGTCGACGCCGTCGAGATGATGATCGTGCTCGGTGGTGACGGCAGCCTCCTGCGGGCGGCCGAGCTCGCCCGCCCGGCGGGGGTGCCGTTGCTGGGGGTGAACCTCGGCCACGTGGGCTTCCTGGCGGAGGCCGAGGTGGAGGACCTGGCGGAGGCGGTCGACAGCGTGGTGGACGGCCGCTACGACGTCGAGGAGCGGATGACCATCGAGGTCACCGCCCGCCTCAACGGCAAACTGCTCGCCGACAGCTGGGCGCTGAACGAGGTCACCGTCGAGAAGAGCGAGCGGATGCTTGAGGTGGTCGCCGAGATCGACGGACGCCCGCTGTCGCGGTGGGGGTGCGACGGGGTGATCTGCGCCACGCCGACCGGTTCGACCGCGTATGCCTTCTCCGCCGGAGGTCCGGTCGTGTGGCCGGAGGTGGAGGCGCTGCTGCTGGTGCCGATCAGCGCCCACGCCCTGTTCGCCCGGCCCCTGGTGGTCTCTCCCCGCTCCAAGCTGGCGCTGGAGGTCCAGACGGAGACGGCGGGCGCGGTGCTGTGGTGCGACGGCCGCCGCAGGTTCGACCTGCCGGCCGGGGCGAGGGTGGAACTCAAGCGGGCGGAGCTACCGGTACGGCTCGCGCGGCTGCACGGCCTGGAGGACACCGGAGCGCCGTTCACCGACAGGCTGGTCGCGAAGTTCGATCTCCCAGTACAGGGGTGGCGGGGTCGCGTGAGGCCCTAGTTCGTCCGGGCGGGCGACGCCTCAAGCGCGTAGGATCGTGCCCGCGCACCGCACTGATGTTCGGTGAACTCGATGTGACGGGAGGGACCAGTGCGACTTGGAGTCGAGGAGGTCCGTATCCAGGGGCTCGGCGTGATCGATGAGGCCGTCCTGGAGCTGGCGCCGGGATTCACCGTGGTCACGGGCGAGACGGGTGCGGGTAAGACCATGGTGGTGACCGGTCTGGGGCTGCTGTTCGGCGGCCGGGCCGACCCCTCCCGCGTCCGTCCAGGCTCCGGCAAGACGACCATCGAGGGCACGTTGATCGTCGACCCCGCCGGACGGGTCGCCCAGCAGGTGCAGGACGTGGGAGGCGTGGTCGAGGACGGCGAGCTGATCATCTCGCGCACGGTCTCCGTCGAGGGGCGCAGCCGTGCCTGGCTGGGCGGGCGGACGGTCCCCGTCGGCACGCTCACCTACCTGGCCGAGGATCTCGTCGCCGTGCACGGCCAGATGGACCAGCAGCGGCTGCTGCAGCCGGGCCGCCAGCGGGCCGCCCTCGACCGCTACGCCGGTGAGGAGCTGGTCAAGCCGCTGCGCGCCTACGAGCAGGTGTACAAGCGGCACAGGGAGGTCGCGGAGAAGCTGGCCGAGCTGACCACCAAGGCGAGGGAGCGCGCCCAGGAGGCCGACCAGCTCAGGTTCGGGCTCGGCGAGGTCGAGAAGGCCGACCCCAAGCCCGGCGAGGAGATCGAGTTGCGCGAGGAGGAGGATCGGCTCTCCCACGCCGACTCTCTCAGGAGCGCCGCGGAGACGGCGCACCGGGCGCTGCTCGGTGATCCGATGTCCGGCGAGCAGGCCATGCCGGACGCCATCGCGCTGGTCGGCGAGGCTCGCGCGGCCATCGAGGCGGTGCGCGACTTCGACCCCTCGCTCGCCGGGATCGCCGACCGGCTCGCGGAGGCGGGCTATCTGATCTCCGACGTCGCCACCGAGCTGGCCGCGTACGCCGAGTCGGTCGACGCCGACCCGGGCAGGCTCGCGGTCGTGCAGGAGCGGCGGGCCGCGCTCATCCACGTCATCCGCAGGTACGGCCACGACACCGCCGAGGTGCTCGCCTGGGCCGCGCGGGCCGCCGCCAGGGTGGCCGAGCTGGACGGTGACGACGACCGCATCGGCGAGCTCACCCGCGAGCACGAGGAGCTCACCGTGCGCCTCACCGAGCTCGCCGCCGAGCTGACGCGGGTCAGGACGGCGACCGCGAAGCGGTTCGGGCAGGCCGTGACCGAGGAGCTCACCGCACTGGCCATGCCGCACGCCAGGGTCGAGGTCACGATCGCCGCGGCCTCCGAGTTCGGCCCGCACGGTGTCGACGAGGTCGAGCTGCGTATGGCGCCGCACCCGGCCTCGCCGCTCCTGCCGCTGAACAAGGGCGCCTCCGGTGGTGAGCTGAGCCGGGTGATGCTCGCCATCGAGGTGGTTTTCGCCGGCGCCGACCCGGTGCCGACGTTCGTCTTCGACGAGGTCGACGCGGGCGTGGGCGGCAAGGCCGCGGTGGAGATCGGCCGCAGGCTGGCGCGGCTGGCCCGCACCTCCCAGGTGATCGTCGTCACTCACCTCCCGCAGGTCGCGGCCTTCGCCGATCAGCATCTCGTCGTGGAGAAGGCCGACGACGGGAGCGTGGTGCGCAGCGGCGTGATCGCCCTCGACAGGGACGGCAGGACGAGGGAGCTCTCCCGCATGCTCGCAGGGCTTGAGGACTCCGAGCTGGGCCGCGCGCACGCGCAGGAGCTCCTCTCGATCGCCGCCGCCGACAAGGTATGACTCGAAACAGGCCAAACGCGTCGGATTCGGGAAGTGAGCCAGTGCACGGGGGATTTTAGGAGTAATCCTCATGTTTCAGGGGAGCAGGTGTCGGGGGGATCGGGTGACGTATCTAACACGCTGCCGCCTGTTTGGCTCTCCCGGTCATTCACTCTGGCAGGATGGGCGTGATGAAGGTGCCGGCTGAAGAGCTTCAAAACAGGCTCACAAGGTACCTCCGCCGCAGGAAGGTCACGGACCTTCCCGGGGTGACGGCAGTGGCGAGAGTCGATCGGCGGACCAAGAGGCTGACCAAGCGCCTCAGGGCCGGGGAAATCGCGATTATCGATCACGTTGACGTTGACCGGGTGAGCGCGGAGGCTCTTGTCGCGTGCGGCGCGGCGGGTGTCGTCAACATCGCCTCCGGCATCAGCGGCCGCTACCCCAACCTCGGCCCGCAGATCATCGTCGACTCCGGGGTGCCGTTCGTCGACAACGCCACCCCCGAGCTGTTCGAGCGGATCAAGGACGGCACGCTGGTCAGGCTGCACGAGGGCGTCATCTACCTTGACGACGAGGTGGTCGGCAAGGGCGACGTGCAGACGGCGAAGTCCATCGAGGCCGCGATGAGCGAGGCCCGTGCCGGGCTGACGGTGCAGATCGAGGCGTTCGCGGCCAACACCATGGAGTACGTCCGCCGCGAGCGCGACCTTCTCATCGACGGGGTCGGCGTTCCCGACATCCGGACCGTGCTGGAGGACAGGCACGTCCTCATCGTGGTGCGCGGTTACCACTACAAGGAGGACATCGCCGCCCTCCGCCCCTACATCCGCGAATACCGCCCGATCATGATCGGGGTCGACGGCGGCGCCGACGCGCTGCTGGAGGCCGGCTACCTGCCCGACATCATCGTCGGCGACTTCGACTCGGTCTCCACCAAGGCGCTCACCAGCGGCGCCGAGCTGGTCGTGCACGCCTACCGTGACGGCAGGGCACCCGGGCTGGAGAGGGTCCAGCAGCTGGGCCGCACCGCGGTGCTCTTCCCGGCCATCGGCACCAGCGAGGACATCGCGATGCTGCTCGCCGACGACAAGGGCGCCGATCTCATCGTCGCCGTCGGCACCCACGCGACCCTGGTGGAGTTTCTCGACAAGGGCCGCTCCGGCATGGCCAGCACCTTCCTCACCCGCCTGCGGGTGGGCAGCAAGCTCGTCGACGCGAAAGGCGTCAGCCGGCTCTACCGCAGCCGGATCTCCACACCGTCCCTGCTCCTGCTCGTGGCCACCACGCTGATCACCATGGGAGTGGCGATCGTCGTCTCCCCGGTGGGCAAGATCTGGCTGGACAGCGTCCGCGACGTCTGGAGCGGCTTCATCTTCTGGCTGGTCGGACTCTTCTCGTGATCGATTTCCGCTATCACCTCGTCTCCATCGTCGCGATCTTCCTCGCGCTGTCGGTCGGGATCGTGCTCGGCACCACCCTGCTCGAAGATCCCGTCATCAAGGCGAGCGAGTCGCTGGCCAACCAGCTCCGCGAGGGCAACAACGAGCTCCGCGACCAGGTGGACGCCCTGCAGAAGCGTGAGGCCGCCAACGACGCCTTCGTGACCGGCGGCACCGCCCAGCTGGTTCAGGGCGCGCTCATCGGCAGGAGCGTCGTGATCATCGAGGCTCCGGGCAGCACGGCGAGCGTGCGCGAGGCGGTGCAGCAGGTGATCGAGGAGGCCGGGGGGAGCGTGACCGGCCGGATCACCCTCACCGACCGATACACCGACCCCGTCCAGGCGGGCTTCGTCGACAAGCTGGCCGTCGGCGCCAAGGCCGCCGAGACCGTCTTCTCCGTCGAGGACACGGCGCACGCCAAGGCGGCGGAGGTGCTCGCCAGTGCGATCCTGACCAATGACTCCAGCCAGGTGGGCAAGGAGCACCCGTCCGGAGCCGGCATCCTCGACGCGTTCCAGCGCGCCGGCCTGCTCACCGTCACCGGCGAGCCCGCCAAGCGCGCCGAGACGGCCCTGATGATCGCCCCGGCGGAGGCGTACGCGGGGGAGACCGCGAATGCGCAGGCGGGCACGCTCGTGACGCTGGCGCTCGGCCTCGACGAGGCGGGCCAGGGCACCGTGCTGGCCGGTACGCAGACCTCCGTCGCGCCCGGCGGGGTGATCGCCGAGCTCCGCGAGGACGCGGCCTTCACGGAGAAGGTCTCCAGCGTCGACACCGCCGATATGCCCTCGGGACGGGTCGTAGTGGTCTACGCTCTCCGAGAGCAACTCACCGGGCTGGCCGGCCAGTACGGCATCGGCCCCGGTGTCTCCGGCATCGAGCCCAGCGCGACGCCGACCCCCACGGACCCCACGGCCACCTCCGGAGGATGACCCGATGGCTCGTCGCGCTTTTCCCCGTGCCCTCGCGGGCGCCCTCGCCGGCGCGTTCCTCGGCGCGGTCGCCGCGCGCGCCGCGTACGCCGTCTTCACCCGCAGGCCCCCGGTCGGCGACACGGAGACCTGGGCCCGCACGAACCACAGGGGCGAGCCGATCACCCTGCTTGAGGGCCCGGCGTTCGTCGCCGGCGCCGGTGCCGCCGCGGCGGCGATGCCCGGGTTGCCCGGCGAGGTCCGCGTGGCGGCGCTGCTGGCGGTGGCGGGCGGCGGTGGGCTCGGAGCCTACGACGACCTGTACGGCGCGACCTCGTCCAAGGGGTTCAAGGGGCATCTGAGCGCCCTGGCCAAGGGCGAGGTCACCAGCGGGGCCGTGAAGATCCTCGGTATCGGCGCGACCGGCCTGGCCGCGGCCGCCATCACCGCCCGCCACCCCCTCGACGTCGCCGTCAACGGCGTGTTGATCGCGGGGAGCGCGAACCTGGCCAACCTCTTCGACCTGCGGCCGGGTCGCGCCATCAAGGTGGGCCTGCTCGCCGGAGCACCCCTGCTCGCCGCGGGGCTGCTCAGAGACGACCCGGCTTCGGCCGCCGTGGTCGCGCTCCCCATGGGGGCCGCCGCCGCGCTGCTGCCCGAGGACCTCGGCGAGCGGGCGATGCTCGGTGACGCGGGGGCCAACGCGCTGGGCGCGCTGCTCGGGCTGGCCGCGACCCTCACCCTGGGGCGTCCGGGGCGCCTGGTCGCGCTCGGCACCGTGGTCGCGCTGACCGCGGCCTCGGAGAAGATCAGCTTCACCAAGGTGATCGCGGGCAACCCCGTCCTGCACCGCCTCGACATGCTCGGCCGCCGCCCTGTGGAGCAGGCACCCGCCACCCGATGAGCACGAGGATCGCACGAGGGGTCGCGGGAGCGGCGCTCCTCATCGGAGTCGTGACCGTCCTGGCCAGGCTCGTCGGTTTCGGCCGCTATCTCGTCCAGTCGCAGAGCGTCGGCAACAGCTGCCTGGGCACCGCCTACAACACCGCCAACTACGTGCCCAACATCGTCTTCGAGCTGGTCGCGGGCGGCGTACTGGCCGGGATGGTGGTGCCGGTGCTGGCCTCGGCGGCCTCCAGGTCCGATGACGATCCCGAGGCCAGGGCGGAGGTGGGCAGGACCACCTCGGCGCTGCTCACCTGGTCGATGCTCGTCCTGGTGCCGCTCACGCTGCTCATCGTCGCGTTCGCGGGGCCGATCGTCGCTCTGCTCGTGGGAGATCCTGCCCCGTGTGACCTGACGGACGTCGTCGAGGCCGGCACCGGCCTGCTCGTCGTCTTCGCCCCCCGGATGATCTTCTTCGGTCTGGCCGTGGTGCTGTACGGGGTGCTTCAGGCTCACCAGCGGTTCATGGGCCCGGCCCTGGCGCCATTGGTCTCCAGCCTGCTCATCGTCGCCTCCAACCTGTTGTTCGAGGCGGTCAACGAGGAGGCCGCGAGGGACCTGTCGCAGCTCAGCGGTGCCGGGCAGCTGTCGCTCTCCCTCGGCGCGACCGTCGCCGCCGCCGCGATGGTGTTCACCGTGATCGGCCCGGTGGCCCGGCTGCGGCTGCGGCTGCGGCCGTCCCTGTCGTTCCCGCCGGGGGTCGCGACCAGAGCGCGAAGTCTCGCCACCGCGGGTCTCGCCGTGCTGATCGCGCAGCAGATCGCGCTGATCGTCGTCATCCGCCTCGCCAACGGGCTGGGCGGCGAGGGCGCGATCGCCGCCTACACCTACGCCTGGGCGCTGTACCAGTTGCCGTACGCGGTGCTCGTGATGCCGATCGCCACCAGCTCGTTCCCCGTGCTGTCCACCCGCGCGGCCGAGGGGGACGCGCGGGGTTTCGACGCCCTGACCGCCTCCACCACCCGGGCCGTGCTCCTGGTCACGGGGCTCGCGGCCGGGGTGATGGCGGCGGTCGCCGTACCGGTGTCGAGGGTGTTCCTTGAGGGGACCCCGGGCGGAGACCCCGCCGAGATGGCGAGGGGGGTCGCGTTGTTCGCGCCGGGCCTGGCCGGGTACGCGCTCATGCTGCACCTCGCCCGCGTCCTGTACGCCCGCGGGCGGGGCCGGTCGGCGGCCGTGGCCTCGGTGACGGGGTGGGGCGTCGCACTGGTGGCCCAGATCGTGCTCGCCCGCACCGCGCAGGACCCGGCCGACGTGGTCGGGCTGCTCGCGCTGGGCAGCACCGTCGGCATGACCGTCGGCGGGCTGCTCCTGGTCGTCGCGGTGCTTCGTACCAGGGGAGCGGCCGCGCTGGCGGGAACGCCCCGCACTCTCCTCGCGGCCGTGGCCGGAGGTGCCGCCGCCTGGGGGGCGGGGCTCGCCCTGGTCGATACCTTGGGTGCGGTGTCCACGTGGGAGTTCGTGGCGGCGGGCCTGGCCGCCGGTGTGGGCGGTGCGGCCGCTTTCGCGGTCGTGGCGATGATGATCGACAGGCAGGACGTCCAGGCGCTGGCGGCGAGGCTTCGCCGAAGGGCCGCGAAGGAGGGTGGCCTTTCCGATGGCTGATCAGGGCAGGCGGGTGGCACTCGTGCTGGGGACGAGCGCGGGAGGGGTCGGCCGGCACGTGGCGATGCTGGCCGGAGGGCTGGTGCGCGGCGGCCACCGGGTGGTCGTGGCGGGTCCGCCGAGTACGGAGCGAGCCTTCGGCTTCGCCGCCCTCGGCGCGCGTTTCGTGCCTGTGCCGATCTCCGACCGGCCTCGCCCGGCCGGTGACCTGCGGGCGGTCCTGGCGCTTCGCGCGCTGCGCGGGGCGCACGCCGTGCACGCCCACGGGCTGCGGGCCGGTGCCCTGGCGGCGATCGCGCTGGCAGGGACCGGGACAGCTTTGGTGGTGACCCTGCACAACGCCGCCACCGCGGGCGGTGCCGTCGGGGCGGTCTACGGCCTCCTGGAACGGATCGTGGCCCGTCGCGCCGACCGGATCCTGGTCGTCTCCCCCGACCTGGGGGAGCGGATGACCCTCCTGGGGGCCAGGCGTGTCGAGGCCGCCGTCGTGCCCGCGCCCTCGCTGCCACCTTCGGGACGCGCGCCCGCCGACGTACGGCGAGAGCTCGGGGTGGGAGATCGTGTGATCTTTCTCACGGTCGCGAGGCTCGCCCAGCAGAAGGGTCTGGAGACCCTGCTCGACGTCGCGAGGACCCTGCGCGGGGCTCGGGGCGAGGGGGCCGCTCCGGGAGCGGCCCCCTCCGAGCCGGGAAACGGTCGTATCCCGCGGGAGCGTGCGCCCGAGGTCGTGTTCCTGGTGGCGGGGGAGGGGCCGCTGCGAGGGGAGCTGCAGGGACGGATCGACCGGGAGAACCTGCCGGTGCGGCTGCTCGGCGACCGCGCCGACGTGGGGGATCTGCTCAAGGTGGCGAGGGCACTGGTGGTGCCGAGCCGCTGGGAGGGGCAGCCCCTCACCGTGCAGGAGGCTCTGCGGGCGGGAACGGCGGTCGTCGCCACCGCCGTGGGGGGTGTCCCCGCGATGGTGGGGGAGGCCGGGCTGCTGGTGCCGTACGGGGATGTCGCCGCGCTGCGCGACGCGGTCGCCAGGGTGCTCGCCGACGACGATCTCGCCGGGGAGCTGGCCGGGGCCGCCGCCCTGCGGGGCCGCGAGCTGCCGGGAGAGCAGGAGGCGCTTGAGGCGGTGCTCGCGGTCTACACGGGGCTCTCCGGCTGAGAGAACCGGGGGCGGCGGGGGATCTCGCGTGCCTCGTCCGGTCGGAGAACACGAGGAGGAGGACGCCCGGTCCTGCGGGGAGGGAGAAGGGGGCGCCCGGTCCTGGGAGGGAGCCGGAAGGGGCCATCGGCCGTCGATTTCGGGGCCGATGGAACAGGCCGAGAGGGCGCGGCTGGATTAGGCGACACCATGCCAGGCACCTATACTGACGCGTTTAGGAGGGATATCCTTTCGCGGCAGTCTCATCATCGCGGTGTTGTCTCGCTCCACGAGGCCCCCGGGGCTGTCGGTCCGTATCGTCGATCCGCTTCACATCGACCTGGTTTCACGCGGGCAGGAGAGACCTCTGGCAGTCTGTCATGCGCGCCGCCGGAGGTTTGTCAACCGTGAATGTTCCTGTCTGGGTCTGGCTCGCCGTGATCGGCGGGCTCCTGGTCGTTCTCGCCTTCGACCTGTGGATAGTCGACCGAGGTGAGCCCCGGGAGTTCTCCCTCAGACAGGCCGGGATCTGGGTCGGTTTCTACGTCACCCTCGCGGTGCTTTTCGGCATCGGGCTGTGGGTGATCGCGGGTCCCACCCCGGCGGGCCAGTTCATCGCCGGGTATCTCACCGAGTACAGCCTGAGCGTCGACAACCTCTTCGTTTTCTACATCATCATGACCCGCTTCGCGGTGCCGAAGGCATACCAGCACAAGGTGTTGCTCATCGGCATCCTGATGGCGCTCGCCATGCGCAGCATCTTCATCGCGGTCGGCGCCGCGGCCCTGGCCAACTTCGGCTGGCTGTTCTACGTCTTCGGCGCGTTCCTGATCTACACCGCCGTCCAGCTCGTCCGTCAGTTCGGCGAGGAGGAGCATCTTCAGGAGAACGCGGTGCTGCGCTGGGCCCGGCGGATGCTCCCGCACACCGACGACTACGTGGGCGCCAGGATCACCGTCAAGGTCGACGGCAAGCGTCTGGTCACCCCGCTGCTGATCGTCATGATCGCCATCGGTACCACCGACCTGCTGTTCGCGCTCGACTCGATCCCGGCGATCTTCGGCCTCACCACCGACGCCTTCATCGTCTTCACCGCGAACGCGTTCGCCCTCATGGGTTTGCGCCAGCTTTACTTCCTTCTGGGCGGACTGCTTCAGAAGCTGGTCTACCTCAGCTTCGGTCTTGCGTTCATCCTCGGTTTCATCGGGGTTAAGCTGATCCTTGAGGCGCTGCACTCCAGTGGCGTCTCCTGGGCCCCCGAAGTGCCGATCTGGGTGTCGCTGTCGGTCATCGTCGTCACGATGACCGTCACCACCGTGATCAGCTTGATCAAGGTCCGGCGCGACGTCCGCGCGGGCAAGGAAAACACCACCCCGGCGAGTGTCGAGCAAGGCTAGCGAATCGGCGTGTGAGGCGCTTTGCTTGTCTCATTGCGCCTTATAAAGGCTAAGAGATGGGTAACATCCTGCCCCAGAGCGGGTAGACATACCGGTCTAATGCCGCAAGACATCACAAAGGTTCCCTGTGTCCCACGATTCAGCAAGCCACATACCAGGTCCGCTGGGCCTGGCACGTGGCGTCTCCCCGTGGTTGCTCCCGACGGTCGTCGCCGCCGCGGCGACCTCACTGCTCAGCCGCCGTGACCGGCGCTGGGCGCTGGCGGCGGTCCCGCTGACCGCACTCACCGGTGGGATGCTCTGGTTCTTCCGCGATCCAGATCGCACTCCGGGCGCCGGGCGGATCCTGTCGCCCGCGGACGGCGTGGTGCAGAGCATCGACCCGTGGCCGGACGGCCGCACCCGGGTCGCGATCTTCATGAGCCCGCTCGACGTGCACGTCAACCGGGCGCCGCTCGCCGGCACGGTCACCTCGATGGAGCACGTGTCCGGGGGATACCTGCCCGCGTTCAACAAGGACAGCGACACCAACGAGCGGGTCGTCTGGCATCTGGACACCGCTCTCGGAGACCTTGAGATGGTCCAGATCGCCGGCGCGGTCGCACGCCGCATCGTGCCCTACGTGGCCGAGGGGGCGAAGGTGGCCAAGGCCGAACGGATCGGCCTGATCAGGCTCGGCTCTCGGGTCGACGTCTACCTTCCCGAGGGAGTCGCACCGGCCGTCTCCGTGGGCGAGAAGACGGTCGCGGGGGTGACGAGCCTTGACCACGGCTGACGCGAGCTGGCCGCTGGACGAGACGGACGACGAGCCGCGAGGACCGGTGGGCAAGGCGTTTCGCCTGTCGGCCGCCGACTCCCTCTCCCTGGGCAACGCTCTCTGCGGCTTTCTCGCGGTCTGTGTGCTCGCCTGGTCGGCCATCAGCTCGCTGCAGGAGGCCAAGCCCTTCGCGGCGGACCCCCGGTTCTTCGGCACCGCCGTGGTGCTCCTGCTGATCGGCGCCACCTGTGACCTGTTCGACGGCCTGGTGGCGAGGAAGTTCCGGGCCTCGGCGATGGGCGCGGAGCTGGACAACCTCGCCGATGTGATCAGCTTCGGCTTCGCCCCCGCCTTCATGGTGGTCATCTGGGCGGGGTTCAACCAGCAGATCCCCTTTCTGCTGGTGATGGCCGCGGCGTCGTCGGTGCTGCTGGCCGGGGTCATCCGGCTCGCGCGCTTCGCCTCGGTGAAGACCAAGAGCGGTGACTTCATGGGGTTGCCCATCCCGATGGGCGCGATGACCGTGGTCTCGGTCGTGCTGCTCTTTCCCCCGTCGGTCTGGACGATCCTGCCGGTCTTCGGCGTGGCGTACCTCATGGTGAGCCGGATCGAGTATCCCAAGCCCAAGGGCAACCTCGCCGCCGCCGTGCTCGCCTGGATGATGATCAATGTTGCCTGCCTCACCATCTGGGTCGCGGGCCTGGCGGGCGGTGACACGCTGATCAAGGTCGGGGCCGTCATGCAGATGACGATCGTGGCGGCGATCCCGCTGCGGGTGCTGATGTTCAAGCGGGAGAAGCGCAAAGAGCAGCGCAAGGCCTCCGCCGAGGTCGGCTGAGCCTAATCCGAGCCCCGGACCCGGACCTGACGTTCTGGGGCCGCGCGGAGGGTGTTCACGCCGGTCTCCCGATGGGGCGATGGTCGCGGACACACCATGCCGCGACCCGTTCTCGCCCTGGAATGTCCCGATCTGCTTTCCCCGCCCGGCGTGGGTGCGTTCAATTGCCTCATGGCAACCGAGCCGCATGAGCACACGCGTACCTATTTCCTCGGCATGCTCGCTCGCGAGTTGGAGCTGAGAGGCATGAACGTGACGCTCAGGCGGAGCCCGCCGTCGTTGCGGGTCACCGATCCCGAGGCGGCGATGTTCAGCGAGACCCTCGACTGCGTACCGCTCGCCGAGGGCTGGTTCTACCGCTGGTCCTGGGGCGATCTGGTCGAGCGGGTGGAGGAGCCCTCCAAGGCCGCGGATCGGATCCTGCGGGTCTTCGGCGGCTGACGCCCGGTGGCCGCAGAGCACGGGCCAGGTGTCCTCCCTCCGGGCTCCCGGACGTGGGTCCCGGCCCCCGGTAGCGGCCCACCGGCCGGGTTCGGGAGGCTCTGAGGAGCCGATCACCCGGCGGCCCGCCACGCCCGCGTGCGGTGGCGGCGCCGGGTGAGGGAGCGTCGGCGACGGTCACCAGCCGCGTTCGCGCCACTCGGGCAGCGAGGGGCGTTCGGCACCCAGCGTGGTGTCCTTGCCGTGGCCGGGATAGACCCAGGTGTCGTCCGGCAGCCGGTCGAAGATCCGCTCCGACACGTCGGCGAAGAGCTGGGCGAACCGCTCGGGATCCTTGTTGGTGTTGCCGACACCGCCGGGGAAGAGCGAGTCGCCGGTGAACAGGTGGCCGGGGTAGTACAGGGCGATCGAGCCGGGGGTGTGCCCGCGCAGATGGATCACCTCCAGGCTCACCACGCCGACGGTGACCCCGTCGCCGTTCTCCACCTCCAGGTCCACCGGCACCGGCAGTGCCCCCGCGTCGAGAGGGTGGGCGATCACCGAGGCGCCGGTCGCCCTGGCGACCTCCTCCAGGGCCTGCCAGTGGTCGCCGTGCTGGTGGGTGGTGACGATCTTGCTGATCGGCTGGTCGCCGATGAGCTCAAGCAGCCGGTCGGGCTCGGCGGCGGCGTCGATGAGGGCGCCGTCACCGGTCTGGGCGCACCGGATCAGGTAGGCGTTGTTGTCGAACGGGCCGACGGCCAGCTTGGCGATCGTCAGGGCGGGCAGTTCGCGCAGGTCGGCGGGGCCGCCGACCTGCACGTCACCGGTGTACGTCACGAATTCTCCTTGAACAAGATCACGGGAAGGCGAGGCGGCACGAGCTCCGCCCAGTGACCATCATCATCGCGCCCGGGGGACGGGCGGGGGCATAAGGGGGGTGTTCACGTCGTTGAAGTCGTGGGCCACCTGCCGTATCCGGGGGGAGACCGTAGTCTGGAGAGGGCGGGAAAACGGCTCCGGACGCCGGTCCGGAAAGACTCCGAACGCCGGTCCGGAAAATTGTCGGCCCCTCTCGCTAGTCTTCCCGCGACTACTACCAACCCTCTACCAACGACGTCGGGACTGCTGTGGCTGACCGCCTCATCGTGCGTGGTGCACGTGAACACAACCTCAAAGACGTCTCGCTGGACCTTCCGCGAGACGCTCTGATCGTCTTCACCGGCCTGTCCGGCTCGGGCAAGTCAAGCCTGGCCTTCGACACGATCTTCGCCGAAGGTCAGCGCCGCTATGTCGAATCGCTGTCGGCGTACGCGCGGCAGTTCCTCGGGCAGATGGACAAGCCCGACGTCGACTTCATCGAGGGACTCTCGCCCGCGGTGTCGATCGACCAGAAGTCGACGAGCCGCAACCCCCGTTCCACCGTCGGCACGATCACCGAGGTGTACGACTACCTGCGCCTGCTGTGGGCGCGCATCGGCAAGCCGCACTGCCCGCAGTGCGGGCGGGCGATCGCGAGGCAGAGCCCCGAGCAGATCGTCGACCGGGTGATGGAGCTGGAGGAGGGCACCCGCTTCCAGGTGCTCGCCCCGGTGGTCCGCGGCCGCAAGGGCGAGTACGCCGAGCTGTTCAGCCAGCTCCAGGCCAAGGGGTTCGCCCGCGCCCGCGTCGACGGCACCGTGGTCAGGCTGGACGAGCCGCCGACGCTGAAGAAGCAGGAAAAGCATGACATCGAGGTGATCGTCGACCGTCTGGCGGTGAAGGAGGGCGCGGGCAGCCGCCTGACCGGCTCCGTGGAGACCGCCCTGGGCCTGTCAGGCGGGACGATCACCCTGGAGTTCGTCGACCTGCCCGAGGACGACCCCAATCGCGAGCGCTTCTACTCGGAGCACCTCTACTGCCCCTACGACGACCTGTCGTTCGAGGAGCTGGAGCCCCGCTCGTTCTCGTTCAACTCGCCCTTCGGCGCCTGCCCCGAGTGCACGGGCCTGGGCGTCCGGATGGAGGTCGACCCCGACCTGATCGTGCCCGACCCGGAGAGACCGCTGGGCGAGGGCGCGCTCTCGCCGTGGGCCGGGGGCCACACCAGCGATTACTTCGAGCGCCTCGTCGAGGCGCTCGGCCTGACCATGGGGTTCGCTCTCGACACCCCGTGGGAGCGGCTCCCCAAGAAGGCGCAGAAGGCCCTGCTGTACGGCCACGACGAGCAGGTCCACGTCCGCTACAGCAACCGCTACGGCCGCCAGCGCTCCTACTACACCACCTTCGAGGGGGTGATCCCCTGGGTGCAGCGCCGCCACGGCGAGTCCGACAGCGACGGCATGCGCGAGAAGTACGAAGGCTATATGCGGGAGATCCCCTGCCCGGCCTGCAAGGGGGCGAGGCTCAAGCCGGTCTCCCTCGCCGTCACGGTCGACGGTCGCTCGATCGCCGACGTCTCGTCGATGTCGATCGGTGACTGCGCGACGTTCCTGGCGGGGCTGAAGCTGTCGGAGCGCGACATGCACATCGCCGAGCGGGTGGTCAAGGAGATCAACGCCCGGATGGGCTTCCTGCTCGACGTGGGCCTCGACTACCTCACCATGGACCGGGCCTCCGGCACCCTCGCGGGCGGGGAGGCGCAGCGCATCCGGCTCGCCACCCAGATCGGCTCGGGACTGGTCGGGGTGCTGTACGTGCTGGACGAGCCCTCCATCGGCCTGCACCAGCGTGACAACCAGCGGCTGCTGGAGACCCTGATCAGGCTGCGCGACATGGGCAACACGCTCATCGTGGTCGAGCACGACGAGGACACCATCGCCGCGGCCGACTGGGTGGTCGACATCGGTCCCGGGGCGGGGGAGCACGGTGGCCAGGTCGTCGTCTCCGGCACCGTGGCCGACCTGCTGGCCTCGGAAGACTCGCTGACCGGCGCCTACCTGTCGGGGCGCAGGACGATCCCGATCCCCGCCACCCGCCGCAAGCGCGACAGGAAGCGGCAGATCACCGTGAAGGGCGCCCGCGAGCACAACCTCAAGGGCGTCGACGTGGAGTTCCCGCTCGGGCTGCTGACCGCGGTCACCGGGGTCTCGGGGTCCGGCAAGTCCACCCTGGTCAACGACATCCTCTACAACGCGCTCGCCAAGGAGCTGAACGGCGCGCGCACCGTCCCCGGCCGCCACGCGCGGGTCAACGGGATGGACCTGGTCGACAAGGTCGTGCACGTCGACCAGTCGGCGATCGGCCGCACGCCCCGGTCCAACCCGGCGACCTACACCGGCGTCTTCGACAAGGTTCGCGACCTGTTCGCGCAGACCACCGAGGCCAAGGTCCGCGGTTACCAGAAGGGCCGCTTCAGCTTCAACGTCAAGGGCGGCCGGTGTGAGGCCTGCTCGGGAGACGGCACCCTCAAGATCGAGATGAACTTCCTGCCGGACGTCTACGTGCCCTGCGAGGTCTGCCACGGGGCGCGCTACAACCGGGAGACCCTGGAGGTCCACTACAAGGGCAAGACGATCTCCGAGGTGCTCGACATGCCGATCGAGGAGGCCATGGGCTTCTTCGACTCCATTCCGGCGATCAAGCGCTACCTGAAGACGCTCAACGACGTCGGCCTGGGATACGTGCGGCTCGGCCAGCCCGCCACGACCCTGTCCGGCGGTGAGGCCCAGCGCGTCAAGCTCGCCTCCGAACTGCAGCGCCGCTCCACCGGCCGCACGATCTACGTGCTCGACGAGCCCACCACCGGCCTGCACTTCGAGGACATCCGCAAGCTGCTGGGCGTCCTGGGCAAGCTCGTCGACGGAGGCAACACGGTCATCGTCATCGAGCACAACCTCGACGTGATCAAGACCGCTGATTGGCTGATCGACATGGGTCCCGAGGGCGGCTCGCGGGGCGGCAGGGTGCTCGCCACCGGGACGCCCGAGGAGGTCGCCCTCGTCGACGAGAGCCACACCGGCCGCTTCCTGCGCAAGATTCTCGGCAGCTGAGGGTCGGATTCGGGACCGGGTTCCCCCGTCAATACCCTGGACGCGGGAGCCCGGTTCCGATCGGGTATGACATTGCGAGAAGGGCCGCGATGAGCATGCAGGAAACCTCCGCCATGCCCGCGCGCAGGCAGGTGATCGCCGCCGCGGGGGCCGCGGCGTGCGGGGCGGTGCTGGCGGGATGCGCAGCCGGAGAGTCCGCCGCCGCCGCCATCGTGCCGCCGGGGGTCAAGGGGAAGGTCATCGCGCAGACCGCCGACATCCCGGTGGGCGGCGGCAAGGTGATCACCAAATGGAAGATCGTGATCACTCAGCCGGCCTCGGGGGTGTTCAAGGCGTTCACGGCGAGCTGCCCGCACCGGGGGTGCGCGGTCGGCAGGGTCGGCGACGGCGTCATCCGCTGCCCCTGTCACGGCAGCGAGTTCGCGATCGACTCCGGAGAGTGCCTCAAGGGCCCGGCGGAGGCGCCGCTGGCCCAGTACGCGCTGAAGGTCGAGGGCGACGGGATCATCGTGGGTTGACGGTTCGCGCCGGCCTCTCCTCCGGGGAGGCGCGGATCCGCCGGGCTCATCGGGCTATCTGTCCTGGTTCGCCGGGGTTGAGGCTCGTGGTGGGGGTTTCGGAGAGTTGTCCGGCTGGTCCATGAAGAGGGCCGAGGGAGTAATTCTTCACAGTCCCCTGACACGGGGTGCGGCAAGCTGAACCGTCATCGGGGTGCGAGCCGTACCTGAAGATGATGATCCTGGAGGATATAGATGACTGAGACGACACGTCGTACGGTGATATTCAGCGCCGGTGGGGTCGGGATGGCCGCGGTGCTGACCGCGTGCGGAGGCTCGGGGGAGCAGGCGGAGAGCGGCGGGGACACCTCCTCGACCTCCTCGTCGCAGGCGCCGGAGGCGGCCGAGACAAGCGCGGGCGCCGACCCGGGCGGCTCCACGAACGCCCTGGCCAAGACCGCGGACATCCCCGAGGGTGGCGGCAAGATCTTCAAGAACGAGAAGATCGTGATCACCCAGCCGGCCGCGGGTGAGTTCAAGGCGTTCAGCTCCGTCTGCACCCATCAGGGGTGCGACGTCGACAAGATCGAGGGCGACACCATCGACTGCCCCTGCCACGGCAGCAAGTTCAAGATCACCGATGGTTCCGTGGCGAACGGCCCGGCCACCGAGCCGCTGGCGGAGAAGGCGATCAAGGTGGACGGCGACTCCATCGTCCTCGCCTGACCCCTGACCCCTGGCCCCTGATCCGCCACGAGAGCCCACCGCCGGGAGGACGTCCCGGCGGTGGCGAGCGTCTCAGGCGGCGGCCCTCGCACGGCCAGGAGCACCTCGGGAGGTGGCGGGCGTCGCCCGGGGTCGTGGCCCGGTCCCGGGTGGGGACCGGGCCACGGCCCGGCCACCTGCCTGCCTGGTGGGAGGCCGTAAGGAAGTCCCGCGCGGGTCGAGAGCGGGTCGACCCCGGGGTGACGATGCGGGCGGCGAACCGGTCACGGGCGGAAGACTCGGCGCGGGCCGGGAGGAGGTCCGGGCAGGGGTGGTGAGGAAGGCTCGGCGCGGGCCGGGAGGAGGTCCGGGCGGCAGGTCGCGCGGAAAGCTGTAAGGAAACCTGTCGGTCCGGGCCGATAGGCTTTCCGTGTGGCGAGATCTGTGGGTGGTCCGGTGAGTTTCCGGCCGAAGCCGGGGTCCATCCCCGAGTCCCCCGGCGTCTACCGGTTCAAGGACGCGGAAGGCCGGGTCATCTATGTCGGCAAGGCCAAAAGCCTGCGCCAGCGGCTCAACTCCTACTTCGCCGACTTCGCGGGGCTGCATCCGCGCACCCAGACCATGCTCACCACCGCCGTGGACGTCGACTGGACGGTCGTCGGCACCGAGGTCGAGGCACTCCAGCTCGAATACTCCTGGATCAAGGAGTACGACCCGCGTTTCAACGTCAAATACCGCGACGACAAGTCCTACCCCTACCTCGCGGTCACCATGGGGGAGGAGTTCCCCCGGGTCCAGGTGCTGCGCGGCGCCAAGCGCAAGGGCACCCGCTACTTCGGCCCCTACTCCCACGCCTGGGCGATCAGGGAGACCGTCGACCTGCTGCTGCGGGTCTTCCCGATCAGGAGCTGCTCGGGCGGGGTCTTCAAACGGGCCGCGCAGATCGGCCGCCCCTGCCTGCTCGGCTATATCGACAAGTGCTCGGCCCCCTGCGTGAGCCGGGTCACGGCCGAGGAGCACCGGGCGCTGGCCGACGACTTCTGCGAGTTCATGGCCGGCAACACCGGCCGGTTCATCAAGCGGCTGGAGCGTGAGATGCGCGAGGCCGCCGTCGAGCAGGAGTACGAGCGGGCCGCCAGACTGCGCGACGACATCCAGGCACTGCGGCAGGCGATGGAGAAGCAGGCCGTGGTCCTCGGCGACAACACCGACTGCGACGTGGTCGCCCTGGCGGAGGATCCGCTGGAGGCCGCCGTCCAGGTGTTCTACGTCCGCGGCGGGCGTATCAGGGGCCAGCGCGGCTGGGTGGTCGACAAGGTCGGGGAGGCCGCGCCGGGCGAGCTGGTCGAGCAGTTCCTGCTGCAGATGTACGGCGAGGCGGCCGCCGAGACGCTGCCCAGGGAGGTGCTGGTTCCGGTCCTGCCCCCCGACGCCGAGGCGGTCACCGAGCTGCTCGGCGAGCACCGCGGGGCGCGGGTGGAGATCAGGGTCCCCCAGCGCGGCGACAAGAGATCGCTGATGGAGACCGTCGAGCGCAACGCCGTCGAGTCCCTGAAGCAGCACAAGCTGAGGCGGGCCAGCGACCTGACCGCGCGCAGCAGGGCGCTGCAGGAGGTCGCCGACGCCCTCGACCTGGACCAGGTGCCGCTCCGCATCGAGTGCTACGACGTCTCCCACATCCAGGGCACCGACGTGGTGGCCTCCATGGTGGTCTTCGAGGACGGCCTGGCACGCAAGAGCGAATATCGCAGGTTCTCCGTGCGTTCCACCGAGGGTGACGTCGCCTCCATCTACGAGGTGATCTCCCGCCGGTTCAAGCGCTACCTGGAGGAGCGCTCGGCCACCGGCGAGCTCGACGCGGAGACCGGGGCCGACCTCGCCGACGGGCCGGTCGCGAGACCGGGTGAGCAGGCGGCCGGGGGCGCGAGCGGAGGGCCGGGGGAGGGCGCCGCGGGTGAGGGGCAGCGAACGCCGGGCATCGACCCGGAGACCGGCAAGCCGCGCAAGTTCGCCTACCCGCCCAACCTCGTCGTCGTCGACGGAGGCCCCGCCCAGGCGGCGGCGGCCCGCAGGGCGCTCGACGAGCTGGGGGTGGACGACGTGGCGGTGTGCGGGCTGGCCAAGCGGCTGGAGGAGGTCTGGCTGCCCGGCGAGGACCTGCCGGTGATCCTCGCCCGCTCCAGCGAGGCCCTGTACCTCCTGCAGCGAGTGCGTGACGAGGCTCACCGCTTCGCCATCACCTACCATCGATCCAAACGGTCGAAGAGTGTCAAGGAAAGCGCTCTGGACGAGATTCCCGGTCTCGGCCCGGCCCGCAGGCAGGCGTTGATCAAGCATTTCGGATCGGTGAAGCGGCTGCGGGAGGCGACCGCGGCACAGATCTGCGAGGTTCCCGGGATCGGCCCCTCGACGGCCGAGACGATCGTGTCGGCCTTGAAGGGGCAGAACCCATGAGCGAAAGAGAGTCCGCGTTCGTCCTCGTCACCGGAATGTCGGGGGCGGGGCGGAGCACCGCCGCCAAGGCATTGGAGGACCTGGGGTGGTTTGTCATCGACAACCTGCCACCCGGGTTGCTGTTCGCCATGGCCGAGGAGGCCGGGCGGGTGAAGCTGGCCGCCGACAAGGTGGCCGCGGTGGTCGACGTGCGCAGCCTCGCCTTCACCAGCGACCTCAACAGCGCGATCGAGGAGCTGGAGGGGCGCGGTGTCGCCGTGCGCGTGGTGTTCCTGGAGGCGAGTGACGAGGAACTGGTCCGCAGGTTCGAGAACGTCCGCCGCCCGCACCCGCTGCAGGGTGACGGCCGTCTGGTCGACGGGATCGCCCGCGAGCGCGGCATACTGCGCGAGGTCAGGGCGAACGCCGACCTGGTGATCGACACCTCCAACCTCAACGTCCACGAGCTCCGCGGGAAGATCGTCGCCTTCTTCGGCGGCGAGGACCGCCCAGGGCTGCGGGTCAACGTCGTCTCCTTCGGCTACAAGTACGGCCTGCCCGTCGACGCCGACCTGGTCGTCGACTGCCGGTTCCTGCCCAATCCCCACTGGGTTCCCGAACTTCGTCCCATGAACGGACTGGACGCTCCCGTACGGGAGTACGTTCTCAACCAAGCGGGCGCGAAGGAGCTCCTCGACGCCTACGAGGAGGTGTTCACCATCATCGCCTCCGGTTACACCCGTGAGGGCAAGAGCTATGCCACGCTCGCCGTTGGCTGCACCGGCGGCAAGCACCGCAGCGTCGCCATGGCCGAGCAGATCGGCGGGCGCCTGCGAGACAGGGGTGGCATGGAGGTGCAGGTGAGCCATCGGGATGTGGGCCGGGAGTGAACGAAGGTCTCAAGGTTGTCGCGCTGGGTGGGGGACATGGACTGTACGCCTCGCTGTCGGCGCTGCGGAGGGTCACCTCCCGGCTGACGGCGGTGGTGACCGTCGCCGACGACGGGGGCTCCAGCGGCCGTCTTCGCCGCGAGCTCGGTGTGCTCCCCCCGGGCGACCTGAGGATGGCCCTGGCCGCCCTGTGCGGTGACGACGAGTGGGGGCGCACCTGGAGCGAGGTCGTCCAGCACCGCTTCCGCAGCGAGGGCGACCTGCACGGTCACGCGATCGGCAACCTGCTGATCGTGGCGCTGTGGGAGCGGCTCGGCGACACGGTCTTGGGACTCGACTGGCTCGGGCGGCTGCTCGGCGCGCACGGGCGGGTGCTGCCGATGGCCTCGGTGCCGCTCGACATCGCCGCCGAGGTCGAGCTGGACGGCGAGGTGAGCACGGTGCGCGGTCAGGTGGCTTGCGCGCTCACGCCCGGCAGGGTCCGGGCCATCTCGCTGCTCCCCGAGGACCCGCCGGCGTGCCCCGAGGCCGTCCGTGCGGTCCTGGACGCCGACTGGGTGGTGTTCGGTCCCGGTTCCTGGTTCACCAGCGTGCTGCCCCACCTGAAGGTGCCCGAGCTGGCCGAGGCGCTGCACGCCACCCGCGCCCGCCGCCTGGTCGCGCTGAACCTAGCCCCGCAGGCAGGGGAGACCGACGGATTCTCCCCCCAGAAGCACCTGGAGGTGCTGCGCCAGCACGCGCCCTCCCTGGAGATCGACGTCGTCGTCGCCGACACCGGGGTGATCGACGATCGTGACGAGCTGGAGAAGGCCGCCGCGGGTCTCGGGGGGAGGCTGGTCCTCGCCTCCGTGGCGGACGAGGACGGCTCCCCGCGACACGATGCACAACGTCTTGCCTCCGTCCTGGACGAGATTTTCCGTGAGAAGCGTTGATCCTGGTCAGCGGTGGTCAGGAGTGCGAGAAACTTCTGTGAGCCCGATTCATCTCGGGTCGCAAGGGGTCTGTATGGGGGAGGACGAACACGCATGGCGATGACAGGTGTGGTCAAGGACGAGCTGAGCAGGCTACCGATCCTGAAGCCTTGCTGCCGTAAGGCCGAGGTGTCGACGCTGCTGCGGTTCGCCAGCGGGTTGCACCTGGTGAGCGGCCGGATCGTGATCGAGGCCGAGCTTGACACCAACGTCACCGCTCGACGGCTGATCAAGGACATCGGCGAGGTCTTCGGGCACAAGGCCGAGGTGCTCGTCCTGGCCCCCGCCGGGCTGCGCAAGGGCTCGCGCTACCTCGTGCGGGTCTACCGCGACGGGGAGGCGCTCGCCCGCCAGACCGGTCTGATCGACAACCACGGGCGTCCGGTCAGGGGCCTGCCCCGCCAGGTCGTCGCGGGGGCGACCTGTGACGCCGAGGCGGCCTGGCGGGGGGCGTTCCTGGCGCACGGCTCGCTGACCGAGCCGGGGCGTTCGATGTCGCTTGAGGTCACCTGCCCCGGACCCGAGGCGGCGCTCGCGCTCGTCGGGTCCGCGCGACGGTTGAAGATCCACGCCAAGGCGAGGGAGGTGCGCGGGGTCGACCGGGTGGTGGTCCGCGACGGCGACGCCATCGGCGCGCTGCTGACCCGGCTGGGCGCCCACGACAGCGTGCTCGCCTGGGAGGAGCGGCGGATGCGCCGCGAGGTCCGTGCGACGGCGAACCGGCTCGCCAACTTCGACGACGCCAACCTGCGCCGTTCGGCCCGCGCCGCGGTCGCGGCGGGGGCGAGGGTCCAGCGGGCCCTGGAGATCCTCGGGGAGGAGGCTCCCGAGCATCTGGTGATCGCCGGTCGCCTGAGGGTGGAGCACAAGCAGGCGTCCCTGGAGGAGCTGGGGCAGCTCGCCGACCCGCCCCTGACCAAGGACGCCATCGCCGGTCGTATCCGCCGCCTGCTGGCCATGGCCGACAAGCGGGCCCAGGACATCGGCGTTCCCAACACCGAGGCCAACCTCACCGTCGACATGCTGGCCCCGTAGGTCGTCGTCGGGATCGCATCGCCGAGAGGCCGCGCGGAAGGCCCGTGGCTCAGGGCTGCTTGTTGGGAGTGAAGTAGTTCGGGTGGCCGCCGGTCTCGTCCGGCTGCGAGACGGACGAGGCGGCGCGGGCGTCGTAGGCCTCGCGGGCGGCCTTGACGCGCCTGTTCACGAAGCTGAAGCCCGCGTAGGCGGCGACCACCCAGAACAGCAGCGAGATGGGGTCCTGACGCAGAAGCTCGGGGAAGGCGTCGAGCACCCGGGCGAGGGCCGGGCCGTACTCCTCGCCGGACACCTGCGCCCAGGCGACGGTGGATCCGACGATCTGGCCGAGCGCGGCGCCGACGAGGGAGAAGAAGGCGGCCAGCGGCGGCAGCACCGGGCTGGTCGGCTTCATCGCGATCATGGCGAGGCCGACGAGGAGACCGACGCCGATGGCGGCGAAGCCGATCTCGTACCCGCTGAAGGCGATGAGCGCGCCGTAGGCCGCGGCACCGACGACGGTGCCTAACAGACCGGCGAGAATGCCCGGGACGAGGCCGTTTGCCAAGTGGGGGTCGTTGTCTGGCACAGCAGATTCTCCTGAGGTTGTGGTGTTTGTAGTGACGAGTCGGGCACTTTACTTGAATGGTGTGACACCCGCGCGCGGGTTGGGAAATCACGGAGTGCCCCTCAAGTGGTCTAGGCCAATTTAGGTCCGATAAGGTTTGTGGTTGAGGTTTCAGCCCGAACCAAGTCGCCGGATCCGAGAGACCGGCGCATCGATGTACGAGGAGATCGGCACCGTGACCATCCGCGTAGGCGTCAACGGATTTGGCCGCATCGGCCGCAACTTCTGGCGCGCGGTCGCTGCCAGCGGCAAGGACATCGAGATCGTGGCGGTCAACGACCTGACCGACAACGCCACGCTCGCTCACCTGCTGAAGTACGACAGCATCCTCGGCCGTCTGCCGTACGAGGTTAAGAGCACCGCCGACGAGATCATCGTGGACGGCAAGACCATCAAGGCGTTCGCCGAGCGCGACCCCGCCAAGCTGCCCTGGGGCGACCTGGGCGTGGACGTCGTCGTCGAGTCGACCGGCTTCTTCACCGACGCCAACAAGGCCCGCGTGCACGCGGAGAACGGCGCCAAGAAGGTCATCATCTCGGCTCCGGCCAAGAACGAGGACGTCACCGTCGTGATGGGCGTCAACCACGACAAGTACGACCCGGCGAACCACACGGTCATCTCCAACGCCTCCTGCACCACCAACTGCCTGGCGCCGATGGCCAAGGTCCTCAACGACACCTTCGGTATCGAGAAGGGTCTGATGACCACGATCCACGCCTACACGCAGGACCAGAACCTGCAGGACGCCCCGCACAGCGACCTGCGCCGCGCCCGCGCCGCCGCGATCAACATCGTGCCGACCTCGACCGGCGCCGCCAAGGCCATCGGCCTGGTGCTGCCCGAGCTCAAGGGCAAGCTCGACGGCTTCGCGCTGCGCGTGCCGATCCCCACGGGCTCGGCCACCGACCTCACCGTCGAGGTCGGCCGCGAGACCACCGTCGAGGAGGTCAACGCCGCGCTCAAGGCCGCGGCCGAGGGCGAGCTCAAGGGTTACCTCACCTACAACGAAGACCCGATCGTCTCCTCCGACATCGTGACCGACCCGGCGTCCTGCATCTTCGACGCGCCCCTCACCAAGGTGATCGGCAACCAGGTCAAGGTCGTCGGCTGGTACGACAACGAGTGGGGTTACTCCAACCGCCTCGTCGACCTCATCGAGCTGGTCGGCGCCGACCTCTGATGAAGGACATCTCCGAGTTCGACGTGGACGGTCGGCGCGTCCTGGTGCGTGCCGACCTCAACGTCCCCCTGGAGGGGGACGTCATCACCGACGACGGCCGCATCCGTGCCTCGGTGCCGACGATCAAGGAGCTCGCGGGCCGGGGGGCCCGCGTGGTCGTCGTCGCGCACCTGGGACGCCCCAAGGGCAAGCCGAACCCGCAATACTCCCTCGCCTCGGTCGCCAAGCGGCTGGGTGAGCTCCTGGGCGCCGACGTCGCCTTCGCGACCGACGTGGTCGGCGAGTCCGCCCAGGCCGTCGTGGAGGCCCTCCAGGACGGGCAGGTGGCCCTTCTGGAGAATCTGCGCTTCGAGCCCGGTGAGGAGTCCAAGGACGACGAGGAGCGGGCCGCCTTCGCCGCCAAGCTCGCCGCCTTCGCCGACGTCTACGTGGGCGACGGCTTCGGTGCGGTGCACCGCAAGCACGCCAGCGTCTACGACGTGCCCGGCCTGCTGCCGCACGCCGCGGGCCGGCTCGTCCTGGCCGAGGTCGAGGTGCTCAGGAAGCTGACCGACGAGACCGAGCGGCCGTACGCCGTCGTGCTCGGCGGTGCCAAGGTCTCCGACAAGCTCGGCGTGATCGGCAACCTGCTCACCAAGGTCGACCGGCTCCTCATCGGCGGCGGCATGGCCTACACCTTCCTGGCGGCCCAGGGCTACGAGGTCGGCAGGTCGCTGCTCCAGGAGGACCAGCTCGACAAGGTGCGGGGCTTCCTCGACGAGGCGCGCAAGCGCGACGTCGAGATCGTCCTGCCGGTCGACGTGCTCGCGGCCGTCGAGTTCGCCGAGGACGCCGAGTACGAGGTGGTCGACGCCACCGCGATCCCGGCCGACCGCGAGGGGCTCGACATCGGCCCGCGCACCCGCGAGCTGTTCGCGGGCAAGCTGGCCGACGCCAGGACGGTGTTCTGGAACGGCCCGATGGGCGTCTTCGAGTTCGAGGCCTTCTCCGAGGGAACCCGCGCGGTCGCCGAGGCGTTGATCGCCTCTGAGGCCTTCACCGTCGTCGGAGGGGGAGACTCGGCCGCGGCCGTGCGCAGGCTCGGCCTGGCGGAGGACGGGTTCTCCCACATCTCCACCGGCGGCGGGGCCAGCCTCGAATACCTGGAGGGCAAGACCCTCCCCGGACTCGTGGCGCTGGAGCGGTAAAAAAAGTGAACCCACGCGACGAGCGGAGCGGCCGGTCGACGACCGATGCCGCCCGCCCAGTGAACAAGGAGTGGTGAGCGAACGATGAGCACACCTCGTAAGCCGCTCATGGCCGGCAACTGGAAGATGAACCTCAACCACCTTGAGGCCATCGCGCACACCCAGAAGCTCGCCTTCGCGCTGAACGACAAGGATTTCGACCGGGTCGAGGTGGCCGTGCTGCCGCCGTTCACCGATCTGCGCAGCGTGCAGACCCTGGTGGACGGAGACAAGCTGCGGATCGTCTACGGCGCGCAGGACCTGTCGCAGCACGACGGCGGCGCCTACACCGGCGAGATCTCCGGGGCGATGCTCTCCAAGATCGGCTGCACCTTCGTGCTCGCGGGTCACTCGGAGCGTCGCCAGTATCACCGCGAGGACGACGACGTCGTCAACGCCAAGGTGCAGGCGGCCTACCGGCACTCGCTCACCCCCATCCTGTGCGTGGGGGAGGGCCTGGAGGTGCGCAGGGCGGGCAACCAGGTGGCCCACAGCGTCGCGCAGCTCGACGGCGCGCTCCGCAAGGTGAGCGCCGAGCAGGTCGCCTCCATCGTGCTCGCCTACGAGCCGGTGTGGGCGATCGGCACCGGCGAGGTGGCCACCCCGGACGACGCGCAGGAGGTCTGCGGGGCACTTCGGGCGCGACTCGCCGAGCTGTACGACGCCGAAGTGGCCGCCGGGGTCCGTATCCTTTACGGTGGGTCGGTCAAGTCTGACAACATCGCGGGCATCATGGCGCAGCCTGATGTCGACGGTGCCCTGATCGGTGGCGCGAGCCTCGACCCCGGGGAGTTCGTCAAAATTTGCCGTTTTGGCGAATTGTCAAACTGACTGAGCCATTCGGTGGGTGCGACTTGACAGCACGTCATACCCTCTTAGAGCAGGTTTGAATCGTCACGCCTTCGGCGTACACAAGGGTCGTGCCCGGACGCGGGTCACGCGCACATAGGGAATCAGGTCAACGGTGACAATCGGAATCTCCATCGCCCTCATCCTGTCGAGCTTGCTGATGATGCTGCTCGTCCTGCTCCACAAGGGCAAGGGCGGCGGCCTCTCGGATCTGTTCGGCGGCGGGTTCTCGTCGTCGTTCGGAGGCTCCTCGGTGGTGGAGCGCAACCTTGACAGGCTCACCGTCATCACCGGTGTCGTCTGGCTCGTCTGCATCATCGCGCTGGGCCTGCTTCTGCGGCCCTGACCTGGTTTCGACAGGCGTGACAGTGGTTCAGTCCCCGCATCCCCAAGCGGCGGGGCCATCGAGCAAGGAGTTCATCCGTGGGTAGTGGCAACGCGATCCGTGGCAGTCGTGTCGGTGCCGGCCCGATGGGAGAGGCGGAGCGCGGCGAGGCGGCCCCCCGTGTGCGGGTGCCTTTCTGGTGCGCGAACATGCACGAGACGCGCCCCAGCTTCGCCAGCGACGCGGCCGTCCCCGAGTTCTGGGACTGCCCCCGGTGTGGTCTCCCCGCCGGTCAGGACGAGGCGAACCCGCCCGCCCCGCCGCGTAACGAGCCTTACAAGACGCACCTCGCGTACGTGAAGGAACGCCGCAGCGACAAGGATGGCGCGCAGATCCTCGCCGAGGCCCTGGAGCGGCTGCGCTCCTCCTCACGCCCGATGTACTAGCCGGACCTCCGGGTACGGCTCGACGGCGAACACGCGGAAAGACCTCCGCGGGTGAATTCACCCGCGGAGGTCTTTCCGCGTTCCGGGCGGCTCTCGCGATCACCGGAAACCGGTTACCCAGACGGCGAACCGGCCATGGCGCCCTCCGGGGGTCCTCGCCGAGCCCCGGCGCCATGGATGCTCCGGGATGTCCTGGGTAGGGCCTGGGAGACGTCCCCCGCAGATATGAGCAAGTGGGGATCGACATCGCCCCGGAGGTGGTCTTATGAAGGAGCGGCCCGGTACGCACGACCATCCGAAGAGCGCGCTGAACCTACGGCTCGTTCTGGCGATCTTCGGCCTGGTGGTATGCACGGTTCTGGCGGTGTTCGCGGCACAGGGCGGGTTCACACCGCTCGCCGTGTCCCTCGCCGTGCTGGCGGCCATCGCGGTGGTGGACATCGTGGTGGTCGGGATCCGGATCGTCCGCAGGCGCCGGCGTGGTGAGCGGCACACCCTGTTCGAGTGATCATCCGCCCTGACCGGGCCCGGTCTTCTCGACCGGACATCCCGCCCTCTCGGCGGAGCCCGCGACAGGGTCTTACCGCCCTGGTCTTGTCGGCCAGGACTTGTGGGAGGAGCCGCGACCGGGTCTTACGGGAGAAGCCCGCGGCCAAGGCCGGGGACGGATGGACCGAAGACGACAGAGCCCGGCAGGAGCCGGACCTATCTGGAGACGACGCCCTCAACCCGGTCCCTGGCCGGGTTGAGCAGCCGTCGTGCTGATCTCACGTTCATCTAGGGCCTGTTGGGGAAGTCCGGCCGGTTGGGCGTGTCTGTCCTGTGGGAGGCCTCTCCTCGGTGTGACATGTTGCCCTTGTTCGCGGCTCCGGCCATCTTCTTGGAACCCATCGCCACCGCTCCCAGACCGAGCAGGAGGATGACGATGCCGGTGACGACGTTGTTCCAGATGCTTCCCACCGTCGCCGAGCCGGTGATCCAGGGAGCGATGATGGTCCAGATGCCGATGACCGGCGCGACCCAGCTGATCCCGTATGTCCGGCCGTAGGCGGACGCGAAGGCCAGGGCCAGCGCGGCGATCGCGATACCGGTGACGATGTTGCTCACGGCTAGCCTGGACAGGCCGTTGAAGCCGACCACCCAGGGTGAGATCGCCAGATACAGGCCCGCCAGAAGGCCCAGTCCGTCGATGGTCTGGGCCAGCGAACTCGACCCCGCTCGTTCGTATCTCTCCCGCATCTCGATGAGATCGGGGTGATGCTCCAGGCTTGCGGGTCTCATCATGACCCATGCCCCCTTCCGGTTTCACGCGAAATTCGATCCACTGTGATAGCGAATTTCTTCCGGTATACCCGACATAAGCTCCAAGCAGCTCAAATGCCGACAAATCTAGACAATGAAATCCTTAGGCAGAGAAGATCCGAGGGTCGCCCTCAAGCGGCTTGCCCTGGCCTGTCCGACAGGCGAGAAGCCGGGACGCCGCGCCCCCTCTCAGGGGCGATGAGGACTGGCGAGGGTCCTTCGGGGATCTCGTCGACGAGTACACGTTGCGACCCCTCTCAGGGGCGATGAGGACGCGACGCCGTCTTTGCCTTCGTGGTGACGGTCCAGGTGTTGCGACCCCTCTCAGGGGCGATGAGGACTTGCTGCCCTTGCTCGTCAATTTCCAGGCGAACCGGTTGCGACCCCTCTCAGGGGCGATGAGGACTGTTGAGCAGGTCGGTTCCGGGGCGGGCCGCACAGGGTTGCGACCCCTCTCAGGGGCGATGAGGACGCCGTCCGTGGGGAACGCCGGATCGGCGCTCTCGTGGTGTTGCGACCCCTCTCAGGGGCGATGAGGACGCCGTCCGTGGGGAACGCCGGATCGGCGCTCTCGTGGTGTTGCGACCCCTCTCAGGGGCGATGAGGACCCGTGGGTGGCGCCGTGCTGTGGTGGCGGGTGCTCGTTGCGACCCCTCTCAGGGGCGATGAGGACCCCAAGGTAAAGTCCCAGGTCAGTGGCCTGTTTACCGAGGGGATTCGGTGCTGTTTTGCAGTGAACCTCCGGTAGTGCAGAAAACCCGGGAGGTCTGCTGCAAAACGGTGTGATCACTGCGATGGCAAGGAGACTACAAGATGTCGCTGGGGGCAGGTTGGGCTATGCCCCATTCTTGGCGTTGAGGTGTGGTTCCGGGCGGGAAACTGAAGACGAGGACGCTGTCGTATCCGGCGTCGATCACCCCCTCGACCTCGTGCCGGAACCGGCGTAGCTGTGCCGGGCTCAGCGCGCCCTCGAAGACGCTTCGCTGCACGTGGTGCAGATACTGCCGACACAATCGCAGGATGGCGGCGTTGCGTTTGGCGAGGGTGTCGTAGACCACCACGACGTACATGCGGCCTCACCACCAGATCTTGAACGGCTTGTACGGGGTGCCCTCCAGGCAGGTGCGGGTGAGCTGGAGAGCTTCGAGATACAGCAGCTCGTCGTAGGCGACGTTGCGGCCGAGGGTGCGGTGTTGGACGGTCACCGACAACTCGTCGCGTACGGTCTGCACGACGAGTTTGCGGCCGGAGTCGCTCAGCATCGCCTGGTTGGCGCCGACATCGAAATGGGCGGGTTTGAGCTGGCCTCGTCCTGCGAGCCGGAGCAGTAGCCGTTCGGCGAACAACGGTTTGAACACCTCGGCGAGATCCAGGACCAGCGAGTGACGCTGGCGTTCCATATTGCTGTGCAGGAAAGCCACCCCCGAGTGCAGCGGGGTGAGCCGTACCGCCGACAGCAGTCGTGAGTAGGTGATCCCGTTGACGTAGCCGATGAAGGCGTTTCCGGCGTTGAGCGGTGGTCGGCGGCTGCGGCCGTTCAGCCGTAGCCATTCGGGGAGCCGGGTATCCAGGACGGCCCAGGCCGAGCGGCGGAAGGTGCCCTCGATGCCCATCAGCTCCTCGCGCGTCGACGCCTCGGCCACGGAGGACTCCAGCACCGACATCGGCCGGGACAGCAGCTTGCGGTCGATCACTCGCCGTACGTTCGCCGCGGTGCTCGCCACGATCGCGCGGGCGATGGTGAGGGAGGCTGCGGGGTCGTCTGCGAGCCGGGCCTGGGCGATGACGGTCTGGCCCGAGGTGCTGGTGTCGGAGGTCAGCAGCGAACCGGCGTAGTCGCCGTAGTGGCTGAGAAAGTGGACGTTGACCCGGTGCTGGTTGAGCAGGCTGATCACGGCGGTGTTGAGATCGACGGACTCGCAGGCCACGATGTCGCGGACATCGGTGATGGGGATGTGCACGGGGGAGCCGTCGACCCGCTCGATCCGCAGTGACTGGTCCTTGCGGCGGATCCGGCAGGGTGTGGTGAGCCAGTAGGTCCGGGCGGCAGTCGGCATTTACTCGTTCCAGCAGTAGTCGGTGTAGGAGCAGCCCCGGCAGCCCGACCGGGCGAGGAGGGGTGGGGAGGTGATCGCGGAGACCACCTCCAGGACTTCGGCGATGTCGGCCTCGGCCTGTTCGGCGGCCTGGGGGGTGTACGGGAGCCGCTTGGTGCGGCGGGTCTTGGGATAGTGCAGGACGCCGCCCTGGGCGGCGATCCCGATGGCGTGTAGCCGATAGCAGTAGTGCATGGCCTGGGCCTCGTCGGCCCTGCTGGGCTTGGCGGACGATTTGACCTCGTGCACCCAGGCCGCGCCGTCGAGATGATCCAGCTGCGCGGCGCCGAGATCGATGGGGGAGGTACGGGTGTAGGAGGTCTCGTGGACGGCCTCGCCCAGCTGGACGGTCGCGCTCAGATGCTCTGGGCGGATTCCGCGTGCGTACAGCCACAGCTGACGCCGGCAGTGGTAGAGGTATTTGACGTGGACACCGCCCACGTCCTCGGCGCCGATCACAGCACCTCACCCGCCTGGTAGACCTGGGCGGCCGGGCCGTGGATCTCACCCAGGCCCAGCCGTTCGTCGTAGTCGGCGTTGACGATCCGCAGGCCCAGTCTCTTCTCCCACGAGGTCAGGGGGGTGCCCCAGTGCGGCATCGGGATCAGGTAGCGCTCGGCCAGCAGGCGTCCGGCCGCCTTGTCGCCGGTCACCTGATGAAGATCCGCCTCGTAGGCGTCACGGTCCTGGGTGAGGACCGCCTCCGTGCCGTCGAACAGCTCGTCGAACAGCTCGGTCAGTTCGTCACGGCTGACGAAGGGGTGGGCGAAGCCGAGAAACGCATCGGTGAATTTCGTCTGGTTTTCCAGCACTTCACGGGACCACTCCCGTCCCCACGCCGTGTCGTACACCTCATCCAGCCAGGCGCGTGCGTGTCCCTCGTCTACCTCGTCACCGTCATGGCGGGCCAGGATGTTCCAGCCCGCCTCGACCGGAGGACGGGGATAGACACCGTCGGCGTACTCCTCGTCGCCGCTCCTGCGCCGGAGGGCGAAGGCCGCCGGGTGTACGACCACGTCGGCGGGTGGCCGGGCCGCGATCCGGTTGACCCGGCCGAACCGCTGCAGCAGGGCCTCCAACGGTGCCGACGAGGTGAACAGGCAGTCGAAATCCACGTCCAGGCTCACCTCGACGACCTGGGTGGCGATCACCAGCCCCGGCAGCCTCGGGCGGCCGACGCCGAAACGGTCACCGATTCCCTTCTCCAGCGCGGCCCTGTCCATCCGCCTAAACCGCGAGTGCAGCAGGAACGCGGCCTCGTCGTCCACCTCCGGTGCCAGTTCGGCGAACAGACGCTGCGCGTCGGCCACGTTGTTCGCCACCACCAGCACCGATGCGCCATCCACGAGCCGGTCTTTGATCTCCTCGATGGAGTCCGGATCGGTCAGATGTCTCTCCCGCAGCGAGAGGCGATGACGCAGCGGAGCACCATCGGTAGCGGCCTCGATCGGGTGCGTATCCTGCTCCAGCGCCTGACGGAACAGGTGGATCAACGCGTCCGGCAGCGTGGCCGACAGTACGGCGATCCGCCCGCCGAGCCGCTCCCAGAGCCGGGCCGTCGCCAGGATGTAGCCGAGCCGCTGAGGATCGTAGGCGTGTAGCTCATCCAGCACGAACACCGAGTTCGCGGCGTCGATCAACGTTCCCGAGTGCGCCGGACCGGCCAGCACGCCTCGCAGGATCTGGTACGGCGTGCCCACCCGCACGGTCTCCCGGAACAACCGGGTCGCCGCGGCCCGGGAGACGGCCTTCCTCGCGGCCTCTGCCTGCTCGTCCTCGCCGTCCTGCGGGCAGATGGCGGCCGTCAGGTGGTAGGAGGCGGCTCGCGAGTGCATCACCCCCACCAGCGTGCCGTCTCCCAGCAGACCGCCCAGCCGCTCGGTCATCGCGTTGATCGAGGCCAGGTACGGCAGGGTGAAGAAGATCCTCGGCACACCGCCGGTCTCCCCGGCGATCGCGCCGACCTGCGCCGCCGCCCACAGCAGGCCCGCCTCGGTCTTGCCCGAGCCGGTCGGCGCCCGCAGCAACAGATGGCCGTCCACCGCGGCCGCCTCCACCTGGTGAGGGCGCAGGCTGTGGCCCTTCTCGGCGAACGCCTTCTCCAGCGACGGCCGGAACCTGGCGTCGAAGGGCTGGTGGCCGTGGAGCGTTCCGTGTGCTGAGGAGACATGATCGGCGAGCGTGACGGCTCCCTGCACGAGCACTGCGGCCAGCCCTCGGTCCCGGTCGGCGGGAAGCTCCCACTCCTCCCACAGCCGGTTGAACATCCGCAGGGCCTCGCCGACGACATCCGGCTCCTCCGTCTGCGGGGGTACGACGGGCAGCCCCGCCGACCTCGCGGTGGAGGCCAGCCAGTCGGCGAGCTCGACGGCCACCTCTCCCGAGATCGGCTGGAATCGTTCCCGCCACTCCTCCTCGCCAGCACCGGCGTACGCCAGACTGAGCGAACCGCGCCCACCCTCCAACGAGCGGTGATGGGTGGCCACACCGGCGGCCACCCAGGGCAGTAGATGCTCGTCGTCGACCAGACCGGGCAGGAAACCCAGTGAGACGACCTCGTGGCGTTCACCCCATGATCTGGTGACACCGTTGAGCATCGCCTGGAAGCCGTCCGGGATCTTCCCGGCGTCATGACAGAGCCCGGCCAGGCAGACCGCGGGCCAGAACATCCCTTCGGTGACCTCGTCCAGCAGGGCGACCCGCCCCACCCGTCGCCGCAGCGCGACGGCGCCCGCCAGTGTGGCGGCGAGGTGAGTGGTGAGCCTCTCCTTCGGCGCACTCTTGGCGAGCATTCTCTCCAGGGCCACGATCACGCCTCCACTGTTGCGAGTCGGCCGGGATGGACCGTGGGGAGGAGCGCCACCGCCCGGCCTTCCTCGTCCGCCCAGTCACAGGTGACCGTGAGATCACTCCGTCCGGAGGCGTCGAAGTGGTAGCCGTCCCAGCGCGTCCGGTGACGGTCGAGCGAGACCGAGGTCGGCAACCGCAGCAGGGTTCCGACCGGCAACGGGGTGATCGTCTCGGGCAGGAGCGCGGAGCCCTGGCGTCCGGGACCGGGCAGCAGCGTGACACGCCGGGTCGCCAGCCCGATCAGGTCCTGGCTTCGGCCCAGCCGCAGGGGCCACACCGGTCTGCGCAGCCTGCGCTCCCACAGTTCGACGTCCTCGGTGAGCCACACCGTCAACGTCACATCGGCGAGGAACTCGCGTTCCCGGGGTGTCGGATCGGCCTTCTTGCCCGTGGCGTCCAGCGGATGGTAGGTCTCCAGGTCGCGTCCCCTGCCGCGGGCGTGGAACGCCATCGCGAACCGCGTCTGCTCGTCGACGGACTCCCACCCTCCGGCCGCGGCCGCGAGCATGCCGCCCACCGTCGCCGGGGGAGGACAGGGCAGCGCCACCTGCACTCCCGCGTACAGCGGATTGCGGAAGGAGGCGATCGGCGCGGTCACCGTCACCTCCAGAGCCTGTCGTGAACCGGCCGTCATACCTTGGGGTCCTCGAACCAGGCGTCTCGCTCGCCGCGTTCGATCTGCTCGGCCAGGCCGCCCAGCAGCACCCGGGGATGGTCGACGAGCAGGCTTCCGGCGGTGATCAGGTCGGCGAGGTCGGCGCGCACCTGGTCACGCTGCTCGCCGAGGAATCCCGGAGCCCAGCCCAGCAGCACCGGACCGTCCAGCTCATCGGTCCACGCCTCGATCTCGGCGCGCAGCACACCCGCGTCGAACCGGGCCCGCTCCCCCCGGACCCCGAGCACCCGGGTGAAGGGATTGATGCCGCCCTTCACCGGTGCGAGCAGGATCAGCGCCGGGGTACGGTCCCCGTAGTGCATCGACTGCTTGGCGCCACCACGTACCGCCGTCAGCGTCCGCAGCAGCAGCGCGGCCCGGCGGCGCCGCTCGGCGATTCCCAGCCGCAGCGCCGAGGACCCCCTGAAGACGACCGGCTCCGCGCCGTTCTCCTCGGCCTCTTTCGCGGCCGGCTCGGGGAGGGCGACCTTCAACCCGGTCCCGTCGGTCTCGAAGACGCCGATCCTCGGCAGGTCCAGCAGCACGTCCCCGGCCAGCTCCGCGCTGTAGAACTCGTGGCCGTGCAGCACCGGGTTCTCCCCGGCGGCGAAGCCCCGGCTCATCGTGCCGAAGTCCCGTTCGGGCCGGCGCGGGGCCACCGACACGAACGTGCCGGTGGCCAGCACCGTGTCCCGCTGGCAGGTCTTGGTCTTGTCGCCCTTGACCGCCACCATGTAGCCGAACAGATCGTCGTCGAGGTAGAGGTCGGGGCGGCCGTTGGTGTACGCCTGCTGCTTCTGGCCGCTGCCCGACCGGATCACCGGCGAGGACGGCTCGGAGGCGGGCAGCGAGTCGCGCACCCAGCGACGGAACGCCTGCGCAGAGACGTACGGATGGGTGTCACGCCCGACGCGCAGCTGCTTCACCCGGGCGACGTTGTCCTCGCCCAGGCCGTTGTTCGGCGCCCCGGCCACCACGTCCAGAACGATCTTTCCTACCAGGTAACTCATGACTCGTCCTTCAGGTACTCGATGTCCTCGGGGTGTTCCTTATCCTCGGTCGCCATCTCGGCGGCGACCTTGGCCCGGTCCTCGGGGTTGAACTTCAGCTCGTGAAGCCGCTGGACCACCGAGACGAGGAGCAACTGCCGGTGGAACCAGGCGTCCTCCACCTCGGGGTCGAACAACAGCCGGAACTGGTTCTCGGTGATCAGCGGACCGTCGATCCCGCTTTCGGCGTCGAGCAGGGCGTCGAGGTTGCGGCGCATCAGCCAGTGCCGCATCCGCTTCTGCTCCTTCAGCGTCGCGTTGAACTGGCGGAGTTGCCCTGCGGAGTTCTCGGCGTTCAACCAGGCCGCCACCTGGAATCCGGCGGCCTTGATCTCGTCTACCTCGTTCTGGTTCATCCGCATCACCTCGATCACTAGGGAGAAGCACAGCTCGGCCAGGTCGGCCGTGTCGTCACCGATCACGCCTCGGTCCAGCCGCGCGGTCAGATACCGGCCGCAGGCCCCGGCGATCCGCTCCGGCGACCGGAAGGCGTTACGGGCCAGCCCGACGATGCCCGGCCTGTCGGCCGTGGCGTGGGCACGCAGCAGAGCGGGAAAGCCACGCCTGCGCGGAGGCCGCGACGAACGCCGCAGCCATTCGGCGACGGGCTGCTCCATCGACTGGATCTCCAGCGTCTGGCCCCGGTTGTTGTTGCTGAAGACCAGCAGATCCACCCCCGCCGTCAGCCGGTCCTCGTGGTGCCGCAGGGCCTGCAGCGCCAGCACCTCCCGCGCGGGACCCCCCTGGGGGTCGGTCCTACCGAGAGCGATGAACTGCTGGTTACGCTCCACTCGCCGCGACAGCGTCCGCGTCATGAACCGCTCGTCCCAGCTGTGCAGGGCGATCGACGGGCCACCCGTCAGGCGACAGCCGTACGGCAGGGCGTAGAAACTGCACAGGCACGGCCAGCACAGGGCCATTCCCGCATGTCCGCGCGGCGTGTTGTTGCGGTAGAGATCGCTTTCCGCCAGCGGCACGTCCACCTTCCCGAAGAACCCCACCGCGCCGCGCCCGCACAGCACACACGCCGCCGCCGGCCAGGTCTTCGCATCCGGTAGCGTCCGCCAGGCCCGTACGGCACTTTCGATGGTGCCGTTATCCTTCTTCGCGTTGCTGAGATGGTTCATCTTGGAGTTCGGGAAGAAGGACAGGCTCGACTTGAGCCAGAAACCCTGCTCGCTCTTCGTGTCACGGACCAGGGCCGCGGTGACGGCGTCCTCGGTGATCCTGTCCACCGCGTTTTCGAACATCTCGGGGGTCAGCTTCTCCGGGGACGACGCCTTGCCGAGCAGCGCCAGCGCATAGGCGCCGACGCGCTGGAGCGGATGAGCGCTCAGCACCAGTCGCGACTGCTCGTCGTCGCTTCCATCCACGTGCTGACCTGGCTCGCTTACGGCCCCGGCAGATCGACTCATGCCTCTGAGTAGTTCGCTCACGCGGCCACCCAGCCGAAGCCCGCTGAGTTGGCCTGGCCCAGGCCCCAGCTCCAGATCGCCTGGAGCGTCTCCGGCGGCCCGGTCAGCTCCACCTCGATCGGAGCCCCCACTTTCAACCCCTGACCAACCGCGAAGGAACGCTTCGACCCCACCCAGGAGATCCCCGTCAGCGACACCTCGGAATCCAGGCCCAGGGTCTCGGCCTTGCGCCACAGGTTGCGCTGGAAGAACACCGGGAACTCCGGGTCCGTCGGCAACAGCCACGCCTGCCGGGTGGTCCGCTGCCCCGACTCGGTACGACCGGTGCCCTTCATCACCACCGGAGTACTCGTCCGAAACCGGCCCTGTCCCGACTCGAACCTCGGAGGCTCCACGACCACGACGTTCAGCACCCGGAACGCCGCCCCGCCCCAATCCAGCAGCTCACGCCGCTTCACCCCCTGGGCCAGCACGGTCATCACCTCGAAGAGCGGGCTGCCCAGTTCTACCCATCCCCTCCCACCCACGGCGTACGCCCCACGCCGCCGCGTCGCCTGCGGGAACACCGGCGCGCCGTGTCCCAGCGGCACCATCCCGTACGGTCCGGCCCCCTCACCGTGGAACTGCTTCCCGATCTCCGGCGCCTCCCGGGCGAGCAGGTCGTACACCAGGGACCGTCCCGGCGCGAGCACCTTCGCCCAGGCGAGCTCGGTAGCCGCCGTGGACACCTCGATCCGCACCCTCATTGCTTCCCTCCGATCTGTTTCGGCTTGCACCTACTACAGATGGACGAAGAGCTCTGGTCCGTGTCCGTGCTGGTCAACGGGGTGGGGGGCATATAGGGCCACAGAACCGTGGTCTTCGAGAGAAAGATCGGGTTAGTCTGCATGCAGCATCGGAACGCACGCCGGAGCCGAGATATTTTTGATCATGTTTTTGCAGCAGACCTCCCGGGTTTTCTGCACTACCGGAGGTTCACTGCAAAACAGCGCTGAAACCCCTCGGTAAACAGGTCACTGACCTGGGCCTTTACCTTGGGGGTCCTCATCGCCCCTGAGAGGGGTCGCAACTGAGGCCGATTGGCGGAGGTGGGAGGAGGGGCGGCCGGTCCTCATCGCCCCTGAGAGGGGTCGCAACGAAAGCCCCCGCGCTGCTCGTGCCCTTCACGAGGGCGTCCTCATCGCCCCTGAGAGATCGCAACGGCGTTTTGAGAAAACGTTCAGGTGGTGAGT
>Ga0233377_1000118_pt1 | contig 48399 bp, 45 predicted proteins | sample ElkDunMinimDraft_6_FD_191540 | JGI IMG/M metagenome (GOLD analysis project Ga0233377, IMG submission 191540) | Fecal eukaryotic communites from dung pellets of Tule Elk in California, USA - Elk Dung E36 | ecosystem: Host-associated > Mammals > Digestive system > Large intestine > Fecal | place...
CAGGCTGCGCGGACATCGGCGATGGCGCGGGCGGTGGGCACGCCCCAGTCGGAGAAGGCGGCGGCGTGGGCCTTGTCCGCCGGATCGGTCGCGCGCTCGCCCTCGACCGTCGCCCAGTTGGAGCCGCCGGCCCCCGCCACATCGATCGCCGCCACGCCCATGTCGGCCAGCCGCCGCGCTGTCGCGCCCGACAGGCCGGCGCCCGTCTCCTTGACGATCACCGGCGCGCCCAAGGTCTTGACCAGGGCCTCCAGCGCCGCGCCGACGCCCCACCAGTCGCGGTCGCCCTCGGGCTGGCAGGCCTCCTGAAGCGGATTGAGATGCACGATCAGGGCGTCGGCGGCGATCATGTCCAGCACCCGCCGCGCCTCATCCACGCCGAAACCGCGCGTCAGCTGGGCCGCGCCGATGTTGGCCAGAATGGGCGTGTCGGGCGCCTTGAGCCGCAGGGCCATGTCCAGCCCCGCTGTCTGGCCTTCCAGCGCCGCCCGCTGCGAGCCGACGGCCAGGGCGATGCCCAGATGCTGGGCCGCCTCAGCCAGACGCGCGTTGATCGCCTCGGCCCGCGACGGTCCGCCGGTCATCGAACTGATCAACAGCGGGGCCTTCAGCCGCCGCCCCAGAAAGTCGACGCCCAGGTCGATCTTGCCGTGATCCAGGTCCGGCAAGGCCTCATGCACGAAACGCACAGCCTCCAGCCCGGTCGTCAGCCCATGCCGCGCCTTGCCCGCCAGGATCACGTCCAGATGCTGGTCCTTGCGGGCGTTGATGTCCGTCACTCGGTTTTTTTCTCGACACGCAGGGCGTAGGCGCCCGTCTGCCCCGCAGCGAACGCATTGGCGCGGATTTCATAGACGCCGTCGTCGGGCACGGTCCATTCCACCTTGGCGTGGGTGTCGGACAGGCTGTCATCGTCCGAGGCCAGCAGCTCGAAGTCCGCATCGCCTTCCTGGCGACCGACCATGAGGAAGCTGTCGAAGTCGTTGGAGACCATGGTGATGATCAGCTTGTCATCTTCCCGCAGGGTCAGGCGATAGGCGTCATAGAAGCTGTTGTCGCCCGTCGTGGCGTCGGTCTCGGTCAGGACGCCGCGAACCGTGGTTCCGACCAGCAGGCTGCCCGGCTTGGGCTCGGGGCCCCGGTCCAGCAACTCCAGCGAATACAGGCCCTTGCTGTCGGCGGCGTAGGGCATGGCGCGGATGATGTAGTCGCCGTCTTCCTTGATCGTGAAGTCCAGACGGGAATCCAGCCCCTCGCCCAGGCCGTCGTCGTCGGAGGCGATGGCCTCGAAATCGCCCTCCGCGCGGCTCAGTTGCAGCAAGGAGTCGAAGTCGCCCGAGCGCATGATCGCCCGCACGCGCTGGCCCGCCGTGGCGGAGAAGCGGTAGGCGTCAAAAGAGCGTCCGCCGGTGTCGGTCGAATCATTCTCGCCGATCTCGCCCTCGACAGTCGCGCCGAAAGCGATGGCCCGGGGCGGCGCGTCGGGCTGAATCTCCTTGATTTCCAGGGTGTAGGGTCCGGTCCCGTCGGAATAGGCCCGCGCTTCGACGACATAGGAACCGGTGCGCGGCAGAGTGAAGACCAGCCGGGAATCCAGCCCGATCGGGCCGCCGTCGTCGTCGGTCGCCAGGCTCTGCTGGTTCTCGTCGAACAGCTCCAGATAGGAATCGAGATTGCGCGAGGTCATGTCGATGCGGACGCGCTGGCCCTCACGCCCGGAGAAGCGGTAGGCGTCGGCCGGACGATCGCTGGCGTTGCGGGCGGTGTCGGCGGTCAGTTCACCCCGAACGCGGGCGCCGATCTCGATCGCCGTGGCGCGCAGCGGAGCCGGACCTTCGGACAGCGACAGGGTGTAGGCGCCGCGCCCGCGACCGGCATAGGAGGTGGCGTGGATCACATAGGTCCCGGCCTCGCCCGCCGTGAAGATCAGGCGAGAATTCAGCCCATCGGCTCCGTCGTCGTTCATCGCCTGTTCGACGAAGACGCCGTTGCGGACCACGCCGACCCGCAGCAGGGAATCGAGGCTTTCGGCGTTCATGGCCAGGACGAATCGTTCACCCGCCTGCGCCTCGAAGCTGTAGGCGTCGAAGGCGCCCTCGTCATCCTGGGCGTCCTGATCATCCAGCGCGCCTTCCAGCGTCTGACCCAGGCGGATCGGCGTGGCGGCGGGTTCGGGGGTCAGTTCGCGCTCGGCCAGCGACAGGCTGTAATCGCCCGTGTCGTCGCCGATCAGGCTGCGCGCCCTCAGGGTGTAGACGCCGTCCTCGCCCGATGTGAAACGCAGCCGCGAATTGGTGCCCTCGCCCAGCCCGTCGTCGTCGCTGTCCAGAGGCTCGCCCCTCGCCTCACCACGATACAGCTCCAGCATGGTGTCGAAGGCGTCGGAGCGCATGACGACCTCATAGCTGCGCCCCGCCTGGGCGTTGATCACATAGGTGTCGTAGCGATAGCCCTCATCAGCGGCAGCGGGATCATCTTCACTCAGCTGCGCATCCACCGTCGCGCCGACGACCAGAGGTTCGGCGTTCTGCGCCAAAGCCGGCACGGCGCTCAGAAGGGCCAGGGTGCTGACGGCGGCGAAAATAGTCTTGCGGAGCATGCTGGTCCTCTTTGATGACGCATCCGATCATAGACGCCGAACCGCCCCCTCTGTAAATCGCGCGAACCGCACGATTCCTGACAATCGGACCTTCGCCATGACCATGCCCACCGCTCGCGCTCCTGCAAAGCTGATCGACGGCAAGGCCTTCGCCGCCGGACTGGTCGATAGGGTCGCCGCCGCCACCGCCCGTCTGGAGCATGCGCACCGCGTCAAGCCAGGCCTGGCCGTGGTCATCGTCGGCGAGGATCCCGCCAGCCAGATCTATGTCCGCAACAAGGGCGAGACGACGCTCAAGGCCGGCATGCGCTCCGACACCCACCGTCTGGACGACACGACGACGCAGGACCAGCTGCTGGCCCTGATCGCGGCGCTGAACGCCGATGTCGGCATTCACGGCATCTTGGTTCAGCTGCCCCTGCCCGGCCATATCGACGCCTCAGCCGTGCTGGACGCCATCGACCCGGACAAGGACGTGGACGGGTTTCACGTCGTCAACGCCGGGCGACTGGCGGTCGGCCTGCCGGGTCTGGTCCCCTGCACGCCGCTGGGTTGTCTGATGATGTTGAAGGCCGAGCTGGGCGACATGTCGGGCCTGAACGCCGTCATCGTCGGTCGCTCCAACATCGTCGGCAAGCCGATGGCGCAACTGCTGCTGGGTGAAAGCTGCACCGTCACCGTGGCCCACTCGCGCACCCGCGACCTGCCCGCCCTGTGCCGCACCGCCGACATTCTGGTCGCCGCCGTGGGCCGCCCCGATATGATCAAGGGCGACTGGATCCAGCCGGGCGCGACCGTCATCGACGTCGGCATCAACCGCGTGCCCTCGCGCGATCCGGTCAAGGCCGCCGAGGGCAAGACCCGCGTGGTCGGCGACGTGGACTTCAACGAGGCCGTCCAGGTCGCGGGCCGCATCACCCCCGTTCCCGGTGGCGTCGGCCCCATGACCATCGCCTGCCTGCTGGCCAACACCTACACCGCCGCCTGCCGGGCCGCAGGCGTGGCGCCGGACGCACTGGACGCTTGAACCTGAGACTGCATCGGTCATAGTCGGCCACGACCTCTTCAGGAGATGACCATGATCCGTTTCTCGCACCGCGCCGCCGCCATCGCCGCCGTGGTCGTGATGGCGCCCGCCGTGATCGGTTGCGGCGTCAACGCCATCCCCACCAAGGAAGAGGCGGCCAAGGCGCGCTGGGCCGACGTCCAGTCGTCCTATCAGCGCCGCGCCGACCTGATCCCCAATCTGGTCTCGACCGTTCAGGGCGCCGCCATTCAGGAGCGCACCACCCTGACCCAGGTGGTCGAGGCCCGCGCCCGCGCCACCGGCGTGACGGTGACGCCCGAGACGCTGAACGACCCCGCCGCCTTCCAGCAGTATCAAGCCGCCCAGGGCGAGCTGTCCCAGGCCCTGTCGCGCCTGCTGATGGTGGTCGAAAACTATCCGCAGCTGCAGTCCAACCAGAACTTCCTGATGCTGCAGGGCCAGTTGGAAGGCACGGAGAACCGCATCAACGTCGCGCGCGGCGACTACAACGCCGCCGTTCAGGATTACAACACCTCGCTGCGCACCTTCCCGACGGTGATCTGGGCCAAGACGCTGCACGGCGGTTCGCGGCCCATGCAGCTGTTCTCGGCCACAGAGGCGGCGCAGACGGCCCCGGGCGTGAACTTCGACGCGCTGAACCCGGCCAATGCATCCGCCGGCGCGACGCCCGGCGGCGGCGCTGCGCCCGTGACGCCCGGCGCCGCGCCGCCTGCCCAGTGACCCTGATCGCGTGATCCAAACCCGCACGCTTCACCGCTTGCCGTCCATCGCCCGCATCGCCGGGCTGGCGACGCTGGTGCTGGCCCTGTTCTGGCTGGCGCTCGCGTTTCCGGCGGGCGCACAGGACATCCGCTTCCCGCCCCTCACCGGACGGGTGGTCGACAACGCCGAGCTGATTCCGGCCCCGGCCGAGGCCGCCTTGACCGCCCGGCTGGAGGCGCTGGAGCAGGCCACCACAGATCAGGTCGTGGTCGTCACCCTGCCTGACCTGCAAGGCCGCGAGATCGAGGACTACGGCTATCGCCTGGGCCGGGCCTGGGGCATCGGCCGCGACGACAAGGACAACGGCCTGCTGCTGATCGTGGCGCCGAACGACCGCAAGGTGCGCATCGAGGTCGGGCGCGGACTGGAGCCGGTGATGACCGACGCCCTGTCCACACTGATCATCCAGAACGACATCCTGCCCGCCTTCCGCGACGGCGATTTCGCCGGTGGAATCGAGCGCGGAGTCGACGCCATCGAGCGCCAGCTGCGGCTGGACCCGACCGAGGCCCAGGCCGTGGCGCAAGCCGCAGCTGAGCAGGAAAGCGGGGCCCCCGTTTCGGCCATCTTCTTCATCCTGATCGTCTTCGCCTTCCTGTTTTTCTCCTTCCTCGGCGCCGTGACGCGCGGGGGACGGAGGAGACGCGGCTCAGGCCTGGCCAATGCGACCCTGTGGGCCATCAGCGAAGCCATGCGTGACAGCGGGCGCGGCGGTGACGGCGGTTCCTGGGGCGGCGGCGGCGGATTCAGCGGCGGCGGCGGCGGTTTTGGCGGCGGAGGCGCGTCCGGCGGATGGTGATCACCCTGACCCCAGAGGCGCATGACCGAATCGCCGCCGCCATCGCCGACGCCGAGACCCGGACGTCCGGCGAAATCTTCTGCGTCCTGTCGCGCAGCGTCTCCTCCTACCGCGACGTGTCGCTGGCCTGGGCGGCGGCGGCGGCGCTGATCCTGCCGCTGCTTCTGATCCCGTTCGGCTTCGGTCAAGGCTGGCTTCAGGGCGGCTGGCAGGCGGCCCATCCGGCCCAGGCCGATGTCGCGGTGGGCCAGACCCTTGCCGTCTATGCTCTGATGCAGGGGATCGTGTTCCTGGCGGTGCTGCTGCTGACCTCCATCCCCACGGTGCGCCGCTGGGTGACGCCGCGCCGGGTTCGCGCCGCCCGCGTCCATCGCGCCGCCATGGAACAATTCCTGGCCCATGGTCTGCATGTCACCGAAGCCCGCACCGGGGTGCTGATCTTCGCCTGCGCCTCGGATCACCAGGTCGAGGTCGTCGCCGACAAGGCCATCCACGAACGTGTCCCCGAAGATGTCTGGATCGAGGTCATCCAGAGCCTGGCCGCAGGTCTGAAGCGCGGCGATCCGGCCGAAGGCTTCGTCGCCGCCATCGAGCGATGCGGCGTGGTTCTGGCCGAGCATTTCCCGCCAGCGGCGCTGAACCGCAACGAGATCGCAGATCGTCTGGTCATTCTCTGACCCGCCTTCGCGGCCCTGTCGCTTTCAGGTCGTATTGAACGCAGATAAGAGCGGATCGCTCTCCCCTCTCCGGACGTTCTCTGGACGCCATGCCCCGCCTGCTGACCTATAATGTGCATCGTTGCGTCGGGACGGACCGTCGGCTGGATGTCGCCCGCATCGCCGCAGTCATCGCCGAGCAGGAACCGGACATCGTCTGCCTGCAGGAACTGGATGTCGGACGCGCCCGCACCAACAACGTCGACCAGACCCATGCCATCGCCGAAGCCTTGGCCATGGCCTTCCACTTCCATCCCGCCATGCGTGTCGAGGCGGAACTTTACGGCGACGCCATCCTGACCCACAGGCCCGAGCGGCTGATCAAGTCAGCGGCTCTGCCCAGCGTGCGCGGCGTGCCCGGGCTGGAGCCGCGCGGCGCCCTATGGGCCGCCATCGACTTCGACGGCGTCACCCTGAACGTCATCAACACCCACCTGGGCCTGGTCCCGCGAGAACAGAGGTTGCAGGCGGCCGCCCTGATCGGCGCCGGCTGGCTGGGGCATGCCGACTGCACAGGCCCGACCATTCTGACCGGAGATTTCAACGCCACCTCGGTGACCCGGCCCTATCGCGCCCTGACCTCACGGCTGGCCGATGGACAGAGGCTGCTGGGGCTGAAGCCTTCGGTGAAGACCTTTCCCTCCGCCTTCCCGGCCATCCGCATCGATCATATGTTCACCAGCCCGGAGATCGTACCGACCCGGGTCTGGGCGCCGTCTTCGCCGCTGGCCCGGGCGGCGTCGGATCATCTGCCGCTGGTGATGGATTTCGAGATCAGGCCTTCTTTGGCGGCTTTCGCTGAGACGGCGTCCGCCGCCGCCATGGCCTGAAGGCGTCCTGCGTCGAGACCGGGTCGCCCAGCTGAAACTCGGCGATCAGCCGTTCAATGCGCGACGGCGGCTCATTTCCCAGCAAGGCCATCCGTCCGGTGTCGAAACGGCGCACAGCCTCGCCCACCGAGCCGGTCAGCGCCTCGGCCGCCGCGAAGGCGTCCGCATCCACGCCGATCCAGTGCCCCAGGGTGCGATGCCGGAAGCGGGCGATGGCGGCGCGGCCTTCCGGCGTGCCCGGTTCGGTCGCGATATCGCATTCCGTGTCGAAACCCAGAGAGCGGTTGTTCAGATTGGTCGAACCGATCCGCAGAATCTCGTCGTCATAGATGGTGACCTTGGCGTGCACGATGATCCGTTCGCCCCCGATCGTGCGCGGCGTGAAGGCGAAGAAGCGGTTGCGGTGGTCGGCCTGCTCCAGCCTGAACAGAACCTCCGACCGCGCCGTGTCCATGGTCAGGCGGTCGAACCAGCTGGGGCTGGAGCCCGTCGTCACCAGAACCACCTCCGGCCCGTCCGGCTCGGCCAGCCGCTCAGCCAGGGCCGCAGCGATGACCGGCGAGGTGAAATACTGGTTCTCCATATAGATCAGACGTTTGGCCTGCTTGATCGCATCCAGGTGCAGGCGTTCGTTTTCGCGCACCTCCTTGCGGCTGTACCAGCGAGGTTCGGTGCGGGCGATGGCCACCGGCGTGTCGGTCAGGTCAGGCTGGACGCCCTCCGGCCAGGGGTCGCCGCCGATGTCGTCAGGCAAGGGCCGCTCGCCGCACGACCGGAACCAGCGCTCGCGCGCCAGGTCGCCCAAGGCGCGGGCGGCGGGGCCGTCCATCACCGCCATGACCTCGTGCCGCGGCGAGGGAATCAGGCCCGACGGCAGGCTGCGGCGTGGATCGCCGTCCAGATGCTCGCAGGTGTCCCAGCGGTCCGTCGATATGTCGCCTCCGCCGCAGAAAGCGACCGCATCGTCGATGATCACCACCTTCTGGTGATGACAGGCGCCGGGCAGGCCCTGATCCAGCCTGAACTCGACCACCCGTTTGCGGAACCAGCGCTGGGCCTTGTGCGGATAGAAGCCTTGCGAGGCGGCGATCAGCAAGGGCGACTTCCAGATCAGCAGGCGCACGTCCAGCTCTGGCCGCGCGCGCACCAGCATCCGCAGCAAAAGGCCGATCTCGGCTTCATGATCGCGGTGGATGTTGGCGGGGTCCAGCCGGGTGCGAGGATCGAACTGCCACCCCAGAACCACGATCGACCGTTGCGCCTTGCCGATGGCCGAGCGCAGAGCCTCGAAATAGGCGTCGTTCTCCATCAGAACGGCGAAGCGCGACGCCGTCTCCACACGCCAGCAGTTGTCGCCCGGCCTCGCCAACATGCCGATGTCCTCGTCCATGCCGCCTGCCTAGCTCATTATTGTGACGCCTGCCTCTTATGAAACGGTGACGCTGGCGGTGATGTCGAGAAGGATTGTGAGAACGGCCGTTTTCGAGCATACTTCAGACTGTATTCGGCCAGGGGAGATCGGCGATGCAGGCGCTGATCGAATTGCTAGTGAACTTCATCGCTGCGCTGGTCGCGGTGGCGTTGTCGCAATTCGGCCTGAACATGGACCAGCCGAACAAGCCTGAACGGGAAATTCACCGGGTGCGCGACTGCAACGGGAATTCCGGCATCTCGGTCGTGAGCATCAGCCAGGATCGTCAACAGGACTGCTGATCCGCGACCCGCGTTGTCCTGTGAATCGTCCTTCGCGCCTTTGCGTGCGCCGATTTGAGACGCTAGGGTCCGTCGTCCCCGCGTCCGCTGCGGACGTCCCCGTGACGAGATCGCTGCATCATGAAATCACGCCAACGGCCGCCGCTGAACCTCACCGATCCTGAAACCCAGGACGGCGAGCCGATCGTCGCGCCGACGACCGAGTCGATGCCGGAACCGGGGCCGCAGGCGCAAGACACGCCCGAACGTCCCATGTCTGAGCGCCGTCGCCGTCGTCTGGCCGAGGAACAGGCGCGCGCCGCCGCCGAGGCCGAAGCCGCCTTGAACCCGCCCGCCCCCGCGTCCGACCTGTCGTTCAGCATGCCCGTGATGGAGCCGTCGTCGCAGACCGCGCCCGCCGCCTATCAACCCGCCCCCGTGCCCGCAACGCCCGCCGCCCGTCGCGGCCGCAAGGCGCCGCCTCCCGCCCGCCACGCCTATCTGATCGCCGGCATCGGCTCGATCGTCTGGATCGCCGGTGTCGCGGCCTGGCTGGCGTTCGAGATCGGCTCCGGCGCCGTGGCGATGGAGCCGCTGCGCCTGGCCGTCTATGCGCTGATCGCCCTGGCCCCCGCAGGTCTGGCCATCATGCTGGCCCACGCCGTGCGTCAGGGCGCCGGTCTGGCCGCAGAGACACGCCGCGCCCGTGAGATGGCTGAAGCCCTGGTCGCCCCCACGGCCCTGGCCGCCCAGCAGACCGGCATGGTGCTGCATTCCCTGCGCAACGACATCGATCTGGCCTCGGTCGCCGCCGAACGGGCCCTGAACGACATGACCCTGCTGCGCGAGGCGCTGAGCCAAGAGACCACCCGCCTGAACGACGCCGCAGAAAACGCCGGCCGCACCGCCCGCCGCCTGACCGAACAACTGGGCGCCGAGCGCGACCAGATGCAGACTCTCGGCGGTGTTCTGGACGGTCAGGCCACCGGCGTGATCGAGGCCGTCGAGCGCCAGTCGCGCATGGTCATGGACGCCTCCGACCTGGCCCAGACCCAGCTGCGCGAGGCCGAGGCGGCGCTGGCCGCCCGCGCCGCTGATCTGGCCGCCGCTGCAGGCGAAGCCCAGGACGCCGCGCGCCTGGCCTCCGACGATCTGGCCCGCCAGACGCTGCGTCTGGAGAACGCCGGATCGGGCGTCGCCGAACAGATCCACTCCGTCGAAGAGGGGCTGAGCCAGCAACGCGCCGCCCTTGTCACCGCCGCCTACGCCTTGCGGACCGATCAGGAAGACTTCTCGGCCCAGGTCGAAAGCCAGCGCGCCCAGCTGACCGAACAACTCTCGGCCACCCGCTCCGTCACCCAGGATCTGGGCGACACCACCCAGCGCTCCACCGAAACGATCAAGGATCTGGTCGAGGCGGCGGCGGACCAGTTCCGCGCCCTGGTCGACATGTCCCAGCGCGAGGCCGACGGCTTCGACGCCGCCACCAAGCTGGCCCTCGACAAGTTCGAGGGTCTGGCGGCGGAGGCGCGCGATGCCTTGGTCGAGGAGACCCGCCGCGCCCTGGCCGCCTTGCAGGCGACCGCCGACGACTCCCGCGTCGCCGCAGCCGCCGCCACAGAACAGGCCCAGGTGCGCGTGGATCGTCTGGCCGAAACCCTGTTCGACGCCGCCCAGAAGGCCGATCAGGCCGCCGACGCCCGCATCGACAGCGCCCGCCGCATCGTCAATGAAACCACCGACATGGTGGATGAGACCGGCCATCAGGCCGTGCTGCGGTTCGAGGCGACGGTCGAGCGGATGAACGCCGTCCTGGCCCGCATCGACGAGAGCATCCACGACCTCGACGAACGCGCCGCCCGCCTGCCCGAAGAAGCCCAGAAACGGGTCGACACCGTGCGCGCCTCGGTCGAACAGGGCCTGGCCGCCCTGACCGCCGCCTCGCAGAAGGCGGCTTCGGATACTGAGGCGCTGGACACAGGCTTCCAGGAACGGGTGCGCCGCAACTATGAGATGCTGACCGAGGCCGTGCGTTTGATGGGCGTGGTTTCCGGCGATTCCGCCGGCGTGCGCCGCCGCGATGCGGCTGCGGCTGCCGCCGAGCCTGTCCGCGCCGCCCCTTCCGCTCCCACTTCCCCTCCCCCGCCAGCGCCCAAGCCTCCGGTCGAAGAAACGCGCGGGTTCGGTCTGCGCGGTCGGTTGAAGCTGGCCCCGACGCCGCCGTCGGCGCAACCGCTCTCCGCCGAAGACGATGCTGTGCTGGGGTGGACCGATCTGGTCGATCAGACTGACGACGACGACCACGCCCCGCTGGAGCTGGACACCGCCGTCCTGTCCGCCGCCGAGGCGGAAGCGCTGGGCGAGCGCATCACCGCCGCCATCCGGCGCATGGGGGTCGATCCCAATGCGTTGCTGCCCCGCGCCCGTGTGGAGGAGGCCGCCCAGGCCTTCGCTGACAACGACCCCGATCGCGCCCGTCAGATCGTGCGACGCGTTGCGCCGGCGGCGGTGCGCAGCGTCTCGCGCCGGGTGCTGACCGATCCCGACATGCGGGCGGATGCCGAAACCTATGTCAAAGCCTTCGCCGCCGGTCTTCGCGACCGGGCAGCGGCGGACGACGGCGGGGCCATCCTGAACCGTCTGACCTCCGATGGCGGCCGCGCCTTCATGCTTCTGGATGCCGCCATCGGCGACATGGCCTGAACGATTGGGGGCCTGAACGATTGCCGCTTGACGGAATGGGCCATATGCCGACACCGTGCCTGGGGGCTGTCATGAAAATGTCATTTGAGGCGGGGGCTATGTCAGACATCAGGAGCGGCGACGCCCCGGACCATCGTCCGTCGATCGTGATCTGCGCCTATGACGCCGCAGAAACCGGCTGGGATCCGGTCGAGGACCTGTCCGGCCAGCCCTGGAACCCGCCCGGAGCGCGCACTGTGGCCGTTGAAGGCGGCGACGCCGAGACGCTGGCCGCGCGCCTGTCCGAAGAACTCGCCGCCGCCGACTGCCGGGGCCTGCTGCTGGTCGGCCGGACCCATGCGCGCGACGGTTTCCGCCTGCAGGTCCGCACCGAGAACCGGTCGCTGGACGGCGCCCATCGCTGGGACGAGAACGGCCCCGGCCTGGCCCGCGCCACGGCCCCCAGCGCGGAGATGGTGCGTGCACTCAACGAGGCGGGACTGACGGCTGCGGTCAGTTCCGACGCCGAGGACGACGCCGGCAGCTATCTGCTGTACCGCGTCCTGTCGGCGCTCAGTGAAACGCTGGACACGCCGTCCATCGGCCTGTTGCGCGCGCCGGCGGATGCGCCCGACGGCGCGGTCCAGCGCGCGGTCAAAGCGGCGGCTCAGGCGATGGCGCGGCATCTGTCGCCTCTGCCGCGAAATCGCGCCGTCGCCTGAGCGGCGTCCTGACCGCCAGCGCCGCGATCAGACCCAGCGCCGATAGCCCCGCCATGGCCCAGTAGCCGCCTGCGCCGAACCGGTCGTACAGCGGGCCGGATATGGCCGTCGCCAGCCCGATCAACACCCCCGCCGACAACACCGAGCCCAGAGTTTGCGCCGCCGTATGGCTGTGCGGCGGGGCCAGCCGCTCGACCAACTGCACTCCGGCCAGGAAGGTGGCGGCGAAGGTCAGGGCGTGCAGTCCCTGCAAGGGCCACAACATCCACAGCGGCGGCGCCAACGTCATGGCCGACCAGCGCAGCACCGACACCACCGCCCCGACCGCCAGCAGGCTCCAGGGCCCGATGCCGGCCTTGCGCCGCCACGGCTCGAACAGCCACATCAGGGCGATTTCGACGACGACCCCGAAGGCCCACAGCTGGCCGGTCACGGCGGCGCTATGCCCCTGCGCCTGCCATAGCAGGGCGGAAAAGCCGTACTGGAAGGCGTGGGCCGCCTGAACCGCGCCGACGGCGAAGATGGTGGTCATGAAGACCGGATCGGCCAGCAATCGCCCCATGCCGCGAAACCGGTCCCATCCGCGCAGGGCCGTCCCCTCCCCCACCGGCTCGGGCGGCAGGAACAGGGCGGCGAGAACGGCGATGCCCATGCTGGCGGCGGTGATCCAGACGATGATGCTGTCGACCGGCGCCCGCAGCAGAATCGCCCCCATGCCCAGGTTGGCGACGACGAAGGCCGCCGATCCGGCCCCGCGCGGCAGGGAGAAGGTGAAGCGGTGCCGCGCCGCCAGCTTCAGCGTCAGCACGTCGCTGAGCGGGATCAGGGCGGCGGCGGCGGTCGCGCCGACGAACCAGCAGACGGCCCAGGCGGCGTAGCCCTCGACCAGACCCGCGCCGCCATAGCCCAGCGCCATGACCAGGCCGAGAATGGCGATCGGCGCCCGACGCGTGCGGAAGCCGTCGGCCCAGACGGCGAGAAGCGGCCCCGTCACCAGCCGCCCGAGCATGGGCGCGGCCAGCAGGGTTCCGATCTCTGCGCCTGACAGCCCCTGCGCCCGGAACCACAGGCCGGCGAAGGGCAGGCTGACCCCGCTGGCCGCGAACAACAGGACATATTGCAGGGCCATTCGGCGGGCGGCGCTCATAGGCCAGCATCTAGCAGACGAAGCCGATTCCGTGGTGTAGGAACGTGCCATGACAGTGACACGCCCCCTCGCCGCCTTCGCCTGTCTGAACGGCGCCATGGGCGTCGCGCTCGGCGCCTTCGCCGCGCACGGCGCGGGTCCGGCGGTGAAGACCCTGCTGACCACCGGCGCCCAGTATCAGATGGTCCACGCCCTGCTGGCGCTGGCTTGCGCGCTCTGGCCGAATCGGGACCGTCTGACGATCGTGGCGGGGTGGATGGCGGCCGGGGGCGGCCTGATCTTCTCCCTGGCGCTTTCGGCTATCGCACTGCTGAGTCTGAAGGCGATGGGGGCCGTGGCCCCGATCGGCGGCGGACTGATGATTCTGGCCTGGCTGCTGCTGGCCTTCTGCGCGATTCGCGCGCCTTCACAGTCGGCCTGAACGGCCTGCAAACAGATCGGCTTTTTGAATGTCCTTTCCAGTGCCTGACACTTTGCGTCGTGAACTCTATCCGGAGATCGAGGCTTACGCCTCGGGCTTCATGCCCACGGGAAGCATTCACGAAATCTACTATGAAGAGAGCGGCAACCCGGATGGCGTGCCCGTCGTCGTGCTGCACGGCGGCCCCGGCGGCGCGGTCAATCCGGGCATGCGGCGCTATTTCGATCCGGCCCGCTACCGCATCATCATGTTCGATCAGCGCGGCTGCGGCCTGAGCCGCCCCAACGCCTCGCTGGAGAACAACACCACCTGGGATCTGATCGACGACATCGAACGCCTGCGTGAAAAGCTGGGCGTCGACACATGGGTGGTGTTCGGCGGAAGCTGGGGCTCCACCCTGTCGCTGGCCTATGCCATCAAGCATCCGAAACGGGTGCGCGCCCTGGTGCTGCGCGGCATCTTTCTGCTAACGAAGCCCGAGCTGCGCTGGTTCTATCAGGACGGGGCCTCCCACATCCTGCCCGACGCCTGGGAACGCTTCCTGGAACCCATTCCTGTCGAGGAGCGCGGCGACCTGATGGCGGCCTACAACAAGCGGCTGCTAGGCGACGACAAGGCCGAGCGCGAACGTTGCGCCATCGCCTGGTCCAGCTGGGAAGGCGAAACGGTCAGCGTCCAGGGCCCCTCGTCGCGTCCCGAACGCTTCGCCGAGGCCGACTTCGCCGTCGCCTTCGCCCGCATCGAGAACTGGTATTTCAGCAACGGCGGCTTCTTCCCCGAGGAGCACTGGCTGCTCAACAACGTCGAGACCATCCGCCACATCCCCGGCTGGATCGCGCAGGGGCGCTTTGACGTGGTGACGCCGATGACCAGCGCCTGGTCCCTGCACCGCGCCTGGCCCGAGGCCAAACTGGAAGTCATCGGCGACGCGGGCCACGCCTCCAGCGAACCCGGCATCATCGACAGCCTGGTCCGCGCGACGGATTGGGCGGCGGGCGTGTAGGCTATCTGCCTGCCGCCTACTCTTTCGGATTCGTCTTCTCGACCAGTTCAGACAGCTGGAAGCCGATGCGGTGCGCCTCGCGTTCCTCGGGCTTCTTGCGGGAGTCGAGCAGGACATTGATCTGGGCGTAGTGCTGGATCAGACGCACCGGCTTTCCGTCGGCGTTGACGCCCAAGAACATGATGAAGTCCGGCCCCCAGAAGCCGACATCCTGTATCTGCATGATGCCGTCGCCGGGCAGACCGACGATGCGGGCGCCGATCTCCTCATCCTTGTCGAGGCCCTTCTCGAAGTCCTCGATCAGCTTGGACAGACGCACAAAGGCCCACTCGGCCGGGTTCTGGCGCATGCGGACGTTGTTGGTCAGGGCGGCGGTCTGTTCCGGCGTGGCGGTGGGCAGCATGGGTTCCGGGCACGGCTTGTCGCCGCAGTCGGAAAACATGTCGGCGGGCGCGACGACGGAGGCGTCGGGCGCAGGCGCTTCGGACAGGGCAGGTTCGGCTTGGGCTTCGATTTTGGCTTTGGTCATGAGGTCAGTCTAGCCCCCCAAACCGCGATCAGAACAGACCTTGCGCCTTGGGCAGTTCGACATAGCGGTGAACCCGCGTCGACAGGACCAGGCCGAAGCCGATCATCACCGTCAGCATCACCGTCCCGCCGTAGGACAGCAGCGGCATGGGCACCCCCACCACCGGCGCCAGGCCCATGACCATGGCCCCGTTGATCAACACATAGAGGGCGAAGGTCGCCGTCACCCCCGCCGCGCCCAGCCGCCCGAAATGGCTGTGCGACAGGGAGGCGATGCGCAGGGCGATCAGGATGATGGCCATATAGACCGCCACCACGGTGAAGGAGCCGACAAAGCCGAACTCTTCCGACACCGCGGCGAAGATGAAGTCGGTGTGCTTCTCGGGCAGGAATTCCAGCTGGCTCTGACTGCCCAGACCGAAGCCCTTGCCGAGCAGGCCTCCGGAACCCAGGGCGATCTTGGACTGCATGATGTGGTAGCCCTCGCCCGAAGGATCGCTTTCGGGGCTGAGGAAGGTCAGCACCCGGTGGCGCTGATACTCATGCATGCCGAACATCACATAGGGCGGCACGATGGCGGCCACAGCCGCCAAGCCGGCGGCGATGATCTTCCAGCTCAGACCCGCCATGAACATGATGGCCGCACCGGTCAGGCCCAGCAGCATGGCCGAGCCCAGGTCAGGCTGGTGCGCCACCAGCAGGAACGGCAAACCGATCATGGCGGCGGGCACGATCAACTTCCAGTGGAAGCTGGCCTCCTTGGCCGAGGCGCCGTGGTACCAGCGGGCCAGAGCCAGGACGAGGCCGATCTTCATGATCTCGGAGGGCTGGATGCGGGTGACGCCGATATCCAGCCAGCGCGTCGCGCCCATGGCGGTGTAACCCAGTCCGGGCACCTCGATCGCCGCCAGCATCAGCAAGGCCAGGCCGTAAACGGGATAGGCCGCCCGGTACCACCATTTCAGGTGCACCATCGACAGCATCAGCATGACGACAAGCAGACCGCCGAAGCGGATCATGTGCTTGCCCGCCCACGGCTCCCAACTGCCCTTGGCCACCGAATACAGCATCATGCCGCCGATGCCGGTGACAACGCACAGCAGGAAGACGAAGCGCCAGTCGATCTCGGCCAGCTTGGACGACAGGCGGTCGCGTTCGCCCGGACGGGTCAGGGCCGAGGCGGTCATCGGTTCGTATCCGGATAATAGGGACGCGGACCGCTGGTCGCGGTCGGGGCCGCAGGCGCGGGAGTCGGCTCCGCGCTTATGACGGGGTCTTCGGGCGCAGCGCCAAAACCCGTGTCGTCGACCGCGGGGCCGACCGGCTCTGGCGGCGGCGGACGCTGGATGCGCTCCAGCATGTCGGGGTCCTTCAACAAGGCTGTGCGCATGATCTCGCGCGCACGCGGCGCCCCCGCAGTCGCCCCGCCTCGCCCGCCGTGTTCGATGATGACCGCCACGGCGTAACGCGGCGCATCGACGGGGGCGAAGGCGACGAAAAGATTGTGGTCCTTCAGGGCCCAGATGTCGCTTCGACGGGATCCCGAGCCGTAGTCGCGCGACTGGGCCGTGCCGGTCTTGCCGGCCATCTGGATGTCGCCCAGGCCCAGCTGGCTCTGACGATAGGCGGTGCCGGAACGGTCATTGGCCACGGCGATCATGCCCTGTCGCACGATCTCGACATGACCCGGATCGAAGGCCAGGTCGGGAACCTCGGCGCCGGAAGGTCGATCTACGCCGCCCACCGACTTGATCAGGCGCGGCAGCAAGGCCTTGCGGCCATTGGCCAGCCGAGCGGTCATGACCGCCAGCTGCAGGCAGTTCACCAGCACCGCCCCCTGACCGATGGCGACTGAAGTGGTCTCGCCAGGGTGCCAGACCGGATCACGCGGGAAGGTCTTGCGCTTCCACTCCGTGCTGGGCAGCAGGCCTTTCCTCTGGTTGCCGACGCCGATGTCGTAGATGTGCTCGAAGCCCAGGTTGAGCGCCGCAGCACGGATGCCGTCGACCCCCGCCCGGTTGCACATGGCGTAGAAATAGACGTCGCAGGAGTTCTTGATGGCGTCGTGCATGTTCTGCACGCCGTGGCGTCCCCAGCACCTCTGGGTGCGGTTGCCGGTGCGGTAGGAGCCGGTGCAAACCACACTCTGGCGCGGATCCACCCCCGCCTCCAGCAACGCCAGCGCCGTCGTCGGCTTGAAGGTCGAACCCGGCGGGAAGGTGCCGTTGATCGCCTTGTCCAGCAGGGGTTTGCGCTCGTAATCGGCCCAGGCGCGATAGACGCTGGACGGCACCCCGCCGACGAACAGATTGGGATCGAACGACGGCGCCGAGGTCATGCACAGGATGTCGCCGTTGCGCACGTCCATCAGCACAGCCGAACCGGACTCGTCGTCGAACACCTCCAGCGCGCGGTTCTGAACATCATTGTCCAGCGTCAGGATCACGTCTTGGCCCGGCACAGCAGGACGCGAGCCGCCGATATCCTCTGCCACCACGCGGCCGCGCGCATCGACCTCGACCCGGTTGCCGCCGGCCTCGCCGCGCAGGGCGGTGTCCATCGACTTCTCCAGCCCCGACCGGCCGATGCGGAAGCCGGGGTTGTAGAGCAGTTGCGGCACCTGTTCGCCGCGCTCCTGAATGTCCTTGACGTCGCGGTCGTTGGGCTTGGCCACATAGCCGATGACGTGGGCGTAGGCGCCGCCGAAGGGGTAGTAGCGAGCCTCGTTCATGTCGGCCATCACGCCGGGCAGTTCATTGGCGTAGAGGTTGACCCGCGCGAACTCGTCCCAGGTCAGATCGCTCTTGACCGGCACAGGGCTGAAACGCGGGGCGGCGTTGACCTCACGGATGATGGTGCGGCGGCGGTCCAGCGTATCGGGCAGAAGTTGACCCAGCAGATCCAGCGTCTGGTCCAGATCCTTGGTCTCGTCGCGCACGACCAGGACCCGGAAGCTGGGGCGGTTACCCGCGATGACCACGCCGTTGCGGTCCAGAATGCGCCCGCGCGGCGGCGGCACCAGGCGGAAGTTGAACTGGTTGTTGGTCGCCAGGGTGGCGTACTCCGCCGCCTGCACGACCTGCAGCTGGGCCAGCCGTCCGACCAGGGCGATGCCGCCCAGGCTGGTCAGGCCGCCGAACACCAGGGTGCGCCGCAGGAAGGAGCCCTGTCGCTCATTGACATCCGAATAGATGTTGGTCGGATCGGACTTCATCGGAACCTCACGTCCCCGTCCTCGAACCGTTCGATCAGCTTGTTGGCGAACGGGAACAGCAGCAGCGTCGGCACGACCTGTCCGGCCAAAGCGTAAAGGCTGGGCGGCGTGTCGCCCAACAGCACTGTCACCCCATAGCCGATGGCGAAGGCCAGACCGCAGCACACCACATACCAGGCGAACCGAAAGGCCGTGTCCTGGCCGATCAGCAGGCTGCGCACCGACAGGACCAGGCCGTAGACCGCCAGCAGCGCCAGCGTCCACAGCCCCAGCGGCATGTTCCAGAAGATGTCGACCAGCAGGCCGATCGCCGTCAACAGAATGGGGGCGATGATCGAAGGCCGGATCATGGGCCAGGCGAAGGCCAGAACCAGAGGGATCACCGGCTCAGGCAGCCTGAGGCCGAACAGGGACACCGGTGTCGCCAGCAACAGGGTGGCCAGAAGGGTGATCGCCGCCGGAATGAGAACCCATTGAACCGGCCCGACGCTGCGGACCGCGGCAGGCCGTCTCATTCGCCGGTCTCCGGCGTGGGAACGGGCTGGGACGCCGTCGGCGCAGGCGCAGTTGCAGCCGGAGGACGCGTCGCAGCAGGCGCAGGGCGCGGACGGGCAGGCGTCGACGCCGGGCCAGTTGCGGTGGCGGCAGGCGTCTGCGCGTTGCGGGCTGCGGCCTGGGCTGCCGCCGCCTGGGCCGCTGCCGCATTACGGGCGGCGACCGCTTGCGCTTCGCGTTGAGCATCGCGACGGCTGGCGGCGTCAGTGATCGCAGCCGCCTGGGCCGGCGTCGCAGGAGACACCGTCGCCAGACCGGCCAGCGGCTCGGCATCCAGACTGGTGGACCCGACCAGCTGGCTGAAGTCCTCGAACAGCATGACACGGACGTCGTCCACCGCGCCGCGGTCGCTGAACAGTTTGACGCGCCAGCTGCCGTCCACGCCCTTGGCCACCACGCCGATGGGCAGGCCGCGCGGGAAGGCCCCGCCGTCTCCCGAGGACAGGACGCGGTCGCCGACCTGGACCGAACCCACACCGCGAATGAAGGCCAGACGCGGGTTGCCCGAACCGTCGCCGGTCAGCAAGGCGCGCGCATCGGTGCGGTCGATCAGCACAGGCGTGCGGCTGGCCACATCGGTCAGCAGCAGCAGGCGGCTGACATTATCGGACGTGCCGACGATGCGCCCGACCAGCCCCTGTTCATTGATGACGGGGTTGCCGACCTTGACGCCCTTGGCCGAACCGACGTCCAGCAGACGCGCGCGCGAGAACGGCCCGCGCACGTCCGAAATCGACCGACCCGTGGCCATCGGCACAATGGGATCGGGCCGGATCGCCAGCAGGGTCTCATAGCGGCGGTTGATGTCCTCCAGCGCGATGACCTGATCACGCAGGGGCCGCAGTTCGGCCAGTTCCGCCTTCAGCTTGCGGTTCTCCGATACGGCGAAGAAATAGCCGCCGACATAGTCGCCGACCGCGCCGAACCAGCGCACCGGCGCGGCCAGAACCCCGCTGACCGGAGCCGCAGCGGCTTCAACCGTATTGCGGGCGGGACGGTAGGCGGCGTCGCTGCGCGCATCCGTGACCAACAGCAAGGTCACGCCCAGGGCGCAGGCGATCACAGAGACCCCGGCGGTCCAGACCGCGGGAACCTTGATATTCTCGAACGGTCCGTCGCGAAACGCCACGGCGCGCCTTCCTGGAACTGAGTGACTCGGTCGGGCGATCCCGCCGATTGCATTAAGGCTATCGCAAAAACCGCTTCATTTGAAAACGGTGCGTCGCCGCGGAAAACTGTACTCCCCTGCCCGACGCCTTACAGCGTCGAGTCGAGAATGCCCTTCATCCAGCGCGGATGCTCCAGCACCCGGCCGCAGCCGATGGCCACGCAGGACAGCGGATCCTCGGCGACCGAGACCGGCAAGCCGGTGTGGTCGCGGATCTCGACGTCCAGCCCGCGCAGCAGGGCGCCGCCGCCGGTCAGCATGATGCCCTTGTCAGCGATGTCGGCGGCCAGTTCGGGCGGCGTCGCCTCCAGGGCCACCTTCACGGCTTCGATGATCTGGGTGACGGGATCGGCCAGGGCCTCGGCGGCCTGGCGCTCGGACACGCGCACTTCGCGGGGCACGCCCTGCATCAGGTCGCGGCCCTTGACGTCGATCGACAGGCCTTCGCCGTCGACCGGCATCCGGGCGGTGCCGATGTCCTTCTTGATGCGCTCGGCGGTGGTTTCGCCGATCAGCAGATTGTGGTTGCGGCGCATGTAGCTGATCAGGGCGTCGTCCATCATGTCGCCGCCGACGCGGACCGAGCGCGAATAGACGATGCCGGACAGCGACAGCACGGCCACCTCGGTGGTGCCGCCGCCGATGTCGACGACCATGGAGCCGGTCGGCTCGTGGATGGGCAGGCCCGCGCCGATCGCAGCGGCCATCGGCTCATCGACCAGGCCCACGCGGCGGGCGCCGGCGTTCAGGCAGGAATCATTGATGGCGCGGCGCTCAACGGCGGTGGCGCCCGACGGCACGCAGACGATGATCTTGGGGTTCACGAAGCCGCGGCGGTTATGCACCTTGCGGATGAAGTGTTTGATCATCTCTTCGGCGACTTCGAAGTCGGCGATGACGCCGTCGCGCATGGGGCGGATCGCCTCCATGTGGCCGGGGGTGCGGCCCAGCATCTGCTTGGCCTCAAGACCGACGGCGTGGACCAGCTTGCGGCCGCCGACGTTGCGCAGGGCGACCACGGACGGCTCGTTCAGAACGATCCCCTTGCCCTTCATGTAGATCAGGGTGTTGGCGGTGCCGAGATCAATGGCGATGTCGTTGGAGATCGAACCGAAGATGCTGTTGAACATGGGTCTGGGATACCGTCTGAAATCGGGCCTGAAGAAGTGGTCGCGCGTCTCGATCCGCCTCGGCGACCCCGGCGCTGCGCATCCCCATCCGCACCGCCTCCTGATCGTTTCGCCTGACCGACCGATGGCCCGTTTGCCCTTGTGCGGCGGCGATTACAACCCCTTTGACAAGCCCATGCGCCCGGTAACGACACGATCACTCAACAGTGACCAGACAAGGCGTGGACAGGGCGGTGGATCAGGCTGCGGCGCAACCTGATCCCCAGGCGTCAAACAGCCTTCAGACGGGTTGCAGGCCTTCCTGCTCAAGCACCCGTTGAACCGCCGGTCGGGCTTGGACCGCATCCAGATGCGCGTTCAGTTTCGGGTAGCGGGTGACGTCCAGAAGATGCGCCGAACGGGCCCAGCGGGTGAACACCGACAAATAGCCGTCGGCCACGGAATAGGCATCGCCCATGACCCACGGCCCCGTCAGCAGATGCTGTTCGACCAGATCATATTTGGCCAGCGCGGTTTCCACCGCGCCCGCCTTCGCCTCGCCTTCCAGCGGCGGGCGCGAGAACAGCACCTTGCCGATGGCCGGGTGCAGCGAGGCGCCGAGGAAGCCGTTGACCGCCATCATGCGGTTGTAGCCGAAGGCCGAAGACGGATCGGTCAGACCCGCCTGCGGATGCGTCTGGGCGACATAGGCCATGATGGCCAGGTTCTCGGTCAGCACGCCTTCGTCCGTGGCCAGGGCTGGCGTCACGCCCGCCGGATTGACGGCCAGATACTCCGGCGTTTTCTGCTCCCCCTGGCGCAGGTCGATCTTGACCAGATCATAGTCGGCGCCCGCCTCTTCCAGCGCGATGTGCGAGGCCATGGCGCAGGCGCCGGGCGAATAATGGAGCTTCAGCATCAGACAGTTCCTTTCAGGGGATCAAGAATGGCTATGGCACGGAACGCGCGAAAGCACCCGTGCTCCAGCAGACGAGAGATCAGTCCGCGCCGCCGCCTTCGCGTCGTTTGACCAGTTCGCGCACGCCCAGCATCAGCCCCAGCCAGACCACCGCGACCGCCGCCAGGATCAGCGAGGTCCAGACGCCGTCGCCCGACACCGCCGACACCACCGCCCCGCCGAAAAAGGCGACCAGCACCGTCTTGGGCAGAACGCCCAGCGCGCAGCCGGACAAGAAGCCCCAGAAGTTCGCCCGCGTCGCGCCAAAGGCCATGTTGACGACGATGAAGGGGGCCGAGGGCACGTTGCGGATCATGAAACTGGCGTAAAAGGCGTTACGACCCACAAAGCGCTTCAGCCGCTCGGTCGTGCGCCCTCCGAACCGCTCCAGCGCCCGCGCGGTCGGCCCTCGCCCCATCCAGTATGTCGCCCCCGCCGAAACCACGGTGGCGATCCAGCTGTACAGAAACCCGAACCACGGCCCGAAAGCGACCACGCAGGCGGCGATCAGCAGAAACTGCGGCACCCCCAGAAACGCCGACACGGTGAACACCGCAATGGCCACAAACACGCCCCACGGTCCGGTGCGGAAGCCGCTCATCCAGGCTTCCAGTTGTCCCTCTGCGCCCAACTCCAGTTGGTGCTTGCCCAGCAAGAACAGCCCGACCACCGCGCCCAGCAGCACAGCCGTCGCCAGCAACGCCCGCCACCGGGCGGCCTCCATGTTCAGGATGAAGTCGAGGAAGCGGCGCATGGTTCAGTCGGAGTTCCCTGACGCAGGCTCAAACGCTCCCACGGTCCATGACCATAGACGCCAGTCGCCGCCCTGGCGTTCCCAGAGTTGCCGATAGTGCGCCGCCATCGTTGTCCAGACGCCCTCGACCTGACGACTGTAGGTGACCCGACCCTCGATCCAGCCTCGATCAGCCCCCTCGCCGCCCACACTCTCGGCCTCAATCTGAAACCCGCCCAGAGCGACATCCTGCTGGCTGAGAAAAATCGAGATCGGATCAGGTGACGGGTCATCGTACCGGCGCACGGATGTCACGGTCTGATCGCCCCACGTCATCGTCGCGCCGTGCTGAACATTGTTCCAACGGCTCCAGACCTCGGACGAGATCGGTTCAACCCGCCCATGCCGCGACGGCGCCCATTCCTTCTGGGCGTAAAGACGCCCCGCCGACACGCGATCACCGGTCAACATGAACACCGCAGCGAGGTTTTGTGCGGCGATCTGAGAATGTTCCCGAGGCCCCATTGCGGCGCATTCAGGCAGTTCGTCGCAAGCAAGGTCCATCAGCAGATCGACGTAGTCGCTGGTCAACCCGCCGCCGCATGTCGACTCCGACGATTGCATTGTCGTGGGCAATAGCGAAATGGAGCGGCTGCGTTCATCCGTCGAATACAGACGAGCATTTTGTCGAGCGACTTCAATCGTCGCTATCGAGGAAAAAATGCAGTCAGCGATGATGCCATTACCAACCAGCCTACGCCCGGCGTAACGACTCTCGCTTTCCACCTTGGCCCACAACTCCATGCTGACATCGTGACGAATTCGCCGATTGTTCACACTGTATATGACCAGTTCAGGTGAACGTCCGGGGCGCCACTCAAAGCTGACTGCGGGGTATCGGTCCCCGCCATCAAGAAAAGCGCGATAGATTTCAGCGCCCTGCACCTGCTCTTCAGAGATGGGCGAGAGCCCCAGCCTGGCCGTCGCCACTTGAGCCTGTTGGGCCGTGCACTCCAAGGCTTCAAAATGATCGCACGCATCGCTCGCTTCAGCGGCCTGAGCGAAGCCTAGAAACGCCGCCATGACTACCGTCGCCAGCATCAGGCCTTCCACCGCTGCATCGCCAAACCGATCAAACTCATGCGACCCTCCTTATCCAGCGGGACCATTTGCACCCTTCCCCCCCGCCCCGTAAACAAGCGTCGCTTCTCCCAGCGACCTCCTCCCAGAGAAACCGACATGTCCAGCCTGCAGTCCGCCGCCCTGTCCCGCGTCAAGCCTTCGGCCACCTTGGCCGTGACCGCACAGGCCCGCGCGCTCAAAGCCGCCGGGCGGGACATCATCGGGCTTGGCGCGGGCGAGCCGGACTTCGACACCCCGGACAACATCAAGGCGGCGGCCATTGAGGCCATCAAGCGCGGCGAGACCAAATACACCGACGCCGACGGCATGCCCGAGCTGAAGGCCGCCATCGTCGCCAAGTTCGCCCGCGAGAACGGCCTGACCTACGCCGCCAACCAGATCCATGTCGCCTCGGGCGGCAAGCCGGTGATCTTCAACGCCTTCGTGGCCACGCTGAACCCCGGCGACGAAGTCATCGTGCCGGCACCCTACTGGGTCTCCTACCCGGACATGGTGCTGCTGGCCGGCGGCGAGCCCGTCACGGTGATCGGTCAGGAAGCGGACGGCTTCAAACTGCGCCCCGAGGTTCTGGACGCGGCCATCACGCCCAAGACCAAGTGGATCATCCTCAACTCGCCATCCAACCCGACCGGCGCCGCCTACACCCGCGCCGAGCTGGAAGCCTTGGCCGTGGTGCTGCGCAAGCATCCGCAGGTCTGGATCCTGACCGACGACATGTACGAGCACCTCGTCTATGGCGGGTTCGAATACCTGACCATCGCCCAGGTGGCGCCCGACCTCTATGACCGCACCCTGACGGTCAACGGCGTGTCCAAGGCCTATGCCATGACCGGCTGGCGCATCGGCTATGCGGGCGGCCCCAAGCCGCTGATCGACCTGATGCGCAAGGTGGCCAGCCAGACGACCTCCAACCCGTCGTCGATCAGCCAGTGGGCCGCCGTCGAAGCCTTGAACGGACCACAGGACTTCCTGGCCGAGCGCTCAGCCGCCTTCGAGCGCCGTCGCGATCTGGTGGTGTCCATGCTGAACCAGGCGACAGGCATCCGCTGCGCCACGCCTGAAGGCGCTTTTTACGTCTATCCCTCGATCGAGGGGTTGATCGGCAAGACGACGGAATCGGGCGTGGTCATCACCGATGACGAGGTCTTCACCGCCGAACTGCTGAACGGCGAAGGCGTGGCCGTGGTCCAGGGTTCGGCCTTCGGCCTCAGTCCCTATTTCCGCATCAGCTATGCGACCTCTGACGCCGTGCTTGAGGCGGCCTGCAGCCGCATCCAGCGGTTCTGCGCTTCGCTGAAGTAAGACACTGACGGCGGCGGGCGCGGATCAGCGCGCCCGTTTCCGCACCCACATGGCGGCGTCGGCTTCGGCCAGCCAGACTTCGGCGTCGTCATGGTCGGCCCAGGCGCGCACGCCGAACGACCCGCCCAACGGGGCCTTACCCCCCTGCCAGTCAAAACCCTCGGCCAGAGCCTCGGTCAGCTTGCGGGCCTTCTCGCGGCCTTCGTCCAGACCGGCGTTCAGCAGCATGACGGCGAATTCGTCGCCTCCCATCCGGCCCACGGCGTCGGCGGCGCGGCTGTTGGCCAACAACAGATCGGCGACATGCATCAGGGCGGCGTCGCCCGCCGCATGGCCCAGGCTGTCGTTGACGCCCTTGAACCCGTCCAGGTCCAGATAAAGCAGCACCGCCGTGGCCTCATAGCGTTTGCAGAAGGCCATGGTGCGGTTCAGCACCGCCACCATGCCGCGCCGGTTCAGAGCCGATGTCAGCACGTCGTGGTCGGCGGCGGCCTCTGCGGCGGCGGCGCGTTTCTCCAGCGCCTGGGTCTGGGCGCGCAGAGCCTCATTCTCGGCGCGCAGGCGCTCGATCTCGTCGTGCAGGGTGATGGCGGCCGTGGCGTTCAAGTGCGGATTCAAGGCTCCCCGGCCCGCGACTCACCCGCGCTGGCCTGGGTGAAGGGTAACGCGGTTGGTTGCGGGCGCAACGCGTGTGCTGTATCGCGCCGCTTTCCCAGCGGAAGAGCCGAGCGAAGGGGTTGAAGCCATGCCGACTCAGACACCACCTGTGGCGATCATCATGGGCAGCCGCTCCGACTGGCCGACCATGAAGCACGCCGCCGACATGCTGGACCGTCTGGGCGTGGTCTGGGACGCGCGCGTCGTCAGCGCCCACCGCACCCCCCAACGCCTGTTCGACTTCGCCACCACCGCCCGCGCCGAGGGCCGCAAGGTCATCATCGCCGGAGCGGGCGGCGCCGCCCACCTGCCCGGCATGGCCGCCTCCATGACTGAACTGCCGGTGCTGGGCGTGCCGGTGGAGTCCAGGGCGCTGAAGGGCATGGACAGCCTGTTGTCCATCGTCCAGATGCCCGGCGGCGTGCCCGTCGCCACCCTGGCCATCGGCGAGGCGGGGGCCAAGAATGCGGGCATCCTCGCCGCCCAGATCCTGGCCTTGTCCGACCCGGCCCTGACCGAGCGTCTGTCCGCCTTCCGCGCCGAACAGACCGACGGCGTCCCCGATTCGGTCGAGGACTGAGTGTCCGCTTTTCCTCTGCCCCCCGGCTCGACCCTGGGCATTCTCGGCGGCGGCCAGTTGGGCCGGATGCTCAGCCAGGCCGCCTCGCGCCTCGGCTTCAATGTCATCGTGCAGGATCCGCAGCCCAACTGCCCCGCCGGTCGTGTCTCCCAGGACCAGATTGTCGCCGCCTATGACGATCCCGAGGGTCTGACGGCGCTGGGTCGCGCCTGTCAGGTCGTGACCTTCGAGTTCGAGAATGTGCCCGCAGGCTCGGTCGAGCGGCTGCAGCAGGGCGGCGCCCGCGTCGCCCCCGGCCCGCGCGCTCTCGCCGTGGCCCAGGACCGGGTCGAGGAGAAGACCTTCCTCAACCGCGTCGGCGCCGCCACGGTCGACTTCGCCGCCGTCGACAGTCTGGAAGACCTGACCGCCGCCCTCGCCCGCCTCGGCGCCCCCGCCCTGCTGAAGACCCGCCGCGAAGGCTATGACGGCAAGGGCCAGGTCTGGGTCGACTCCGTCGACAAGGCCGAACTCGCCTGGCGCGCCATCGGCGAACGCCCCGCCATTCTGGAGGCCCGCGCCGCCTTCACCCGCGAACTGTCAGTGATCGCCGCGCGCGGCCACGACGGCGCCGTCGCCGTCTATCCGCTGGGCGAGAACATCCACGAGGGCGGCGTCCTGCGCACCACCCTGGCCCCCGCCGCCGTCGATGCGGCCACGCAGGCCCGCGCCGAAGCCATCGCCCGCGCCGTGCTGGAGGGATTGGATTACGTCGGCGTGCTCGGCGTCGAACTGTTCGACATTCCTGGCGAGGATGGGGGCGACGGCCGGCTGCTGGTCAATGAGATCGCGCCGCGCGTCCACAACACGGGCCACTGGACCCAGGACGGCTGCGTCTGCGACCAGTTCGAACAGCACATCCGCGCCATCGCCGGCTGGCCGCTGGGCCCGACCAAAGCTCATGCCCGCATCGAAATGACCAACCTGCTCGGCGATGAAGTCGATCAATGGCGCAGTCTCGCCGCCGAACCCGACGCCCGCCTGCACCTCTACGGCAAGGGTGAAGCGCGGCCGGGCCGCAAGATGGCGCATGTGAACCGGATCAAGGGTTCGCTCTAACTGATCCCTCTCCCATTGGGAGAGGGCTTGAGCCTCCGAGAGCGTAGCGATCGGTCAGGCGAAAGGGTGAGGGGCGGCTCTCACCGAACCAGATCACCCCTCCAATGCCCGCGCGTGCCCCCGAACCGCCTCAGACAGACGCTCGACCTCCAGCAACACCTCATCATTGGTGAAGCGCAGGACCGTCCAGCCCAGCCCTTCGATCACCTCCTGACGGCGAGCATCCTTCAGCCTCACGTCCTCGCGGCTGTGAACACCGCCATCGACCTCGATCACAAGACGCAGCCGGTCACAGGCGAAGTCCACGACACAGGGACCGATCGGATGCTGGCGGCGGAATTTATGGCCGTCGAGACGACCGCCGCGCAGGCGCGACCAGATGCGGTCTTCGGCCAGACCGGAGGACTGACGCAGGCTTCGGGCGCGTTCGGTGCGATTGACCGGCATGACGGCAGATTAAGCAGGACGGCGGGTTGTCGCCAAGGAGCCGACCCTCACCCTTTCGCGCAAGAACGACGGCTGCGCCGCCGTGCGCTCAAGCCCTCTCCCATCGGGAGAGGGAAGCCTAAACCGTTTTCGCGCCGTATCTGATCCGGCTCAGCAGGTCCGTGACCTTCCTCAACGGGGCGTCGAAGTCCTTGCCGGCCTTCCACTTCTCGAACGTCATGACGTTATCGATGCGGCGCGAGACGAAGGCGTCGGCGGCCTCACGCCCGTCGAACAGACGCATGGTCAGCGCGGGAACCATAATGCCCGACAGGATGGTGCGCTTGGAATAGTGGTTCCAGTCGGTGGCGGTGTCGCCGGCCCAGTTCCACAGCAGGTCGGCGCTCTCCCACGCCAGCTTCAGCCCCAGATCGGCGTTGGTCGGCAGGGCCAGGAAGGCGGCGCAGCGTTTGGCGGCGTCGAGGTCGGCGGCGCCCGCCTCCAGCCGGGCCGAGACGGCGCGGGCGATTCGTTCGCGGATCTTCAGGCTGGCGACATCCAGTTCGCTCAGAACCGCCATGGCCCGGTCGTCGTGACGCCGCGACAGCAGGGCGGCCAGATCGCGCGGCCCGTTAGGCAGCAGCAACTCCTCATCGCCCAGCGACAGGCCGTTGTCCTCGCAGGCCCGGCGCACCAGGCTTCGGCTCCAGCCCAGCGTGGGCGCGTGGCGCAGAGCGGCGTCCAGCACCGACTGCTCCATCCGGTCGGCCCAATCTCCTTCAGGCGGCGGCGCGGCGTTCGACGGGTCTGGCGCTTCGGTCATTTCGCCATCATAGACGCGCGCGCACGGGCTTTCGAGGGTGCAGATTAGGCCGCGACGATCTGGACAGGCGGGGTCGCCTCGTGTATCAGCGCGCCTTCCTCCGTGGGCCGTGCCCATTGGATGACGATTTTATTTGTTCGCCCGTCTCCCTCACAGGACGCGGCGGGCGGCCAAAGGAGAGTTCAACCTGGTACAGATTTTCGTTCGCGATAATAACGTCGATCAAGCGCTCAAAGCCCTGAAGAAGAAGATGCAACGCGAAGGCAGCTTCCGTGAAATGAAGCGCCACGTGCATTACGAGAAGCCCTCGGAAAAGCGCGCCCGCCAAAAAGCCGAAGCCGTTCGTCGCGCCCGCAAACTGGCCCGCAAGCGCATGCAGCGCGAAGGCCTGCTGCCGCCTCCGAAGCCCCGCGTGCCGGCGGCTGGCGGCGCTCCTCGCTCCTAAACAACCGAGCCAGACAGATTCAAAGGCCGCTCCGGGAAACCGGGGCGGCCTTTTTCTATTGCGTGCAATCTTCCTTCTCCCCTTGAGGGAGAAGGTGGGCGGCGGAGCCGCTCGGATGAGGGGTAAGGTTCGACTCGACAATCGTCTGAAGGCGAGCGTGAGGCTGGCCTACCCCTCATCCGGCCCTCCGGGCCACCTTCTCCCTCAAGGGGAGAAGGAAGAGATCAAGGGGAGAAGGCTCTGCCTACTTCCCTCCGCCCCGGATCGCGCCGGCGAAGCTCTTCCAGCTCAGCTTCACATCTGACAGGGCCCCGGCCCGGAAGGCGCGGCCTGCGACCCAGACCATCAGGGCGGCGAAGGCGAACATGCCGACCATGGTGCCGATCACTTCCAGCATGGACGGATCGGACGGCGCGCGTGCGCTCATCAGGAAGGGCGTGAAGAAGGGCACCCAGGACAGGATCTGCACCACGGGCGCATCGGGCGTGCGCAGGGCCATCTGCATGACGATGATAGGCACAACCAGCACCATCATGATCGGCCCCATCAGCGTCTGGGCGTCGCGCGGCGTCTCGCAGAAGGCGCCGATGGCGGCGAACAGCACCGCATACATCAGATAGCCGCCGACCATATAGGCCAGGAAGTAGAAGATCAGCCCGCCGTTCAGAAGGGCGGCGCCGACGTCACGCGCCACCTCCGGCGCGGCCATCACAAGACCGACCCCGCCCAGGCCGCCCCAGGCGACCAGCACCGTCAGCGTCAGCAGCGCCACCCCCAGCACCTTGCCGGCCAGGATTTCGGTCGGCGAGGCCGAAGACAGCAGCACCTCCAGGATCTTGTTCGACTTCTCCTCCATGACGCTGTTCAGCAGAATGGAGGCCCCGGTCAGGACCAGAGACCACAACAGGAAACCCGCGCCCAAGCCCACATACAGCGGAATTTGGTCACGCATGGACACCTCGGCGCCGCTGACTGATTTTGGAGAAAAGACCGTTACTTCGGGCACATAGTCATCAGCGGCGGCCACGACGGCGGCGTCGATGCCGGCCCTTTCGAAGATCTCGTGACGATTGGCGGATTGCAGGGCATCGCGAATGACCCGGCGCACGGAATTATCCGTGGCCGTCGCGCTCCACACACGCGCCGTGGGTTTCCCGTCGGTGCGCGTCAAGAAGACGACGGCGTCCAGGCGCTGCGCCTCGGGCGTGTCTTCGCCCAGATAGCGGCGCACCACGGCGTCGCGGGCATCGCCGGACGCGGCCGCCAGATCGGCGGGGGCGTCGACCAGTCTCAGACTGGACCCGCTGGCCGAAGCCGCCGCCGCCTTCGCGGCTTCAGGCGGCAAGGGCTGACCGGTCGCCTGACTGGCCTGAGCGACGGTCTCGGCCGCCTCTGCGGATTGACGCTCGGTGTCTGCGGCCATGGCGTCGCGCACCATGGCGGCCAGTCCCGTCGCCTCGCGTCCGTCTTCGATCAGGACCACCGATTGCGGCGGTGATTCTGACGCGCCCATCAGATAGCCGACGCCGCCGCCCAGCACGCCGAACAACGGAAACGCCAGCAACGACAGCCAGAAGCCGACCGTCTTGGCGTAGGCCGCGAACTCGCGGCGCGCGATCAACCATGTGCGATTCATCGGGCCATCTCCCCATCGGCGGCTTTGACGGACTGATCCTGATCCGGATGATCCCCGGTCAGGCCGATGAAGGCGTCGTGCAGGCTGGGCTCCTTCAGTTCGAAGCGGCGCACGTCCAGTCCGCCGAGGAAGGCCGCCTTCAGCGCCTCCTGCCCCTGGGCCGCGCCGGTCAGGCCGGCTTTCAGCACCCGCACACCGTCGATTTCAGAGACCACTTCGACTGTCCCGACGCCCGGCAGGGTCGCCGCCTGGGCCGCGTCAATGGCGCCTTCCAGCTCCAGAAAGCGCGGCGAGGTGGCGCGCGCCTCGGCCACCGTGCCTTCGAACGCCTTTCGACCCCGCGCCAGCAGGACCACGCTGTCGCACAGCCGTTCGGCGTGCTGCATGACGTGGGTCGAAAACAGGACCGTCGCCCCGTCCGCCGCCAGCCCCCGGATCATCGCCTCCAGCCCTTGTTGGTTGACCGGGTCCAGACCGCTGAACGGCTCGTCCAGAATGACGAACTCGGGCCGGTGCACGACCGCCGAGATCAACTGAACCTTCTGGGCCATCCCCTTGGACAGCTCCTTCATCTTCTTGCGGCTGGATGCGCCCAGACCCTGCTGCTCCAGCATCTGGCGGGCGCGCTTGCGGCCCTCGGACAACGGCAGCCCCTTCAGCGAGCCGAAGAAGGCGATGGCGTCGACGGGGGTCATCTTCTTGTAGAGGCCGCGCTCCTCAGGAAGGAAGCCGATCCGGTCGCGCACCTTGCGCCCGTCGTCGGCGCCCAGGATGTCGATGCGCCCGGCGCTGGCCGACTGCAGGCCCAGGATCATGCGGATGGTCGAGGTCTTGCCCGCCCCGTTTGGACCCAGGAAGCCGCAGATGGCGCCCTGACCGACCTGAAAACTCAGATCCTTCACCGCCTGGAAGTCGCCGTAGCGTTTGCTCACGCCCTCAAGCGTCAATGCCGCCGTCATTCATTCGTCCCCAGGCTGTAGAAACCCGACCCTAGAGGATGTAAAGCACGGTTTACAAGCGGCGGAATGACGATCCATGGCGGACTGTCATGAATTCCGTGTCATGTTCAGGCATATGACGCCGCGCCTGCCGGATGCATGATTTGCCCTACGAAGCCTCTCCTTCTCCTGTCGCCCCTCAAGCGGGCTCGCGCCTGTGGACACTGGGTGCGACGGCGGGCGTGTGCGTGATGCTGCTGATCGGCCTGGCCTTCGTCGTGCCGGAAAAGGCGGGGTGGCTGCTGGGCGGCGCTGTTTTGATCGCTGTGGCGTCATGGACGATCAACCGGCCGCGGGGAGCGGTGGCGGACGCCGCGCCCGTCTTGCTGACGCCGGAGCGGACGCTGGACGCCCCAGACCCCGCATTGATGGAGGGGGTGTTCGAGGGCCTGCAAGACCCCGTCCTGGTCGTCTCGGGCGGCGAAGCGGACGACATCGCCGGGCGCCGCGTCGAACTGGCCAACGCGGCCGCGCGCGACCTGTTGCGGATCACACGTCAGGGCGCGCTGCTGGTCTCCGCCCTGCGCGATCCCGCCGTGCTGGAGGCCGTGGACGAGGCCCTGTTCGGGGGTGTGGCGCGCGTCACCGACTATGCCGGGGTCGGCGCCCAGACGCGGCACTGGCGGGCCATGACCCGCCCCCTGGCCTCAAATGATGAGCGGACGCTGGCCCTGGTCGTGCTGCGCGACGAGACCGATGTGCGGCGCATGGAGCTGATGCGTGTCGACTTCCTGGCCAACGCCAGCCATGAGCTGAAGACCCCGCTGGCCTCCCTGTCCGGCTTCATCGAGACGCTGAAGGGCCACGCCCGCGACGATCCCAAGGCGCGCGACAAGTTCCTGGACATCATGGCCATTCAGGCCAACCGCATGAGCCGGCTGGTCTCCGACCTGCTGTCGCTCAGCCGCATCGAGCTGAACGAGCATGTGCCGCCGTCAGGCGAGGTCGATCTGGCCCGCGCCGCCGCCGATGTGATCGACGCCGTCAGCCTGCTGGCCGCAGAACGTCAGGTCACGATCGCTCTGGACCCCGGCCCGCAGGCCACGCCGGTCAGCGGCGACCGCGACGAGATCATCCAGGTGATCCAGAACCTGGTCGACAACGCCGTCAAATATTCCAGCACCGGCGACATCATCCAGATCGTCATCCGTCCCGACATGTCGCTGGACCAGGCCTCGGCGCCGTGGTCTGGCGGCAACCGGGGGGCCGGGGCGACGCGCCTGCCGCTGGTCACGCCGGACCGCGAGACCGGCCTGCGCTACACCGCCCTGACCGTGCGCGATCACGGCCCCGGATTGAAGCGCGAACACCTGCCGCGCCTGACCGAGCGCTTCTATCGGGTCGAAGGCCAGAAAAGCGGCGAACGCTCCGGCACGGGCCTGGGTCTGGCCATCGTCAAACACATCGTCAACCGCCACCGCGGCGGGCTGACGGTCGAAAGCGAGCCGGGACAGGGCGCGACCTTCACCGCCTACTTTCCGATGTCCGCAGCCGCCGCAGCGGAATCCGTATCCTCCACAGCGACGGGTTTGTGACGATCCGCCTCACGCAGGCCGTGCAGCGTAACAGAACTGTCATGGGGCCGTCTTAATCCGCTGACCATTCCAAGGCAGGGTCGCGCCGGACAAACCGAGGAATCGGCGCGTCTCTCCATCGCGCCTCCCGGACATTCATGACCTGGTTCTTTTTCCTCCTGCTGATCGTTGCGGCGACGGCCGCCTATCTGGGCGGCCGCGGCCTTGCGCGTCGGCGCGAGAAGGCCATGCCCCGGGGTCAGAGCCCCCATTCCCGTCCCGGCCAGCACGGCGCCTACGCCCTGATCTGGACAGCGGTTCCGGCCCTGGTCGTGCTGGCCGCCGCCGCCGTCTTTTCGGCCCCGCTGGAGCGGTCGCTGACCCTGGCTGGCGCCCCTGAGGCTGTGCAGCAGCTTGAACCCTTCCGCCGCGACGCCTTCTTCGCCGACGCGCACAATCTGGCGGCTGGCCGCCCCGCCATGCAGATCTGGCCCGCCCCCTACGCAGAGGAACTGCCGCGCGAGAGCCGCCGCGTCGCCAGCATCGCCCAGACGCTGAAACTGGCGGGCATGGCCGCCGCAATCCTGGCCGCCATTCTGGGCGCGCTCTACGTCTTCAGCCGCATTCGTCCCGCCCTGCGCGCCCGCAACCGGGTCGAGGGCTGGATCATCGGCGCCCTGATGGCCTGTTCGGCGGTGGCGGTGCTGACCACGGTCGGCATCATCGCCGCCCTGCTCTATGATTCGACCCGCTTCTTCGCCTCCGTGCCCGTGGTCGACTTCCTGTTCGGAACCCACTGGAGCCCCCAGACCGCCATCCGCGCCGACCAGGTCGGATCGACCGGCGCCTTCGGGGCCCTGCCGCTGTTTGCGGGCACTTTCCTGATCATGCTGATCGCCATGGCCGTGGCCGCGCCGGTCGGCCTGTTCTCCGCCATCTATCTGTCGGAGTACGCGGGGCCGCGCTTCCGGGCTGTGGTCAAGCCGATCCTGGAAGTCCTCGCGGGCGTGCCGACCGTGGTCTACGGCTTCTTCGCCGCCCTGACGGTGGGCCCGGCGTTTCGCGCCTTCTTCAACCAGATCGGCGCATGGCTGGCCGGAGGGCCGCTGGACGGTCTGGGGCAATATCTGATGTTGGTGCAGAACCAGATGGCGCTGGTCGCCGGCGCCGTCATGGGGATCATGCTGATCCCCTTCGTCAGCTCCCTGTCCGACGACATCCTGAACGCCGTGCCGCAGAGCTTGCGCGACGGCTCCTACGCCATGGGCGCGACCAAGTCGGAAACAGTCAAACGCGTGTTGCTGCCCGCCGCCCTGCCCGGCGTGTCGGGGGCCATGCTGCTGGCCATGTCGCGGGCCATCGGCGAGACCATGATCGTGGCCATGGCGGCGGGTCTGGCGGCCAAGCTGACCCTCAATCCGCTGGATACGGTGACCACCGTCACGGTCCAGATCGTCAACCTCCTGACCGGCGACCAGGAGTTCAACAGCGCCAAGACCCTGTCGGCCTTCGGTCTGGGCCTGACCCTGTTCCTTGTGACCCTGATGCTGAACGTCGTCGCCCAGCGCATCGTCCAGAAATACCGGCAGCAGTATGACTGACGCGACCCTGCCCTCCCCCGCCCCCAAGCCGGTTTCCGCCGCGACGCCGGAGGCCCGGGCCGAGCGCCTGCGCGCCGGTCTGAAGCGCCGCTATGCCCGTGAGAAACGCTTCAAGCTTTACGGTTTGCTGGCCATCGGCGTGGCCGTCGGCTTCCTGCTGCTGTTGCTGGGCCGGATCATCGAACAGGGCCACACCGCCTTCTACGCTCACTCCGTCACCGTGCCGGTCTACATGGACCCGGCTCGCGTCGACCGAGGCTATCCGCAGGGCACCAACTTCGAGCTTCTGGTGGCCGAGCAGCAGCTGGCCCGCTTCGGTGTCGTCGACGACGCGCAAGGGACCAAGGCCGGCGCCATGCGCAGCCTGTTTTCGTCGGAACTGAAGTTCGTCGCCGCCGAGCGCATCCAGCGCCAGCCCGGCCTGATCGGCCAGACCCTGCCCATCGCCGCGCCGCTGTCGGACGACGCCGACCTCTACTACAAGGGCCAGATCAGCCGCGCCGTCCCCGCCGACCAGCGTCGCCTGTCGGACCAACAGCTTGACTGGCTGGACCAGATGAAGGCCTCGGGCCAGGTCACCAGCCACTTCAACACCGCCCTGTTCACCAATGGCGACTCCACCGAGCCGGAGCTGGCGGGCGTGCTGGGCGCCGTGGTCGGATCGGCCCTGATGCTGATGGTCACAGCCCTGATCGCCATTCCGCTGGGCGTAGGCGCGGCCGTCTATCTGGAGGAGTTCGCGCCCAAGGGCCGGATCACCGACCTGATCGAGGTCAACATCAACAATCTGGCCGCCGTGCCGTCGATCATCTACGGCCTGCTGGGGCTGACGCTGTTCATCAACTGGATGCACCTGCCGCGCGCCAGCCCGATCGTCGGCGGACTGGTTCTGGCCCTGATGGCCCTGCCGACCATCATCATCGCCACACGCTCGTCGCTGAAGGCGGTGCCGCCTTCGATCCGCGAGGCGGCGCTGGCCATGGGCGCGTCAAAGACCCAGACGGTGTTCCAGCATACCCTGCCCCTGGCCATGCCGGGCGTGATGACCGGGTCGATCATCTCCATGGCTCACGCGCTGGGCGAGACCGCCCCCCTGCTGCTGATCGGCATGGTCAGCTTCATTCCGGGCATTCCCCACAGTCTGGGCGAACCGACCGGCGCCCTGCCCTCGCTGGTCTACATCTGGGAGAACGCCTCGGAGCGCGCCTTCCACGAGCGGACGGCTGCAGCCATCATGGTTCTGCTCACCTTCATGATCATAATGAACGCCGCCGCGATCACGCTGCGCCGGCGCTTCGAACGCCGGTGGTGAAAATATGAAGTTCAACATCCTTCGTGCGCCGGACGGGACGGAGTCCAGCGCGGGCGCCTCGCCCGTGATGGCGGCCCCGACCGCCGCCCACGCCGCCTCGCCTGTCGGCCCGACCAAGATCCAGGCGCGCGACGTCTCGGTCTTCTATGGCGACAAGCAGGCGCTCTATGAGGTCTCGCTGGACATCCCCGACAAGACGGTCACGGCCCTGATCGGCCCGTCGGGCTGCGGCAAGTCGACCTTCCTGCGGACCATGAACCGCATGAATGACACCATCAGCCACTGCCGCGTCACCGGCCGGATCGAGATGGACGGCGAGGACATCAACGCCCGCACGGTCGATCCCGTCCTGCTGCGCGCCCGCGTCGGCATGGTGTTCCAGAAGCCGAACCCCTTCCCCAAGACCATCTATGAGAACGTGGCCTACGGCCCGCGCATCCACGGGCTGGCCTCCTCCAAGGCCGAGTTGGACGCCACCGTCGAGGCCTCGCTGAAACGCGCCGGCCTGTGGGAAGAGGTCGCCGACCGCCTGCACTCGCCCGGCACCGGCCTGTCCGGCGGCCAGCAGCAGCGCCTGGTCATCGCCCGCGCCATCGCCGTGGAGCCCGAGGTCATCCTGATGGACGAGCCCTGCTCGGCCCTGGACCCCATAGCCACCGCCAAGATCGAAGAGCTGATCGACGAACTGCGCGAGCGCTACTGCATCGTCATCGTCACCCACTCCATGGCCCAGGCCGCGCGCGTGTCGCAACGCACCGCCTTCTTCCACCTGGGCCGTCTGGTCGAGACGGGCGACACCGAAGAGATCTTCACCAACCCGCGCGAGCGCCGCACGCTCGACTACATCACGGGACGGTTCGGATGAACCAGCACACCGTCAAAGCCTACGGCGACGAACTGAACCAGCTGACCGCGGAGGTCGCCCGCATGGGCGGTCTGGCCGAGGCCCAGGTGGCCGACGCCGTCGACAGCGTGGCTCGCCGCGACGTGGCCCTGGCCCGCGCCGTGGTCGAGCGTGACGCCCGTCTGGACGCCATGCACCGCGATATCGAGAAAAAGGCCATCCGCCTGATCGCCCTGCGCCAGCCGGTCGCCTCCGACCTGCGTCGCGCCCTGGCCTCGATGAAGCTGGCCGTCGATCTGGAACGGACCGGCGACCTGGCCAAGAACATCGCCAAGCGCGCCCTGATCCTGGCCGAGGGCGAGCCGATGCAGCCCCTGACCCGCTCCATCGAACGGATGGGCAAGCTGGTGTCCATGCGACTGCGCGACGTGCTGGACGCCTACGCCGCCGCCGAGGTCGATCGCGCCATGGCCGTGTGGAACACCGACGACGAGGTCGACGAGCACTACAACAGCCTGTTCCGCGAACTGCTGACCTATATGATGGGCGACCCGCGCACGATCACGGCCTGCACCCATCTGTTGTTCATGGCCAAGAACCTGGAACGCATCGGCGACCACGCGACCAACATCGCCGAAACCATCTACTATGAGATCACGGGCCAGGAGTTCATCGGGGAACGCCCCCGCTGGAATCCGGACGACGCGCCCGGCGCCGACATCGGCCCGAATTAGTCCTAGACGACCGGAGACTCCGCCGTGCAGCCTTATGTTCTGGTGATGGAAGACGAGGACGCCCTCGCCACCCTGCTGTCCTACAACCTTGAGAAGGAAGGCTACCAGGTCGTGGTCGCTTCCGACGGCGAGGAGGGCATGCTGCAGATCGACGAACGCCTGCCCGATCTGGTGCTGCTGGACTGGATGCTGCCCAAGCTGTCGGGCATCGAGGTCTGCCGCCGCATCCGGGGCAAGGCCGAGACGCGCAACCTGCCGATCATCATGCTGACCGCGCGCGGCGAGGAAAGCGACCGCATCCGCGGCCTGGACACCGGCGCCGACGACTATCTGACCAAGCCCTTCTCCATGACCGAGCTGACGGCCCGCATCCGCGCCGTGCTGCGCCGCATCCGGCCCGGCCTGGCCGACGACCGCATCAACCACGGCGACATCGTCATCGACCGCGTCGCCCACCGCGTCCGCCGCGCCGGCAATGAGATCCACCTCGGCCCCACCGAGTTCCGCCTGCTGGACCACTTCATGCAGCACCCGGGCCGCGTCTTCAGCCGCGAGCAACTGCTCGACTCCGTCTGGGGCTCGGACGTCTACGTCGAGGCCCGCACCGTCGACGTCCACGTCGGCCGCCTGCGCAAGGCCCTGAACGTCGAAGGCACCGTCAACCCGATCCGCACCGTCCGCTCGGCGGGCTATTCACTGGATCTGGGGGGCTGACCTTCCCGCTATCGTCATCCCGGGGGCGCGCAGCGAACCCCGGGACCCAGCGGCGCGCGTCAGCGCGAAGCTGTCGGGAGCGCAGGTGTCCAAGCCTTCACAGCTAGTGTTTCGCCGCCGTCGCGGCGCCGCTGGGTCCCGACTTTCGTCGGGATGAGTAGCGGATGGAATAGCCGCAAACGCGTCTGTCACCCCGCCGCGCTCTCCCTTCCCCCCCGCGTAATCAGCATCCCGAACGCCGCCGCCAGCGGGAACATCAGCACGCCATAGACGGCGGCGGGCAGGGACATCTCGACATTGTCCAGCACGGTGCGGGCGATGACGATGGCCAGGGTGGCGTTGTGCAGCCCGACTTCGAAGGCGCTGGCGATGGACTGGGGTCGGTCGATCTTCAGCAGGCGCGGCACGATGAAGCCGATCCCCAGACTCAGCACGCAGAATGTCACCACCACCCCCGCCAATGCGCCGAGGTTGCTCATCAGCACGTCCAGCTGCGCCGCCACCGCGCCGATGATGACCAGCGTCAGGATCAGGACCGAGGCGATCCGCACCGGCTTGTCCATGGCGGCGGCGAACCCGGGTTTCAGACCGCGCACCAGCATGCCCAGCGCCACCGGGGCCAGCACGATCATGAAGACCTCGATGGTCTTGGACAGTTGCAGCCCGACCTGTCCCTCGCCCGGCTGGAAGAAGGCCAGCGACAGGTTGACCAGGATAGGCAGGGTGATCACCGCAATCACCGAATTGATCGCCGTCAGGCTGATGTTCAGGGCCACGTCGCCCCGGAACAGGTGGCTGTAGAGGTTGGCCGTGGTGCCCCCCGGCGAGGCGGCCAGCAGCATCATCCCCACCGCCAGCACCGGCGGCAGCTGAAAGGCCAGCACCAGACCGAAACACACCAGGGGCAGTAAAAACAGCTGACAGGCCAGGGCCACCGCCACCGCCCTGGGCTGCCGTCCGATCCGGACAAAGTCGCCGAGCGTCAGGCTGAGCCCCAGCCCGAACATGATGATCCCGAGCGCGACCGGCAGGCCGATGACGGTGACGGCTTCCATGCGTATGTCCCCCCGACGCCTTGCCGCGCCTTCCGGTTCAGACTGTCACGCCTTCCGCGCCGCTCCAAGGGTCGGCTGAGGCTTCTTCAGAACGGGAAGAAGATGGGTATCGCCACCATGGCCGCCGCCCAGGTGATCAGGTTCAGCGGCACGCCGATCCGCACGAAGTCCATGTAGCTGTAGCCGCCCATGTTGAAGACCAGCACATTGGTCTGATAGCCGAACGGGGTGGCGAAGGCGGCAGAGGCGGCCATCATCACGCACACCAGGAAGGGTCGGGGATCGACGCCCAGGCTCTCGGCCAGCGCCACCGCGATCGGGGTGATCAGCACCGCCACCGTGGCGTTGGACAACAGCTCCGTCGCAAACAGGGTCACGCCGTAGAGCACGATCAAGGCCCCCAGCGGCCCCAGCGGGCGGATGACGTCGATCAGCATCCCGGCCCCCGTCGCGGCCAGACCCGTCACCTCGATGGCCGTGCCGACCACCACCATGCCTGCGATCAGCAGCAGGATTTCAGGTTTCAACCCGGCATAGGCTTCTTCCGGCGTGATGACCCTGAGCAGGATCAGGGCCACCGCCCCTGCAAAGGCCGAAGCCGCGATCGGCGCCCAGCCCAGCGCCGCCGACAGGATGACCAGAACGAACACGCCCAGCGACAGGGCCGCGGGCTTCAGTTTGAACGGCCGGTCCGCCGCGCTGTACAGCTCGACGCCGCCCAGATGGGCGTCGCCTGTGCCGTCGGGCTGGTTGCGCGCCTCGCCCAGCCGCGACAGACCAAACGGCAGAAAACGCCGTCGTTTGCGCATGGCCTCTTCGGCGGCGGCCCGCTTCGCCTCTTCCATCTCGGCCTGACGCGCCAGTTCAGCCTCATCCTGGGCCACCGACCGCCCCAGTTGCCGCGCGCCGACGAAATACAGCCACAGCCCGCCGACCAGGGCGATGCACAGGCCCACAGGCGTGATCTCGAACAGGCTGAAGACAGGCTGACCCGCATTGCGCGCCATGTCGTTGACCAGCAGGTTTGTCGAGGTGCCGATCAGCGTCAGCAGGCCGCCCATCACCGTCACATGGCTGAGCGGCATCAGGAATCGCTTGGGCGACAGCTTCAGCGACTGGGCCACGTCGCGGATGACCGGCGCGGCCAGCACCACCACCGGCGTGTTGTTCAAAAAGCCGCCGACCGAACCGCACAGGCCGATCACCATCCATATGCCGCGCGCGCCGACACGGCTGGCCAGGGCCGTCGCCTTGCGGATCAGCAGGCCCAGCAGGCCCGACAGCTCGATGGCGTAGGCAATGACGAACAGCCCGGCCAGGGCGATGACGGCGGGGCTGGCGAAGGCGCCCTGAACCTCCACAGGCCGCACCACGCCCAGCATCAAGAGCGCCGCAGCCCCGGTCAGGGCCACCACGTCGGAACGCACCTTGCCGTGAATCATCGCGCCGACGACGCAGACGAGCACCACCAGGGCGGCGATCTGATCAAAACTCATGCGCCTTGCTGGCCTCCCCGCCCCTGCTTCGTCAACCGCCGACACCTCACGGGGTCCACACAAGAGCGTTTGTCGTGTTAGGCTGGTTGCATGCTCATCCCGACCGCATCGCCTCGCTCGCCGATGGTCGTGCTGGCCGCCGCCGGCCTGCTGGCGGTTTCCGCCTGCGACAGAGAGGCCGCGCCCGCCCCTGCGCCGCCTGAACCCGCAGCGCCGGCGCCCGCCGTCACCGTCACAGCGCCGCCCATCGTTCTGGACCGCACCGGCTTCCTCGCCGCCGTCGACGCCGCCGCCTCGGACTATGCGGCGGGCGGACCGATCACGTCCCAGACCTCTCTGGTGGGACGCCGCTTCACCATCCGCCAGGTGTTCGGTTGCAGCGGCCCCGCCGCCACGCCGCCTGCGCCCGGCGACGCATCCAGCAACGGCCTCGGCGTCTGGAGCTGGAGCGCAGATCACAAGAGCCAGCTTCTGAACCTGACCCCCGGCGATTGGACCAACAGCGCCCTTCTGGCGGGCGAGACCCCGACATGGGAGGCCGCAGAAGGCTTCTGGATCACCCGCCCCTGGCAGCGCGGCGACGGTTGCCCCGGCGCCCAGCCCGATCCTCTGGCGGGACAGGCCGCCGCCTCGCCCCAGACCGTCGGACTGGCCGCCGTCTTCACCGCTGAAGGCTCGCGTCTGGGCCGCCGCAACGGCCGGGCCTACAATTTCATCCTGCGCGGAGAAGGCGGCCAGCCGCCTGCAATCCCGCCCGGCGGCTATCGCGTGGTGATGGAGGGGCGCTTCACCGCCTTCCCCGACGGCCGCGCCATCCGCTGCCGCGCCGCCAGCGTCGATCAGCGCCCGGTGTGCATCGCCGCCGTCCAGATGGACCGCGTCGCCTTTGAAAACGCCGACGGCGCCCTGCTCAGCGAGTGGCGCACCGGCTGAGGTTTTCGGCGCTGCGCCCTTCCCATGAGCGGTGAAGGGTCTACCGTCCCCTTCTTGACTTAGGGGAGTCCGCCATGCGCCGCCGCACCTTCATCTCCACCCTGCCCGCCGGAGCCCTTCTGGCCGGAGCCGGGGCGGGACAGGCCCGACCCCCTGCACAACAGACACCCCCGCCTGCGGCCACCGCTGGCGCTGCCCGCACCCGCGCACCTGATCCCTACGCCGGCATCGGCATCGGCGATCGCAACTCGGGGGTGAAGTTTGTCGGACGCTCGACCGTCTGGGGCGCCAACGGCGCCGCCGCCACGGCCCATCCGGCGGCGACGCTCATCGGCATAGAGACGCTGAAACGCGGCGGTTCGGCCATCGACGCCGCCATCGCCATCAACGCGGCGCTCGGCTTCCTCGAACCCGTGGCCAACGGCATTGGCGGCGACGCCTTCTGCATGATGTGGGATCCGGCCCAGCGAAAGGTCGTCGGCTTCAACGGCTCGGGAAACAGCCCGCGCGGCCTGTCGCTGGAGACGGCGCGTTCAAAGGCTGTGAACGGCTATCTGCCCTCCTATGGCGCCGTCACGGTCAATGTCCCCGGCACGGTCGACGCCTGGTGGAGCGCCCACCAGCGCTATGGCAAGCTTGCATGGAAGGATGTTCTGCTGCCCGTCGCCGAGCTGTGCGAACAGGGCGTGCCCATGCCCCAGCTGATCGCCTGGTATCTGGAGCGCGGCATGGCCGGTTTCGACCGCCGCGCCTCGCTCATCGAGGAGAACGACAACCGCAAACGGGTCTATGCGCCCGGCGGCCGCACGCCCAAGGTGGGCGAGGTCTTCGCCAACCCCGACCTGGGCCGCACCCTGCGCCTGATCGCCGAGGGCGGGCGCGACGCCTTCTATGACGGCCCCATCGCCGACGCCATCCAGGGCTATTTCCGGCGCATCGGCGGCTGGATGACCCGCGCCGATCTGGCCGCCCACACCACCGAATGGGTCGAGCCGATCCGCACCAACTATCGCGGCGTCGACGTCTATGGCCTGGGGCCGAACACCCAGGGCCTGTCGACCAATCAGATTCTCAACATCTGCGAACAGTTCGACCTGAAGGGCATGGGCTTCCAGTCCGCCGCCTCCATCCACCATCAGGTCGAGGCCAAGCGTCTGGCCTTCGAGGACCGGGCCAAATGGTTCGCCGACGACCGCTTCAGCCAGACCCCGGTCGAATGGCTGAACTCCAAGGCCTACGCCGCCCAGCGCGCCGCCTTGATCCGCCCCGATCGCATCATGGACCGCGTCTTCCCCGGCGATGCGCCGACGCAAGGCGACACCACCTATTTCAGCGTCGCCGACAAGGACGGCATGATGGTCAGCTGGATCCAGTCCAACTATCGCGGCATGGGATCGGGTCTGGTGCCCGACGACGGCGCGGGAAACACCCTGGGCTTCATGTTCCAGGACCGGGGCGAGCTGTTCGCCCTGACCGACGGCCATCCCAATGTCTATGCACCGGGCAAGCGCCCCTTCCACACCATCATCCCCGGCTTCGCCTGCAAGGACGGAGAGCCGTGGATGGCCATGGGCGTCATGGGCGGCGGCATGCAACCCCAAGGTCAGGCCCAGATCATCATCAACATGGTCGACTACGGCCTTGATCCGCAGGAGGCCGGCGACAGCCCGCGCTGGCAACACTACGGCTCGTCCGAACCGACCGGCCAGCCGGCCGAAGGCGTCGGCGTCCTGCATCTGGAATCCGGCGTGCCCGATGTCACCAAGCGAGCGCTGGAGCAGATGGGCTGGGTTCTCGGCCCTCCCGACGGCGGCTTCGGCGGCTATCAGAACGTGGTGCGCCAGATCAACGAACGCGGCCCCTGGACCTATGGCGCAGCGACGGAGATGCGCAAGGACGGGATAGCGATCGCCTATTGAGGCCCAAATCTCCTCCCCGTTCGCGTTGCGAATGGGGAGGTGGATCGACCGCGATCAGCGGGCCAGACGGAGGGGGCGGCGCAGACGGCAACCGTTGAATCGCCAATCCCTTTGATCCCGCGCCGCCCCCTCCACCCCTCGCGCTGAGTCGCGCGAGCGGTCCCCCTCCCCATCGCGAAGCGACGGGGAGGACAATCCCCTACGGGCGCGCCAACGCCCGGGCGATCAGGTCGTCCGCCGTCACGCCGCGCGGCGCAAAGGCGATGGCGGGCCAGTCGGGGGTGACGCGGTCAAGGGCCAGCATGATGCCCAGCCCCTCGTCCTGACTCCATTGATTGCCGCCGCCCCGGATGAAGACGGTCGCGTCTTCGGGCGACAGCCGCCCGCCGCGCGGATCGGTCAGCCAGGCCCAGGCCGCCCAATTGCCCGTCCCTTCCAGTGTCAGGAAGACGTCGTCAGCCTCGGCGTATACGGCGTCCTCGCCCGTGAACCAGCGGCTGCGGCGCTGGGCCATGTGGCGCACAGCATTCTCCATCCCCGCCCGCGCGCCCGCCGCGTCTGGCGCAGCCGCGGCGCGATAGAACAGGTCACGCTCGGCCTCATAGGCGGTGGTGTATCCAGGGCGGCTGGCGAACCGGTCCTGAACGATGTCGTCGTCAGCATCCTGCGGCAGACCGCGCGTCAGCAGGCTGTCGATCCGTCCCCCCAGGCCGACGCCCTGCTGGGTGTGGGCGAACTCGTGCATGAAAACGACCATGGACAGCAGGCGCCAGTCGCGCGGCTCCGTGGCATTCGCCCGCCACAGCGACGGCAGAGCCATGATGAAGAACATGCCGCCGTCCGAGGTCGGGGACGCAAAAGCCAGCCGCGTTGCAGGCACCGACTGCCCGTCCGGCAGGCCGACCTGACCGTCATGCGCTGTGGCCCTCGTCCGGTAGCGCCGCATGCCGACCCGGAAATCGCCGCGCCGGTCCGGCGTCAGCGTATAGGCGCAGTCCGCGTCGAACAGGGTGATGATCGGCGTGACGGGCTGCTGGATGCGCAGCCGTTCGCGGTCCAGCCGGTCCCAGGCGCCCAGCGCCCCGGCGGTCCAGCTGCGCACCTCGCCCGCGAACCGGCAGGAAGGCGCAGGCTCTGCGGGTGCAGCGGAAAGGGTCAGGGCGGACAGAAGGGCGACGATCATGGCCGCCATCAATGCCCGGGCGCGGCCAAGGTTCAAATGAACTCGCGGTCATCCGGGCTGAACTGAGCGCCGAATCCTGCGGTTTTCTCTTCAATCCCTGCATCCGACACGCCGCCTCGCCGCCTCATGCCATGAGGATCATGAGGGGATAACGATGCCGGACGCCATCATCGCCATGCTGGGATGGGTCGCTGCGACCGCGGCCATAGGCCTGATCGGCGCAGCCGCGATGCGAGGTCGGGTGCGTTGGGGCTGGCTGCTGGCGACCCTGCCGTTGATGGCGGTCTATGACGCCCTGCTGACCCGCGGCTACGGTCATATTCCGCTGCACTTCTGGCCGTCGGACTGGAACTGGGAGGGCAAGGCTCTGGCCATTGGCCTGTCGCTGGCCGTCGCCTCCGTGCTGGGCTGGCGCAAGGTCGGACTGACCCTGAAGCAGGATCCAGAGGGTCTGCCCGGCGCGCTGGCCCTTTGCGGCCTGCTGGCGGCGCTGTTCCTTGGCCTTGCGGTCTGGTTCCCGGGTCAGGGCTTCACCGTCGACAGCCTGGCCTTCCAGCTGACCATGCCCGGTTTCGACGAGGAGCTCTTCTATCGCGGCGTGCTGCTGCTGATGCTCAATGAAGCCTTCGGTCGGCCGTTGAAGGTGCTGGGCGCGCCGTTGGGTTGGGGCGCGGTGATCACCTCCGTCGCCTTCGGGCTGGCGCACGCCCTGGGCTATCAGGACGGGGCTTTCACCTTCGACGCCATGACGATGGCGCTCACGGGCCTGCCCGCCCTGCTGCTGGTCTGGTTGAAGGAGAAGACGGGCAGCCTGCTGCTGCCCGTCGTCATGCACAACTTCGCCAACGCCATCTCGATGCTGATCTGACGAAGGCCGCCGTCAGCCCGCGACGATGTCTTCCGGCTCCAGCTCATAGACGGTCGCGCAGTATTCGCAGGTGACGCGGATCTTGCCGTCGGCTTCGACCATGTCGGCGCGCTCTTCTTCGCTGAAGGAGGTCAGGACGCTGGCGATGCGGTCCCTGGAGCAACGGCACTCGGCTTTCAGGGCGCGCGCGTCCTCCAGCCGCACCCCGTCCTCGTGGAACAGACGGAACAGCAGGGTCTCGGGCGTGATGGTGGGGTCCAACAGTTCGTCGTCGGCCAGCGTCTGGAACAGGGCGCGTGAGCGGTCCCAGACCTCTTCGGTCGAGCCGCGCGCATCATCGCCGGCGATCAGCTGGATCAGCGCCCCGCCCGCGCGCCAGCTATGACCCGTCTCCGTAGCGACGGAGCCGACGGCCAGACGCACCTTGGTCGGAATCTGCTCCGACTGCTGGAAATAGTGTTCGGCGGCCAGCGACAGGCTCTCGCCCTCGATCGGGGTGATGCCTTGCGTCCGCTCGAAGTCGGGGCCGCGGTCCAGCGTCATGACGAAGACGCCCCCGCCCAGCAGCGCCTTGGCGCCGGGCCGTGAGAAGCCTTGCGAAGCGGCCGCCACCTCATCGGCGTCGAACCGGCAATAGCCGCGCATCTTGCCGTCGGTGTCGTAGTCGGCGACGACGTAGCGCACAGGTCCGTCGCCCTGGGCCTGAACGATCAGACGGCCCTCGAACTTCAGGCTGGAGCCGACCAGGGCCGCCAGCGCGCAGGCCTCGCCCAGCAGGGCGGCGACCGGCTCTGGATAGGCGTGGGCCGAAAGGATGGCGTCGATGGTCTCGCCCAGCCGGACCAGACGGCCGCGCACGGGCCAGCCCTCGATCTGGAAGGCGGCGGCCAGGTCGTCGCGGATCGGCGACAGGTCGGATTGGGGCGCGTGATCGGTCACGGCGTGTCCTCGGCAAAGCGTCTGGTGTGGAAGCGGTGCTAGATAGGCGTGCGGAAGGCCCTTGGTAAGACCCTGCTGCGACGCCCGCTGCGACACAGGCTTGCGGAACCGGTTGGCTTGCGGTTCGCTTCTCTCATCAGGCGGACAAGCGTTCCGCAGACAGGGCGTCGCCGACGCCGCCGACAAGAGGTCGATATTCCATGGTCCAACAATTCTCTCCCCTCGAGGAAATCCGCAAGCATCCGGGCATAACCAGCGGCGTGGTCGCTATTCTTGCGGGCGTCGGGATCGCCGCCATGCTTCTCAACCAGCGTTCGGGCCCGACACGTTATGATCGGTGGAGAGCACGCCTGGACCCGCGCGGCTGGATCGACACCGAGGGGCTGCGTCATCGCTTTGACGATTTGTCGGGCAGCGTCCGCCACGGTCTCAGCGACGCCCGCGAACGCGCCGACGATCTGGGCGAAGAGGCGCGTCATCGTTCGCGCCGCTGGTTCACAGACACACGACACGACACCCGTAAGGCCCTGAAAAAGCACGGTAAGACCGCCAAACGCTATGCCCACGACGTGGGTGAATATGCGCGTGATCATGCCCGTGAAGGCGGTGCTATTCTGGCCTTGGCGACCATCGCCGCCGCCATCGGCGCCGCAGCGCTCGAAACTCGCCGTCCCAACAGCCGCATCCGTAAACTGGGCCGTTTCTAGCTCGCACATGCGTTAGAACAGTTGCTGCATCTGCTAAGGTCGGCCAAGGTCTCGGCATGGCCGACGCAGCGACTCTGATCTTCGACTTCGACTCCACCCTGGTGCGCGTCGAGACGCTTGAGGCGCTGGCCGACATCGCCCTGGCCGATCACCCTGATGCAGAGGCTGTGCGCGCCCGCATCGCCGACCTGACCGATCAGGCGATGAACGGCAAACTGGGCTTCGGCGACGCGCTGAAGCAGCGGCTGGCGCTGCTGCCGTTGACACGCGACCACGTCCAGACCCTGGCAGACCGCATTCTGGACGAAGGCACGCCATCGGTGCGTCGCAACCTGCGCTTCTTCCGCGATAACGCCGAACATATCTGGATCCTGTCCGGCGGCTTCCGCGAGATCATCGCCCCCGTCGCCGAACGGCTGGGCGTCGCGCCCGAACGGGTGCTGTGCAACGACCTGGTCTATGACGCCTCCGGCCGCGTCACCGGCGTGGACGAGGCCAATCCCCTGGCCCACGAGAACGGGAAGCCCACCGTCATCAAGGCGCTGGGCCTGACCCGGCCGGTGGTCATGGTCGGCGACGGCTGGAACGACGCCGAGGTCAAGCTGGCCGGCGCCGCCGACCGCTTCTACGCCTACACCGAGATCGTCCGCCGCGCGCCTGTGGTCGCCGCCGCCGACGCCGAGGCCACCTCGATGGACGAACTGCTGCACGCCGAAGGTCTGGCCGGGCGCTGGTCCTATCCGCGCGGGCGCATCCGCATGCTGCTGCTGGAGAACATCCACCCCG
>Ga0233377_1000119_pt1 | contig 48274 bp, 48 predicted proteins | sample ElkDunMinimDraft_6_FD_191540 | JGI IMG/M metagenome (GOLD analysis project Ga0233377, IMG submission 191540) | Fecal eukaryotic communites from dung pellets of Tule Elk in California, USA - Elk Dung E36 | ecosystem: Host-associated > Mammals > Digestive system > Large intestine > Fecal | place...
GACAACGACCGCTGGGGTCGCCCAGATAGCCGCAGGGGCAAGGGTTCATCGCCGCCACCAGCTGGAAGCGTGCCGGGAAGCGCACCCGGTCGCGGGCGCGGGCGATCACGATATGGCCACTTTCCAGGGGCTCCCGCAGGACCTCCAGAACCTTGCGATCAAACTCCGGCAGTTCATCAAGAAACAGCACGCCATGGTGGGCGAGGGTGATTTCACCCGGCTGCGGCCGACTGCCGCCACCTACCAGCGCAGGGCCCGATGCACTGTGATGGGGCTGGCGAAACGGCCGCTGTGGCCAGTTTTCGAGTGGCGACTGGCTGGCTACCGACTGGATGGCCGCTACTTCCAGTGCCTCTTGCTCTTCCAGCGCAGGCAACAGGCCGGGCAGGCGGCTGGCTAACAGCGTCTTGCCGGTGCCTGGCGGCCCGCTGAACAGAAGGTTGTGGGCGCCCGCAGCGGCGATCAGCAGGCCGCGCTTGGCCGATAGCTGCCCCTGCACGTCGGCGAGGTCGGGGTAGGGCAGTATTTGGCGCAGCAGTCCTTTCGGCTGGTAGGGGGCAAGCGGTGTCTGACCGCTGAAATGCGCGGCGACCTCCAGCAAGTGTTCCGCTGCGAAGACAAGCAACCCCGAGGCCAGGCTGGCTTCCTCAGCGTTCGCCCGCGGCACCAGCAGCGCTCGGCCCGCCGCACGCGCCGCCAAGGCCGCCGGCAGTACCCCTTGAACCGGGCGCAGCGCACCGGATAGCGCCAGCTCGCCCAGGCATTCGATGCCGGTCAGGCTTTGCGCCGGGATCTGGGCGCTGGCGGCGAGGATGCCCAGGGCGATGGAAAGGTCGAAACGGCCACCATCCTTGGGCAGGTCGGCTGGCGCAAGACTGAGGGTTATACGGCGCGCGGGGAAGTCGAAGCCGGAGGTCAGGATGGCGCTGCGCACGCGATCCTTGCTTTCCTTCACGGCTGTCTCCGGCAGGCCAACCAGGGCCAGCGAGGGCAAGCCGTTGGCGAGATGCGCCTCGACAGTGACTGGAGGCGCTTCCACGCCCACCTGGGCGCGGCTGTGGACTATGGCCAGGGACAAATCGATCACTCCTTTGATCGTGCCGCCGTGAGAGCTTATTCGGCGGGGGGCGGCGCTAGTTTCTCTTCGAGTTCTGCAACCTTGAGTTCAAGCGCCTCCAGGCGCGCGCGGGTTCGGGCCAGAACCACCATCTGGCTATCGAACTCCTCGCGGCTGACCACATCGAGCTTGCTTAGCGCGCTCTGCACGATGCTCTTGAATCGAGCTTCGATTTCCGCGCTTGGCAGAGGTGTTTCACCGTTGAACAGGCGGGAGGCCTGGGAGCCGATGGCATCGAGAAAAGCTTTGGGTGGGAACATGGATATCACCTGTTTCTGTGCGGCAGGCAGTGTATCACGCTGCCTGCGGACGGTTTTTTCAGGGGCGTGCACGATTAATGGGCACAGGCTGGTGCGCGCGTCTCGATCTGGTGCAGCGGCTTCGCCTGCCGGCCCGCGGACGAGGCGCCGCGAGCCGTCTGCCGGGGCCGCGCGAAATTGGCACCGATTCTGCTTTGCTGTCGTTGGCGCAGGCATCAGAAGGGACGATGCGCAGGCGATTCGGGACGTTTCGCCGAAGCGGCAAAAGGTGGCTGAGCAGCGTCCGATTGCAGCGGCGCGTTACAAGACCAGACACTGAGCTTAGACTTGTCACCGGGTTCGTACTTCTGGGGCAAGTCCACCTAAACGGGAGAAGTTTTCATGAAATTAGTCACTGCCATCATCAAGCCGTTCAAGCTGGACGACGTCCGCGAGTCGCTTTCAGAAATTGGCGTACAGGGCATCACGGTTACCGAAGTCAAAGGCTTCGGTCGGCAAAAGGGACACACCGAGCTGTATCGCGGTGCTGAATACGTCGTCGACTTCCTGCCAAAGGTCAAAATCGACGTGGCGATCGCCGATGATCAACTCGATCGTGTGATCGAGGCGATCACCAAGGCGGCCAATACCGGCAAGATCGGCGATGGCAAGATCTTCGTCGTCAACCTGGAGCAGGCCATCCGTATCCGTACCGGCGAAACCGATACCGACGCGATCTAAGCAAGCCCTCCGAACCCCACGCCCCAGGAGTAAAACCCATGACTCTGCGAAAGTTCGCAGGGCTAGTAGCCCTTTTGTCTCTGATAAGTCCAGGCCTGGCCTTGGCGCAGGAGGCAACACTGGATTCAGGCGACACTGCATGGATGCTGACAGCCACCGCCCTGGTGCTGTTCATGACCATTCCCGGTCTGGCGCTGTTTTATGGCGGCATGGTCCGCTCGAAGAATATCTTGTCGGTGATGATGCAGTGTTTCGCCATCGCCGGCCTGATTAGCATCCTCTGGATGGTCTATGGCTACAGCCTGGCGTTCGACACCATCGGCATGGAAGCAGGGGTTGTTAACTTCAACTCCTTTGTCGGCGGCCTTGATCGCGCGTTTCTCGCCGGCCTGACGCCCGAAGCCCTGGCCCTGGCGGGTACCTTCCCCGAAGCGGTCTTCATTACCTTCCAGATGACCTTCGCCATCATCACCCCGGCGCTGATCGTGGGTGCTTTCGCCGAGCGCATGAAGTTCTCCGCGATGCTGGTGTTCATGGCGCTATGGTTCACCCTGGTCTACGCGCCAATCGCCCACATGGTCTGGGGCGGGGACGGTGGCCTGATGTGGGATTGGGGCGTGCTCGACTTCGCTGGCGGTACCGTGGTGCACATCAATGCCGGCGTTGCCGGGTTGGTAGCCTGTCTGGTACTCGGCAAGCGCAAGGGCTTTCCGACAACGCCGATGGCGCCGCATAACCTGGGCTTGACCTTGACCGGCGCGGCCATGCTCTGGGTCGGCTGGTTCGGATTCAACGCCGGCTCCGCCCTCGCTGCCAACGGCACCGCAGGCATGGCCATGCTGGTCACTCAGATCGCTACCGCAGCCGCGGCTCTTGGCTGGATGTTCGCCGAGTGGATCACCCATCGCAAACCCAGCGCGCTGGGTATCGCTTCCGGTGTGGTCGCCGGTCTGGTGGCAATCACGCCAGCTGCCGGCACTGTGGGCCCGATGGGCGCGCTGATCATCGGTCTGTCAGCTGGGGTGATCTGCTTCTTCTGCGCCACAAGCCTCAAGCGTCGTCTCGGCTATGACGACTCGCTGGATGCCTTCGGCGTGCATGGTGTGGGCGGCATCGTTGGCGCCTTGCTTACCGGCGTGTTCGCGGCGCCGGTGATGGGTGGCTTCGGTGAAGTGGAAAACATCCCCCTGCAGCTGTGGATTCAGTTCAAGGGTGTGATCTTCACCGTGGTTTACACGGCGATCGTAACGCTGGTGATTCTCAAGGTGGTCGATGCGGTCATGGGCCTGCGCGTCACTGAAGAGGAAGAAACCGTAGGCCTCGATCTCACTCAGCACAACGAGCGTGGTTACAACCTGTAAAGGCATTGAGCGCGTCCGGTGACGAGCCGGGCGCCTTGACCGAACAGTTTCGGAAATGGTGAAAAAAACATGGAAAGCACAGCATTGATACCTGTCCAGTACGGACTTGATACCTTCTATTTCGTCATCTGCGGAGCCTTGGTGATGTGGATGGCGGCCGGTTTCGCCATGCTCGAATCCGGCCTGGTTCGCGCGAAGAATACCGCAGAAATTCTGACCAAGAACATTGTGCTCTACGCGGTGGCCTCGATCATGTATCTGCTGATCGGGTACTACATCATGTATTCGAGCCCGGAAGGCGGCATCCTGCCCAGCCTGGGTTTCCTGATTGGCGATGAGAATGCAGTGGATGTAGTGGCGGCCGGTGGTGAGGATGCCCCGTATTATTCCGCTCGCGCCGACTTCTTCTTCCAGATCGTGTTTGCGGCGACCTGCATGTCGGTGGTGTCCGGTGCTGTGGCCGAGCGCATGAAGCTCTGGGCCTTCATCGCCTTCGCGGTGGTGATGACCGGCTTCATCTACCCGGTACAGGGTTACTGGAAGTGGGGCGGCGGTTTCCTCGATGCCGCCGGTTTCCAGGATTTCGCCGGCTCCGGCGTGGTGCACATGGCCGGCGCCACTGCTGCCCTGGCAGGTGTTCTGCTGCTGGGATCACGTAAGGGCAAATATGGCCCCAACGGGCAGATCAATGCGATTCCAGGCGCCAACATGCCGCTTGCAACGCTTGGAACCTTCATTCTCTGGATGGGCTGGTTTGGCTTCAACGGCGGCTCGCAGCTGCGCATGAGCACTATCGAGGATGCCAACGCTGTCGCTCAGGTGTTCACCAACACCAACATGGCCGCTGCCGGTGGCTTGGTCGCAGCACTGATCACTGCGCGGCTGCTGTTCGGCAAGTCCGATCTGACCATGATCCTCAATGGCGCGCTGGCCGGCCTGGTGGCCATCACGGCCGAGCCGCTGACGCCTACAGCCCTGCAAGCCACGCTCATTGGCGCGGTCGGTGGCGTGCTGGTAGTGCTCTGCATCCTCGGCCTGGACCGGCTGAAGATCGACGATCCGGTCGGAGCCATCTCCGTACACGGTGCGGTAGGGATCTGGGGCGTGATGATCGTGCCGGCAACCAATGCCGATGCAACCTTCGGTGCGCAGCTGCTCGGCGTGGCCTGCATCTTTGCCTGGGTATTCATCGCCAGTCTCATCGTTTGGGGCATTATCAAGGCGGTAATGGGACTGAGAGTCTCCGAGGAAGAGGAATACGAAGGGGTAGATGTGGCCGAGTGCGGTCTGGAAGCCTATCCGGAGTTCACCCGAAACTGATTCTCCCGCTAAACCGACAAAGGGCGCCTATGGGCGCCCTTTGCTTTTTCTGGGGCCACGCTAGAATGCGCGGCGGATCACTCCAGAGCAGGCCATCCATATGTGGCATCAGGTCACGCTTACCCTTCGGCCGCGGCCGCGGGGCTTTCATCTGATCACCGATGAGCTGCTGGCGACATTGCCGGAACTGGCGCAATGTCGGGTTGGTCTGTTGCACCTATGGCTGTTGCATACCTCGGCCTCGTTGACGATCAACGAGAATGCCGATGCGGCAGTCCGTCGTGACTTCGAGCGCTTCTTCAATCAGCTGGTACCGCAGGGGAAAGGCGGCTACGAGCATGATGACGAAGGGCCGGACGACCTTCCTGCACACTTCAAGGCTAGTCTGCTGGGCTGTCAATTGAGTGTGCCGGTGAAGGAAGGGAAATTAGCGCTGGGTACCTGGCAAGGCATCTATCTCGGGGAACACCGGGATCACGGTGGCCCGCGGCAGGTGATTGCAACGCTGCACGGGATGGCAACTTGAATTTTCTCTTGCGGTAGCGGAATACCCGCATCGCTGGGCTATAACTTATTGCGGGCTAGGCATGAGGTTGGGACATGAGTGAAGAAGAACTAGAACAAGACGATCTGGACGTTAACGAGGACGACGACGGGGAGGAGCTGGAGCCGGCCGATGATGGCGATGTCGTCGATGACGAAGGCACCGACAGCGAGCGTGTGACGTCTACGCCCAAAAAGGCCAAGGCCAAGGCTGTCGAGCTCGAAGAGCTGCCCAGCCTGGAGGCCAAGCAGCGCGAGCGTGATGAGCTGGCGCGGGCCATGGAGGAATACCTGGCGCGCGGTGGCCGTGTGCAGGAGGTCGAGCCTAACGTGGTTGCCGACCCACCGAAGAAGCCGGACAGCAAGTACGGCAGCCGGCCTATCTAAGTCGCTGCCCCAACGGCTCTTCGTAGGAACTGAAACCGATGCCAGTCGGCTGGCATCGGTTTTTTAAGGCTTCAATTTCTGCCGCGGTAAGCGATTCGATAGCTTTTTCTCCAGTAACTCACCGCTGCCTCAAGGGCAGATCATGCGGCCGCCGCCGGCGCATTGTTCCTCATCGTCCACCGCCGGGCTCTGCATCCGCACCGTGGCTTCGGCGCTGACAACGAAGCCGGGACGGCCCCGGCAAACGTTGTCGTAGTTGGCGCTAATGGTGCGCGAAACGTCACGGAAGCTGGCAGAGGGCTTGTCGGGGCGGCCGCGGTCGACGAAGCGCGAGCCCGAGCTGAGCAGGCGATCGACGATAGGCACTATCAGTCTCATGCAGTACTGGGTGCGGATTTTCAGCAGGTTGGCGTCCTGAATCGATACCGGTTTCTGCTGCGTGGGCCGGTACATCAGGTTGTCGTTGGGAATCGCCCGAGTGGCGTCGCCGTCCTCGAGCAGGTCGTCATGCTCCTCGGACCAGGCGTTGAAGGCGGCGCTGTCCGGGCTGATGCGGCTGATCAGGACGAAGTTGTCGACCTCCTCGGCAGTGAACTCCATGCGCCGCTGCGGATCCTCGATCTGCGAAAACATCGGGAACATGCCACGCAGCAGTCCACGGCGCATGTCCTCGTACTGCGCGTTGTTCATCGCGCCGATACGCGCCGCCTGGAAGGTGGCGTAGTTCAGCCCGTTCTTTGCCGAATAGATAAAGGCGGCCTGCGCCGCACCGAAAATCAGCAAAATCAGTACCGGGATGATGATGAGAAACTCCACCATGGCCTGGGCGCGTTGTGGGCGGTTCATCTCAAGGCTCCTGCCCGGCGTCCTGCTCGTTAGGAGGCTGCGTGACGTCCAACAGGCGCTTGCCCAAGGCCAGGGCACGGCCGGCCACAGGTTGCTGCGGGTTCAGGGTCTGGTGCATCTCGCGAGCGGTGAACAGCGCCTCGCGTAGTTGCACCTGCAGCAGGTTGTGCCAGGCGCGCGCATGCTGTGGGTCACGCACCAGTGCCTCGCGGTAGCTGCCGATTGCGCCCGGCGTATCGCCTTGGCGGGCCAGGCTGTTGCCAAGCTGATAACGCACACCGGCATCTGTCGGCAGTGCCTGCGCCAGGCTGCGATAAAGCTTGCTGGCGTGGGCGAAGTCGCCGCTGGCGTAGGCCTGATTGGCTTCGTTCTGCTGGGCGATCAGGTCGGGTTTGGGCATCAGGTTCGCGCAGCCCGATATCAGGGCGAGGACGAGTACAAGGCTCAGGCGTTGCATTGCAGAAGATCTCCGGGTTCGATGTTCAGCCGGCGGCATTCGCCGGCGGCCAGTTCGACCACACTGGCCGCGCGCCAGTGGGCGCTGAAGCGCCAGGGCAGCAGCTGGTGGCGGATGTGCAGGATGCGTCCTGCGCGGTCCAGATAAAGCACGTCGATAGCGAAGCGCATGAAGCAGCAATGCACCGAGTTGCAGGGGCGAATCCATAGCCCATGCGCTGGTTCCAGTCTGCGTTGACCCAGCAAGCCCCGCAGTCGCGTCCAGGGGGTCGCCGCCAGTTTCAGGCTCAGTGGCGTGGCAGGGCGGGCCGCGGACTGATGGCGGATGTGCGCGTTCATCACTGCCCCATGAACTTGACGACGATGGGGAACAGCAGGATCACGAAGGTCAACGGGAAGATGAACATGATCAGGGGGATGATCAGCTTTACCGGCGCCTGCATGGCGGTCTTCTCGGCACGCTGAAAGCGTTCTTCAAGGCGTTGTTCGGCCTGGATCTTCAAGGTGTTGCGCAGGCTGCTGCCCATTTTCTCGGCCTGAATCACCGAGCGCACGAAGGTCGTGACATCCTTGAGGTTGATGCGCTCTTCCATGCGCGTCAGCGCCTCGGAGCGTGGCAGGCCGGAACGGATGTCGCGCAGCACGATGCGAAACTCGTTCTTCATGGCGCCGTCGGGGCCCTTGTCCACGGCTTGCTGCAGGGCGCCAAGAAAGTTCAGCCCGGCGTCCACGCACATGGTCAGGTACTCGAGGAACACCGGCAGGTTACGGGTGATGTCGCGGTCGCGGCGTTTGTGGGTGTCGCTGATCCACATCATGGGCAGGGCCGCGCCCATCAGCAACATGACTGCCAGCACCGGCCAGATGACTCCCGACTTGCCGGTTGCCATGGGCAGTGCCGCCGCCAGGGGAAACAGCACGGACAGGGTGATGCATAGCGCGAGAAAGTCTTCCGCGGTAAGCACATACAGCGCTCCGGTCTTCTGCAGCTTCAGGTCCAGGCGATCCATGTACTGCGGAGGCACGTTGCTGCACAGGTAGTGGCCGATCAAGCGGACCAGCGGCCAGATAGGCCGAACCCAGCCGGGTACCGGGTCCATGTAGGCGCGGTTTTCTTCGGGCAGCAGCGAAAGCAGCCAAACGAAGATCAGCAGAAAGCAGGTGACTGCGACGCCGATGCCGGCGCTGCTGAGTAGAGCGAGCAGTTCAGTCATGGCTTAGGCGTCGATCCGAGTGATTCGTCTAATGGAGATGAAGCCGAGGATTTCCATCACCACCATCACGGTCAGCACCATCAGGCCATTGCGGGTGGTGTAGAGCTGGCTCATGGCTTCGGGCTCGATGGCGCTGAGAATGCCGATAAGGAACACCGGCAGCAGGGCCATGAAGATGCCCTGAGCGCGGCCCTGGGCCGTCAGACTGTCTATCTTGCCCTCCATCACGCGCTTGCGGCGCAGCATGGCCGCCATGCTGTTGATGGTCTCGACCAGGTTGCCGCCGACCTCGCGGCTGATACGAATGGCCGAACTTGCCATGGTGAAGGAGGGTATCGGGATGCGCTTTTCCAGCTTCAGCAGCGCATCCTCCAGGCTCACGCCCAGGCGGATGTTCTTGATCAACAGGCCGAACTCCTGGGATAGCGGTGCCGGCGACTGATGCACGACGTTTTCAAGCGCCATCGACAGGCTGGCGCCCGACTGCAGGCTCCCGGAAAGCAGCATGAAGGCATCGGGTAACTGCTCCTCGAATTTCTGCAGGCGCTTTTGGGTCAGCTGCTTGAAAACCAGCCTTGGCAAGAACAGCGCCACCACGGCCCCTGCCAGCGTCAGCACCAGAATCTGAAACAGCGCGTGGAGAAACAGCGGCACCAGCACCATCAGCATCAGATTGAGGATGAACAACTGGCGACCGCTGGCGAAGATGAACATGTCGGCCATCTCGATCTCGGCGTTGCGCGAGAACTGCCGTTTGTAGAACGAGAAGAAATCCGATACCCGATCGCTGAGTAGCAGCGCGGCGATCCCCACCGTCGCGCCCAGCGCGGCCACGCAGCCCAGCAGTAGGATCTCGCTCATAGCTCCGCTCCGGCACGGAAGATCCCCAGATTGACCGGAATCCCGCGCTGCGCCAGCGCTTCATAGAACTCCGGGATCTGCCCGGTGGCCATGAAGTGGCCCTTGACCCGGCCGTTCTCGTCGAAGCCGGTCTGCTGGAAGCGGAAGATCTCGTTGAGCTGGATGGTGCTCTGCTCCATCCCGGTGATCTCGCTGATGCTGGTGATGCGCCGCGAACCATCGCCAAAACGGCTTTGCTGCACGATCAGCTGTACGGCTGAGGCGATCTGCTCGCGAATCGCCTGCACCGGCAGGTCCATGCCGGCCATCAGCACCATCACCTCCAGGCGGCGCAACATGTCGCGCGGATTGTTGGCGTGGCCGGTGGTGAGCGAGCCGTCGTGACCGGTGTTCATCGCCTGGAGCATGTCCAGTGCTTCGCCGCCACGGCACTCGCCGACCACGATTCGGTCCGGCCGCATTCGCAAGCAGTTGCGCACCAGATCGCGAATGGTCACCTGGCCTTTGCCCTCCATGTTGGCCGGCCGTGCTTCCAGGGCCACCACATGCGGCTGTACCAGCTTCAGCTCGGCGGCATCCTCGACCGTGACTACCCGCTCCTCGACCGGAATGAAGTTGGAGAGAATGTTCAGCAAGGTCGTCTTGCCCGAGCCGGTACCGCCGGAAACCACGATGTTCAACCGCTGCTCTACCGCGGTGCGGAGGAAATCGACCATCTGGTGATTGATCGAGCCGTACTTGATCAGGTCATCGGTGGTCAGCTTCTTGTCCGGGAATTTCCGGATGGTCAGGCAAGCCCCGCGTAGCGCCAGCGGCGGAATGATCGCGTTGACCCGGGAACCGTCCTTGAGGCGCGCATCGACCATCGGCGAGCTTTCATCGATACGCCGGCCCAGAGGCGAAATGATCCGCTCGATGGTCGAGAGCACCGCGGCGTTGGAGCTGAAGTTGATCGGGGTTTTTTCCAGGCGACCGGCGCGCTCGACATAGATATCGTCATAGGCGTTGACCATGATTTCGGTGACCGACTTGTCCTCGATCAGATCCTCCAACGGGCCCAGGCCGACCGCTTCGTCCAGCACGATCTTGCGCAGCGTCTCGGTATTCAGCGCCGGAATGCGGCCGCCGACCTGCGCGAGTATTTCATCGATCAGGTCGGACAGAATCGTGCGCACCTGGCCCTGGTCCATGCTGTCGAGGTTCATCCGGCGCAGATCCAGCGCACGGAACAGCTCCACCTGTACGAATCGGGACCATTCCATGTAGGACTGGTAGAGGTCCTGCGCATCCTGCGCGCTGCTCTGTTGCTGCGCCTGCAGGTCGTCCTGCAGCACCGGCGCAAGGCTCTGCGCCTCATCGGCGAGTTCCGGCTGCAGAGCACGTACACGCACCAGGTAGCCGCCGATGGCGATTGCATCTTCCGGTGAGAGCGGACCGTGGCGGGTCACCGGCTTGTCGTTGACCCGCAGTTCATAGCCGCGGCTGACGTCCTCGACAAACAGGCCGGCCATGGAATGCTCGATGCGCGCATGAACCGGTGCGACCTTCCAGCCACGCAGGCGAATCAGGCCGCTGCGTGCGCGGCCCAGCTCGCAGTGGGCACTGGTACAGGTGAGCTTTTCTACCGGCTTGCCGTCGCGGTAGGTGACTTCGATCTCGAACATGGTGTTGCCTTCAGTCAATCAGCTCGATGGAGCCGAAATTTTCCTGGTAGCGCTGGAGCATCCGTTCTTCACGGGCAATTTCCAGGGCATTGGGCGAGTCCGGCGCATCGATCAACAGACGCGGCGTGATGAAGATCACCAACTCGGTGCGGTTCCCCTTGAAGCTCTTGTTGCGGAACAGCGCGCCGATAAAAGGCAGGTTCTTCAGCCAGACGATGCCTTCGGTGGAAACCTGGCTGTCTTCGGTGACCAGCCCTGAAAGCACCAGTGTTTCACCGACCTTGAGCTGCACATCGTTCTCGGTGCGGCGGGTTTTGAACGCGGGGTACTCGCCAATCTGATTGGCCTTGTCCAGCTGACTGATCTCGGCCTTGACCTTGGTTGCCACCTGGTCCTTGCCGTAGAGCTTGGGCTCGATGTTGAGCAGGATGCCGAAGTCCTTGTACTCCACCGAGGGGCCGCTGATGCTGCTGGTGACCACGGGTACCTCGCCACCAACAGTCAGCTCGGCCTTGCCGCCGCTGCGCGCGGACAGCCGGGGCGAGGCCAGCGTCAGCGCCGAGCCGTTTTTCTCCAGCAGGTTGATGCGTGAGGTCAGTTCACTGGCCACGCCCCAGTAGGCGTGTGGGGCGACGCCGCCGACGGTTGCGTTGAGGCGGTCGAAGGTGCCGCTGGCGCTGGGAAACTGGCCGCGGTACATGTTGTTGCTGCCGCCATCGCCGTTGAAGGCCAGGGTCGGTCCGTTGATCGAGGTACTCCAGTTGACGCCCAGTTCCTCCACGTCGTCCTTGGCGAACTCGGTGATGCGCACGTCGAAGTAGATCATCGGCGAATCGTATTCGGAGGCCTGCTGGGCCAACACCAGCACGTCCTCGTAGCTTTTCTTGACCAGCTCGATGCGGTTCATGTCGACCTGATCGAGGCTGCCGTCGATCACGATCTGCCGGCCCACGGCGTTGATGCTGATGCCGGGAATGTGCCCGAGCATGGCTTTCACTTCTTCCAGTACCTGTGCTGCATCGCTCTTGGTGGCAGCGCCGCGGTGCTCTTCGGCCAGTACCACCACGTTGTCGTAGGCCTTGGCGGCTTCCTTGATGCGCGCCAGGTGCAGGGCATTTATCCGGCCTTCGATCACTACCTGGCGGCCGACGGTGCGCAGGCGCACCCCGGGTATGTCGGCGAGCATGGCACGCAGTTCCGGCAGCTGGCGGTAGCCGTTGGCCTTGGCCACCACCACGTTCATCTGCTTGCGGCTACCGTCCTCGAACCAGACGTGCACGGTGGTTTCGCCGTCTTTCTCGGCTGTCAGCACCACTTCTTCGTTCTTCAGCAGGGTGGCGCTGATGAGCGAGACGTCGCCGACCGCGACGCGCTCGACGCCCGGCGCGGTCAATACGCGCACGTCGCCCTTGTACAGCACCAGTGCCTGCGGCAGGGCATTGGCCCTGGCAATACCGCACAGGCAGAGGAAGGTCAGCATTCCGATTAAAAATCGCATGGTGTTATTGCCCTGATTATTCGTGCTCGTTGTGGTTCTGGTGAGGGTCATTCCAGGCGCAGTGTCTGCACCGGAATCACGCCCTGCTTGCCGGTGCCGCCGGGAATGAACTGGATCATGCGCACCGCTTCGCGGCGGCGCGGGCCGGTGGCGGTCTCGCGTGGCGTTTCTACGCCGAGGCTGATGCCGCGGGCCACCACATTGCCGTTGGCGTCCACGACTTTGCCGTCGATGACTTTGCCGATGACCTTGCCGTCGGCACCGTAGACGGCGCCGCCGCGGACGCTGCCGAGCAGGTTGCCCTGGGCGTCGCGGACTACCTGCTGGGCATCCTGGCGCAGGCCGATGGTTGCGCCGGGGATGAGGTTCCCGTCCAGATCGTAGACCTTGCCATCGCGAACGTAGCCGATCTTGCGGCCTTCGGCGTCGATCACATCGTTGCCCACCACGGTGCCGAGGATGTTGCCGTTGGCGTCGCGTACCACCAGCACGGCGTCGGTCAGTGGTGTGCCGTCGCGGCCGAGTACTGCCTGCTCGGTGGTGCCCAGCACCTTGCCGTCTGCATCGATGACTTGACCGTCCTTGACCGTGCCGAGCACCTTGCCGTCGGCATCGACCAGCTTGCCGTCGACTACGCGGCCGAGAATCTTGCCGCTGGCGTCGCGGGCGATTTCGCCGGCCTCGCCGACGACGTTGCCTTGGGCATCGATCAGCTTGCCGTCGACCAGGCTGGCGTCGGTTTCTGCGCCGCTCTGCACTTGCGAACGGCTCATGTCGATCACCCGTCCGCTGGAGTCAAGGGCGGCATTCTGCGTCACGGAGCCCAGCGACTGGCCGTCCAGACCGGTGGCCTTGCCGTCGGCGTAGCGGCCGATCACGTTGCCGCTGGCGTCGATCACCTGACCGTCGACCACCCGGCCGATGACGTTACCCTCGGCGTCGCGCACCACGGTGGCACGCTCGCGCATCCGCAGCAGCGGGTCGTCGGCGGCCAGGCCCCGGACGATGCGGCCCATCACCTTGCCGTCGAGTCCAATCGCCTGCCCGTCCACGATCCGGCCGATGATGCGGCCGTTCATGTCCACCACGTTGTCGCCGACGATGCGTCCCAGCAGGTTGCCCTCGCTGTCGAGCACCACGTCGATGGTTTCCGCCGGAAGCGGGTCGAGGAGGCTGGCGACTGTGATCTGGCCAAGGCTGGCGGAGCTGCTGTCCTTGGGGTGACGCAGTACGGCGACCAGTTCGCCGGCCTTCTCGGCCAGCTCCACCCGCGCGACCTGTGCCGGGGTGAGCATCAGCGACAGGGTGGAGAAGTTCATGTTGAAACCGTCAGGCGTGCTGCGGTCGTAATAGTTCTCGTACTTGCGGCCCTTGGCGTCTTCGCGGCCAGCGGCCAGCACCTCGACGTCTTCAAGGACGTTAATGACCACTTCGTTTGAGTAGTTGAGCTGTTCCTGCATGCCGATGTCGGTGGCGTTGAAGGTACCCAGCAGGTCGATCTTGTCGCCGGGACGGAGCATGCCATCAAAGGAGTTGATCTTGCTGACCTTGACCGTCTTGATCCGCTTGCCCAGCTCGACGTTTTCGGAGAAGCGCGACACGCCGTCCTGCTCTATCGCGTCCCAGGAGATCGGCCGCCCCTTCTGCAGAGGCTGAATGGTCATGCGTTTTTCCAGACGTGGCCAGTCCTGGGCCAACACCGCGTTGGATGGAAGGTAATCGCGCGGCACTTCCATTACCGCGACGTTTTCCGGGGTCAGCGATTGCGCCTTGCTGATATCGAGCTTGGGCACGATCACCGAGACCATGACCTGGCGGGCCGGCTGGTAGGCAGCCCGGTATTGCGACTCCTTGGCCTTCAGGTACAGCCAGCCGAGCAGCGCGGCGAGCACCCCGCAGGCGACGGCGATGATTAGCAGTTTTTTTCCTGAAACCGATGACATGATGCTCCCCATTACTCCCCTGTCCCCTGGCAAATGCCGAGGCTGAAAAATTGGTTTGTTTTTCTACTTGTCCCTCTCCAGGTGGAGAGGGACTGGGTCATTTCGTCAGTGTCCAGCTACCCGTGGTCGGGTCATGGGTCACTGTGCTGGCGCCTCGGCATTCACTGGCGCTTGCGTCGATGAAGCCGCCAGCGCCGCGGATGCCGGCAATGCTCAAGCGCTGGGACGGATTGTTGAATTTGTTTTCCCAGGCACCCGTTAGCTGCGCATTGCTGGCAAGGTTGGCGTTCCAGTCCTTGGGCATTACCAGGCAGGGCTTGTAGCCTTGCCAGTTGGCGTTCGGCGCCGTGGTGAACACCACGCTGACCAGCTCTTCCTTTTCCGGGTCCAGCGGCTTATCGAAGGTCGGCTGGAGCTGCGTGGCTGCCGTGAGCGAGTAAAGCTGGCCGTCCAGCTCATAGCCGGTCAGTTGCGGAACGCCGTTGGCGTCGAGATCCATGACCTTGCGCATCGGCTTGGCTGTCATGCCGCTCGGTTGCGGGTCGAGCAGCTTGCGGTCGGATGCGGAATAGAACTTGTTGCGGTAGAGGTAGGCGAAGCCGTACACCTTTCCGCCGGAAGTGAGGGCCATCATCGACAGGTCGTTGCCGTCGTCGTCGACCCATTTGGGGTTGGTGCTGGCGCCGGGGAAGACGATGTTGCCGTTCTCGTCGACGAACACGCATTCGCCGCTTTCTGTGCGCTTGCAAAAAGCGAGCGGATTGCCTTGCTCGTCTACCAGATAACCGTCCTTCATTTCCCCCAGCAGGTTGCCTTGGGTGTCGTAGACAAGTTCGATAAAGGGCAGCGCCGGGTTCGGTAGCGCTTCATTGTGCGGCGGTGGCGTATCGCCGTCGTCGAAGTTCTCGCCTGGCGCGCCGTTCTCGTTGAAACGCACCTTCTGGCTGTTGTAGAGCTGCACCCTGCTCATCTCGCTGGACTGGGTGCGGTAGCTCCTGTCCACGTTGTCGAACAACGTGGTGACATCGTTGGTGGCGGCGAGCAGGGCGGCGCCAGTGACGCCGAGCACGACAAGGTACTCGGTCATGGATTGGCCGAACTGACGGGCTGCGTTCATCAGCGATCCATCCGATTGAGCAGAATCTGGGTAACTTCCTGATGGCGCAGCAGGCCCACGCTCATCAGCTCGCGGCCCTTGGCGTAGCTGAGCACCACGGCATGGGGCTGGTCGCTGCGCTCTTCCAGGCTCCAGCCCAGGCGCTGCATTTCGGCTTCGTACCAGGCGCGAGTAGCGTGCAGGTCTTCCTCATTGAGCAGAAGCACCATGCGCCCTTCCCGGATGGCGTCGTCGCTGCGCATGTCGCTGATTACCTGGGCGCCGGGCGGCATGGGCATTCCGCCGCCCAGCGGCCGGCTTACGGCGCTCTTGGCTGGCGGGTTGGTCAGTAACAGGCGGCCATAGCTGAAGCGTTCGTTCTGCGCCTTGACCTGCACCATCATCATGCAGTGCTTGTTGATGTGCAGAATCTGCTCCCAACCGTTGAACTCGGTGAAGTCCACCGCATCCTTCCACTCACGGGCATAGAAGGCCCTGACCTGCTCCAGGCTGGCCGGCACCCGGAAACTGCGTCCGGCCAGGGGCATGTTGTTCCACTGCACGTCGCCGCCAAGGGAGGCCAGCAGCATGTTGTCCATCTGGGGAAAGTCGTCGTAGTCGCAATCGGCCAGGGCAGCCGGGCTGAGTGACAGCAGGGCTAGTACGGCCAGCACGGCCGGAGTTGAACGCTTCATCCTATTTCTTCTTGTAGTAGCAGAAGCCGGTGGCAACGTTGCAGTCGACGTCGGTGTCTGGCATCGGGTCGGTATTGACTGGAGCGAAGTCCACCGTTTTGAACGACGGTTCGAAGATACCTACCATGCTCCGTACCACCCCCCAGATCGGGTTGCTCTCGATCAGGTTGCCGAGCACGAAGTCGTCGGCCTTGTTCATGAAGTGCTCCTCGCTCTCCGCCACCCAGCCGTCTGCCAGCACTGCCGCGCGAGCGCCGACGTTGAGCTGGCTAGGGAAAGGTTCCCCGAACAGCGGCTGGCTGCCGAGTGCGCCGCCGACCAGCGGTACGGGTATGGAGACGTCGGTGGTGTAGAAATTACGGGTGGGGTGAGCGATCTGCAGGAAGTCAGGGTCGCCCTGGCCAAAGCTGAATATGCTTACCACCTTGGCAATCAAACCCATCGCATCGTTGTAGGTGTCGATCACCGCGTAGGCGAACGAGGGCGTAGGGCGCACCTCCAGCGCGCTGGCGGCCGGCATGGCCCCCGGGGCGGCCATCTGCTGGCCGTCGCGGTTGTGGGTCCAGCGCCAGAAGCCGTTGGAAGGTTGGCTCTGGGTGCTGATGTCCTGGGGGGTGAACGCCGCCGGCTGCTGGTTGAAACTCATCAGGCGCTGTTCGGCGCTATTGAAAATGTCGATGTCCGAGCGCAGCGCAAGTTGGCCGTCGTGACTTTTATCGAAGCTCGGCTTGGTCTCGTCGGCACCATGGGTGGCATACCAGACAGTACGTTCCCAGGCGGTGTAACGCGCCAGTTCCTGGGCTTTGTAAGCCATGTCAGAAAGCTTGGCCACTACCGGTACCAGGACGAACAGCAGCAGCAGGCAACCGGCTGTCATCACCACGAATTCGGCCATTGCCTGGCCCCGGCTGCGGTTTTTTGATAAGCCGTTCATCAATTGTCCATCGCCCCGATGACGCCTTCTGTGACCCTGTCCAGGACGGTGTCGGTGATCTCCTCGATGACCGGTTTGGCTACGGGCTTGATCATCGTCGGCAGCTTGTCCAGCAGACGGTCGCGACCGGGGGCGATGACAAAGTCGGTAGCCAGACCGAGCAGGTGGCCGGCTACGCTGCCCGGGCTGAGGTTGTTCAGGCCGAGTATCTCGCGCAGGTCGATTTGTCCCGAGGCCATCATCTGCACCACGCGACTTGGTTCGCGCAGGCGTGCATCCCAGAACGGGCTGTACTGGTTGGGCGATTCACTGCGCCCGGGAGGAGGAGCAAAGTAGGTCTCGGCCGAGGAGACAGTCATCATCTGCTCGCCGCCGTCTTCGCCCCACAGATCTATCAGCGGGTTGTCGTTCACGCCTGTGGTTTGCAGACCGAAGCGCCCCTGGCGGTTGAGTACGTTGGCGGTGTCGCCAGTGGAGCGCAGATTGAGGCTGTCAGGGTTATCGCTGGTGCGCACGGCGCTCAGCGGCTTGGAGACGGCAACGCTGAACTCCTTGCTGCGCCCGGTTTCTGCGTGATCGTCGCCAAGGGCGAAGAACGAAGGCGAGCCGCTATAGCCGCTGTTGACGTCCTCAGCCCGATTCAGGCCGAACACGCTGAGTACGTTGCCCCAGCCCCAGGTGGTGGCATGGACTGGGTGCATGGCTTCGGCGTAAGGACGCGGCTTGCTTTTGAGTAGCCCCTGGGCAGGGGTGCCCCATTGCGGGCCGAACAGGAATGCGTCGCCGGCGTTGGTTACCAGTTGATGGGTGGCGCCGCCCAGCGGCAGACCGAAGCCGAAGTTAATGCCATCATCGAAAATGGTCACGCAGCCTACCAATGGCAGGCACAGTTCGATCATCAGGTCGACGTCGAGCTTGAAGCCCATCGAGCTGAAATCCAGGGAAGACCAACCGTAGACCGGCATGCTCTTGCCGGCATTGGACACGCTCAACGGGTTGTAGACGTAGGCTGTACCGCCGTTGTTGAACACCCCGACCTGAAACTGAAAGCCCAGCTTGATGTTGATGAAGCCAAGGTGGATCGGCAGTTCGGCACCGAAACCCACGGCTGCGTCGAAATTGCGGTCCGACAACCAGGCGTTGCGCTGTTCGTTGATAGTGGCGGCGAACATGCGCGAGGCGTTGCGGCTGGTCACGCCGTCGGTGGTGCTGGCGGTCTTGCTGTGCATCTCCGGAGAGATGTTGACCAGCATCGAGCCGGGCGTATGCGAGCCGATGAAGTCCGCCAGCAGGTCCTCGTCGTCCGGTTCGTTGCCGGTGCCGCCAGCGGCACTGCCTGCGCCGCCCGGGGCTGCGCCACCGCCGGCGGCGGTATCCGCGCCGCGCACTTGATCCAGCAGAACATCGACCGGCAGATAGTCGGCGAAATAGGTGAGGATGAAGTTCTGCACCAGTAACAGGCTGGACAGTGGCGCCACCCTCAGCTCGTCACCCGGTCTGTCCATCCGGTGTTGGGCGACAATTTGCCCGGGTATGCGCGCTTGCGCCTCCAGGGTGGCGATAGCGAACGCCTTCTGGAAGAAGCCCATGATCAGGTTGAAGCTGGAGACGACGTTGGGATAAACGTTGAGCATCGGCGCCGCCACCGTGCGCACGCCAATACCGAGAAACTGGTAAGGGATGGTGACGGTGGCGAGCACATCGCTGATCATCGGTTTGGGCGGGATCAGCGCGATGGGAATCTGGTACGCCGGAAAACTGTTGACCCAGCGCGGGATGTTGGCATAGCGCTTGGCCCAGGATGTCAGTGCGACCACCTGGCCGATCGACAGCTCGTTAGCGACGATGGCCCGGTTTGTGTACGCGATCAGGTTTTGGTGGCGAGCGAATAGCTTGGCCTGGGAGTAGGCTGCGGCGTCGGCCGCGTTCTCCAGTTGCACTCGATCACGGGTGAGAATCCCCTGGTTGAACAGCAGGATCAGCGCAATCACCGTGATGCCCATGAAAAGCAGGCCAAAGACCATGGCCTGCCCCCGCTGCCGCGCGTACTTCACTGGGTATCCTTTCCTGGCCAGCGCTTACTTGCGCTCGTCCTGCTTGAAACTGCTCAGGTTGTGCGCAGTGCCTGCGGCGGTCTTCGCATCTTCCCCGGTCTTGGCGGCCGCCTGGCTGGCTTCCCCGCCGCCCAATTCCGCCGCCATGTCACCGACCTGCTCGCGCACCGTGCTGCCGAACAGGTTGTATACAACGATCGCGGAAATTGCGATAAGCGCAACGATGATGATGTATTCGGTCATGCCCTGGCCGAGCTGACGGATGCGTAATTTGATGGACATGGCTGTTTACCTGTTATCAATGGATGCGAAGGTGCTTTCGGAGCGGCGCCCATGCTGCTGATGGGGCCAGGAACGAACAGGCCGCGTAACTCGCTGGAGGTGGTGCCTGATTCAACTGACAACGTTATCGTTTCATAGGACAAACGGCCCCGTTGATTTGGATAGGTTTGGACTTTTGTTGTGAACTTTTTATTCTGGTTGTTGTATCGAGTTGCGTTTTTCGGATTGCGTCCTTCACGATTACTGCGGTAGAAACGACGCGCGCGTTGAGCGCCTGCGGCTTCAGACGCCGCAGGCAGCGTTGCGTGCTGAAGCTCAGAAAGCGGCTGTTGCAGCCTTCTATGAAGTCGAGCTAACCATGGCGGGTATTCATGCCTGCCATCGCGGGGTCAGGTGTATGTTTTCGTTTTCGCGTTGGGCAAAACGCTGTTGGCTGTTTTGCGTTGTTATCGGGGTGGCTGGCGATGCGCTGGCTGGCGATGAAGCTTTTCGCTCACCCATGCTGGTTGTTGAGAACGGGGCGCAGCGGATAGAGCTGAGTGCCGAGCAGATCGACTCATTGCCGCAGCACAGGGTTTCCACACGTACGAACTGGGTCGAGGGCGTTCATGAATATGAAGGGCCGCTCGTTCGAGATGTGCTGGCCTTGGTGGGTGTGGATGGAAAACAGGAGGTGTCGCTGCGTCTGCGCGCCTGGGATGACTACACGCTGGACGTGAGCGCAGACGATTATTTCCGGTGGGATGTGATCCTTGCGCAGAAAATGGCTGGCAACCTGCTGACCATCGAGCATTACGGCCCTTTATGTGTGATCTACCCGCGTGATCAGCATCCGGAGCTCAAAGACTCTCGTTACGATCACCGCTGGGTATTCATGCTCAAGAGCATCGAGGTCAGGCCTCAATGAAGCCCCCTTGCGATCAGCCGTGTGTCATTTGCATCGAGGACGAACAGGTACTGCTGTCCGATCTGGTCGAGGAGTTGACCGCCGCGGGATATCGGGTCCTGGCGGCAGCGTCGGCTGACGATGCCTTGCGGCTTATCGATACGGAACAGCCGGATCTGGTGCTCTGCGACGTCATGCTGGGAAGTGATGCCGGTCGCGACGGTTATTTCATTCACGATCACCTGCGCCGCCAGCGCCCGGATCTTGCCGCGACCCCTTTTATCTTTCTGACCGCGCTAGGCCACCGCTCCCACCTGTTGCAGGCGAAGCTCGATGGAATCGACGATTACCTGGTCAAACCGGTCGACTATGCAATGCTGCTCGCCACTGTCCGGGCACGGCTGAATCAGGTCGAGCGTCTGCGCTCCTTGCAGCCGAACCCCCAGGATGCTGCTTTGGATCATTTGCGAGGGGTCTTTTCGCAGTTGCCCGGAGCGGTGCTGTTGTGTGATGAGAAACACCGTGTTCTGTATGCCAATCCGCGTGCACAGGCGCTATCGGAACGTGGCCTCTGGCGCTGCGGTGGCGACCGGCGTCTCTGGTGGCCAGGCGCGGAAAGGGCTTCTTGGCAAGCGATACAGGCTTGCATCAAAGAGCTGTGCGAGCTGCCAGTCGGTGAGCGGCGGGTGACTGCACTGGCATCTAGCAACGGCATGGAGCAGGTTCTGGTCAGCCTTCTGCGCCTCGATCTGCCGTCAGCCGCTCCTGGTGAGGCATTGCTTGCGCTGTTCATCTGCTCGGCGCAGCTAAGGCCGCTGCCAGACTTGGATAACTTGCGTCTGATGTTCCGCCTGACTCCGACCGAGGCAAGGGTGGCGTTGTTGCTGGCTCAGGGATGCCGGACCGAGGATGTGGCCCAGAAGCTAGACGTGTCGGCCAGTACGGTCGCGTTTCACTTGCGTAACCTGTTCGCCAAGACCGGTGTTACCCGCCAGACCGATATTGTTGCGTTGGTACTCGCAGCTGGCTGGTCGATTCCAGACCTTGCGGCGCTGGACTCCGTCGTTTGAATTCACAACGTCTCGCTTGGGTACGGCGCCTGGCGTTGCTTGCGGTCTTTTGTTTCGCTGGCCTGACGAGCTATGTCCTTGATCGGCTGGTCGATCTGCAGGCTAGGCTGGGGGAAGATGAAGGGGAGAGCGTCGTCTGGGCGGTCAGCCAAGCCTTGTACCAGAGTTCGCTGGTGCTCCAGACTTCGCAGCTTGCATCGGTCGAGGACAATCATCGCGGGCGCTTGGCGATGCAGCAGCAACTGCTCAAAGGCCGCCTGCGGATTTTGCGAGATACCAGCATGAGTAACTTTCTGCTGCGTGCCGAAGCATGGTCCGCTCTTGAGCAAGCGATACGAATGGCAGACGAGCCGCAGCCGGACTACGTAGCGCTGCAGCAGCTGTTGCGCGATATTGGCAACCGCGTCATGCAGGCCGAACGCGATGAGAAGGGCGCGCGACGTGATGCGCATAAGGCACTGATGTGGCAGCTCATGTTCAGCGTTGTCGGCATGGTGCTGTCCGGCGCTGTTCTCTGCTGGCAACTGTTGCGCAGCTTGCGCAGGGCCGAGCAGTTCAATACTGAGGTGGTGCGGCAGCACGAGCAGGCGCGACGTCTGGTGGACGCGCTCGAGCAGGAGCGATCGGTACGCCAGCGTTACCAGGATTTCGTGTCGCTGATGTCTCATCAGCTGCGCACGCCGCTCGCGGTGATCGACTCCAGCGCCCAGCGTCTGATCCGGCAGGGAGGCACGCAAGATGTCGAGGGGCGCACTCAGCGCATTCGCAAGTCTGTCGATCAGCTCAATCAGCTCATTGTCCGGGTTTTGGAAGGCATGCGGGTCGACCATGGCCTTAAGGGAGCCTCATCGTTAGCGTTGGAGGCGGTAACCTGCACCTGGCGGGATGTCCTGGAGGAGGTGCTTGAAAGCCAGCGCGAAATTCTCGGGACACGCCGGGTTTTATTGCGATGGCCGTGTGGCGACAGCCTTGAGCTGCGTTGCGACCCGGTGTGGTGCCGGGAGGTCGTGGGCAACCTGCTGAGTAACGCGCATAAATACAGTCCATCTGACCTGCCGATAGAAATCGAGAGCCGGGTGGATAGCGGATGGCTGCACTGTTCTGTGCGTGATCATGGGAAGGGCATCCCGGCTGGTGAAATAGAGCACGTGTTCGAGCGTTTCTATCGGGGCTGCTGGAGCAACGTCACGCCGGGCATTGGTTTAGGGTTACCCATTGCCCGGACGCTTGCGGAGTGGCACGGGGGGCGAATCGAAGCCGCCAACGCCGATGCAGGCGGGGCGGTTTTTACGCTCCGCCTGCCCGCGTCGGCGGGGATGGATATGGATGCTTTTGTGGCAGGAGGCATGAGCCCTTAGGCTGGGTTTCGGCTCTGGTTGCCCGCGATCGTTCCGCCCTGGCGAGCCTGTCGGCGACGAGTTCTAAAATGCCTAGCCGCCCTTTCCCCAAGCCAACAGCCGGTGGGGCAGCTCGCCGAGGCTGTGTATTTCTGCGTCCGGCCGATGGGTTTGCGACCAGACTTTGTGTTCAGGGTTGTACCAGATCGCTCGTAGCCCGGCCTGCTGCGCGCCGAAGATGTCATCCTCGTGGTGGTCGCCCACGTGCACTGCCTGCCCGGCGTCCACGCCCCCCAGGCGCAATGCTTCGCGAAAGGGCTTAGGGTCGGGCTTGCCGATCCCCAGCTCCTCGGCGCACAGCGTGAACTGGAAGTAATCGGCCAGGCCCAGTCGGCGAACATCGGCGTTGCCGTTGGTGATCACGCCGAGGGTGTAGTGATTGGCGAGAAACTCCAGGGTGGGCTGCACGTCGGGGTAGACCTGCACGCCGTGCCGCGCTTCAAGAAATACCTGGAAGCCTTGTTCGGCGAGTTCGCCTGCTTGGTTGGCTGGATAGCCAGCGTTGCTCAGGGCATGGAGCAGTACGCGCCGACGTAACTCGCTTATGCGGTGTTTGAGCGCGGGCTCGCGTTCGATCAGCATCTGTCGGATCGCGCCCAGCGCCTCGATGGAAAAATCGGCCAGGCGTGGAGCATTGCCGGCTAGCCACTCACGCAGGACCAGTTCGGCGCTGTGTAGTGCCGGGCGAACGTCCCAGAGCGTATCGTCCAGGTCGAAGGTGATCAGGCGAATAGTCACGTGGCTTTGTCCTGCTTGCGTTTGGCGCGCGGGTGCGCCTGGTCATAGACCTTGGCCAGGTGCTGGAAATCCAGATGCGTGTAGATCTGCGTGGTACTGATATCGGCATGCCCGAGCAGATCCTGCACCGAGCGCAGGTCCTGCGAGGACTCGAGAATATGGCTGGCGAAGCTGTGGCGCAGCATATGGGGGTGCAGGTGTTGGCCAAGCTCGCGAACGCCGGCCTGCCGCACCCGCAATTGCACAGCCCGTGCGCCCAGGCGGCGGCCCTGCTGGCTGATGAACACCGCGCCGTCCTGTGGGTTGGCAAGCGCCCGCAGCGGTAGCCAGGCCTGCAGCGCCTCACGTGCCTTGCGACCCACCGGCAGCACGCGGGCCTTGTTGCCCTTGCCCTGTACCTGAACCAGCCCGGCTGGGAGGTCGAGCTGGTCCAGGTTCAGACCGACCAGTTCTGACAGGCGCAATCCCGAGGAATAGAAAAGCTCGAGCATGGCCTGGTCACGGTAGCCGATGAAGTCGTCTTCGATGCCGCCGTCGAGCAGCTGCATCGCACGATCGGTATCCAGTAGGCGCGGCAGACGCTTCTCGCCTTTGGGCGCGGAAATGCCGTCGGCCGGGTCGTGCTGGCAGCGGCCTTCCTGGTTCAGGTAGCGGTACAGGCCACGCAGGGAAGACAGCAGTCGGGCGAGGCTAGGGCTGGACAGGCCCTTGCGGTGCTGATCGGCGATCAGTTGGCGCACGTGATGGGGTTTCAGCTCTGCCCAGTGCAGCAGCTGCTGCCGGGTACAGTAGTCCTGCACCTTGGCCAGATCGCGTCGGTAGCCATCCAGCGTATTGGGCGATACCTGGCGTTCGCTGCGCAGGTGCTCGAAGTAGCTGTCGAGGTCTGTTTGCATTGGAGGTAGCCTCAAACGCCACGCTTGCGAGCTGCAAACGAAAGCGGTGGTCGCTCCCGTTACAACTCCTGTCCGGCCGTTACAGCTGCTCCAGGCGAACCGAGCGTAGCGACGGTGAAACACGTGGCAGTACGCGGGTCAGGACTTCGGCGATATAGCCGAGGAACAGTGTGCCCAGCGAGCTCTTGTAATGCTGCGGATCGCGACTGCCGATGGCCAGGATCCCCTGCTGTTGATTGAGCGCGACGACGGCGGCCGAACCAATCTCCTTGCTGGCGTCTTCATCGAACAGGAACGCCAGCTCGTGGGAACGCAGCACGCCACAGATGGTTTTGCCGCCGCCCAGCAGCCCGCCGACGGCTTGCTGTGCCTCGGCTTGGCTGACGCTGCGGCCGACGGGTAGCGGCGAATCACTGAACAGGATCAGGCTGACGAAGGGTACCTGGAATTCGTGACGCAGACTTTCATCCACTGCGCCGATGACTTCCTCGAGATTGCTGGCGTCGAGCAGGTCGAGGACCAGGCGGCGAGTCTTGTCGAACAACCTGTCGTTGTCGCGGGCCACGTCCATCAGGTGCGACAGGCGATGGCGCATCTCGATGTTGCGTTCCCGAAGCAATTTCACCTGACGCTCGACCAGCGATACGGCGCCACCTGGCAGATGCGGGATGCGCAGCTCGGGGATCAGTTCGTCGTGATCGACGAAAAACTCCGGGTGAGCACTCAGATAAGCCGCGACGGCATCGGCGTCGGGCAACTGCGGCTTGTTCTGGTTCTGCTCGGTCATAGGCGAACCTGTCCTTCGTAAACGCGAACGGCGGGGCCGGTCATCATAACGGGCTGGCCAGGGCCTGCCCATTCGATGGACAGACGGCCGCCGGGTAGGTCGATCTGCACGGGAGAGTCCATCCAGCCCTGGCGAATGGCGGCAACCGCAGCGGCGCATGCACCAGTGCCACACGCCTGGGTTTCACCGGCGCCGCGCTCCCAGACGCGCAAACGGGCGTGATGGCTGTCGACGACCTGCAGGAAGCCGGCATTGACTCGCTGGGGAAAGCGCGGGTGATGCTCGATCTTCGGCCCCAGCTCATGCACCGGTGCTGTATCGAGGTCGTCTACCCGCAGCACCGCATGGGGGTTGCCCATGGAAACCGCAGCGATTTCCAGTTGCTGACCGTCAACGTTCAGGGGGTAGCTCAGCGCCTCGGCATCGGCCTGGAAAGGAATATCGTCTGGCACCAGGCGTGGCGGCCCCATGTCGACGCCGATCTGGCCGTCGGCGCGAATGTTCAGCTCGATGATGCCGCCCTTGGTTTCGACGCGTATCCGGCGCTTCGTCGTCAGGCGTTTATCGAGCACGAAGCGCGCGAAACAGCGCGCGCCGTTGCCACATTGCTCCACCTCGGAGCCATCGGAGTTGAAGATGCGGTAGCGGAAGTCGACGTCGGGATCATGGGGTGGTTCGACCAGCAGTAACTGGTCAAAGCCCACTCCGGTGTGCCGGTCGCCCCACGCTTTGGCATGCTTGGGCTGGATATGCGCGTGCTGGCTGATCAGGTCGATGACCATGAAATCGTTGCCCAGGCCGTGCATTTTGGTGAAGCGCAGCAGCATCGTTTAGGCCTCAGGCGGGCAGCAGGCTTTCGCCGGCATAGAGCTCCTGCACACTTTCGCGGCGGCGCACTTCGAATGCTTGGTCACCGTCCACCATCACCTCGGCGGCTCGGCCGCGGGTGTTGTAGTTGGAACTCATGACGAAGCCGTAGGCGCCGGCCGAACGCACGGCCAGCAGATCACCTTCGGCCAGCGCCAGTGGGCGCTCTTTGGCGAGGAAATCCCCGGTTTCGCAGATCGGTCCGACGATGTCGTAATGGCGGATTTCGCCGCTGCGCGGCGTTACCGGCACCACATCCATCCAGGCCTGGTACAGCGCGGGCCGGATCAGGTCGTTCATAGCCGCATCGACGATGGCGAAATCCTTGTGCTCGGTGTGCTTGAGGTATTCCACCTGGGTCAGCAGAACGCCTGCGTTAGCGACGATGCTGCGGCCGGGTTCGAACACCAACGCCAGATCACGGCCATCGATACGCTGCCGAACGGCCTCGATGTAATCGCCGGCCAGCGGCGGTTGCTCGTCGCGGTAGCGAACCCCGAGGCCGCCACCCAGATCCAGATGACGAATGCGGATGCCGCGCACGGCCAGGCGGTCAATCAGCCCCAGCAGACGATCCAGCGCATCGAGGAAGGGCGGCAGCGTGGTCAGCTGCGAGCCGATATGGCAATCGACCCCGATCACCTCGAGATTGCTCAGCTCATCGGCGCGCGCGTAAACCGCTTCGGCGTCGGCGATGGCGATGCCGAACTTGTTTTCCTTGAGTCCGGTGGATATGTACGGGTGAGTGCCCGCGTCCACGTCAGGGTTGACCCGCAGCGATACAGGGGCAAGGACGCCGAGTTCGGCGGCGACCTCCTGCAGGCGCTCGAGCTCGTCGGTGGATTCGACGTTGAAGCAGTGCACGCCCACTTCCAGCGCGCGACGCATGTCGTCGCGGGTCTTGCCGACGCCCGAGAAGACGATGCGCTCCGGTTGTCCGCCAGCGGCCAGGACGCGTTCCAGTTCACCGCGCGAAACAATGTCGAAACCGGCGCCCAGGCGAGCCAGCACGTTCAGCACGCCGAGATTGGAGTTGGCTTTCACGGCGAAGCAAACCAGGTGCGGCGTGCCTGACAGTGCGTCGTCATAGGCGCGGTACTGCGCTTCGATGTGAGCACGTGAATAAACGTAGGTAGGGGTGCCGAAGCGTTGCGCGAGAGCGGACAGTGCCACGCCCTCCGCGAAGAGTTGACCGTCGCGGTACGAGAAGGCCTCCATGAAATGCCTCCTTTAAAGTTCGAATCGGTCTTTGGAGCGCTCTTTGACGGCGGCTTCGTCGTCAGGCAGATACAGAGGGCCTTTCTGGCCACAGCCGCCAAGCACGGAGGCAAGGACGGCGAGAGCGATGATGGGAAGCAGCAGACGCTTCATGGGGAGAAATCCTTGAAAAACGAATGCAGCGAGTATACCCAGCGACCGGGGAATTGCCTATGTAAGCGGTAACCCGGCGCCCGGCCTGTTAAGCTCGCATGCGTATCGCGGCGCGAGCCGTCATCTACTGAGCAGGAAAACGATTCATGAGCATTAGCGAAGCGCGTTACCACGATCTTGTCGATGCGGTGCAGGAAGCAATCGAGGATGTGTTCGACGACAGCGGTCTGGACGTTGATCTGGAAAATTCCGGCGGCGTGCTGACCGTGCGCTTCGAGAATGGAACCCAGCTGATCTTCAGTCGACAGCCGCCGCTTCGCCAGTTGTGGGTCGCCGCACGTTCGGGCGGTTTTCACTTCGATTACGACGAAGCCAGCTCACTATGGATTTGCGACGCCAACGATGAGCGCCTGGGCGAACTGCTTGCCAGGGTGACCCAGGAGCAGGGTGGCGAAGTTCTGGATTTCGAGGACCTCTGAGCGACGGCGAGTCAGCGCAAGCGGCCAAAGGCTGGCCCTCTTGCTTATTTAATAGGCTGTGATAGGGTCGCTGCTCAGTTCATAGAAACCCCGCCTTCGGGCGGGGTTTCTTCTTTTCTGCAACCCGACTTTCCCAGGAGCTAGCCCGATCCCATGACCAGTGCACCGCCGATCATCATCACGCAACAGGATCTGCAACGACTTGAGCGACTGCTCGACAGCCTGGCTGAGTACGGTCCGGCGGCCGAAGCACTCGAGCAAGAGCTTTCGAGGGCGAAAGTAGTGTCTCGTCAGGAGCTTCCGGCAGGCGTGGTGTCGATGAACTCACGGGTTCACTGCCGCGAGGAGAGCAGCGGCAAGGACTATCACCTGACCCTGGTGTACCCACAGGATGCAGGCAAAGAAGGTACCGTTTCGGTGCTCGCCCCGGTCGGCACGGCGTTGCTGGGCATGAGCGTAGGCCAGCACATCGATTGGCCGACGCCGGGCGGCAAGGTGCTCAAGCTGACTCTTCTGGCCGTGGAATATCAGCCGGAAGCGGCGGGTGATCTCAACCTGTAAGCTTCGGCGGCGCTGATCATCTGGCCGTCATGGCCTGGTTGAGCGCCGCTTCCAAATGCGCCTTGTAGCGCAGGTACTGCACCGTCTGTGAGCGCCCGCTGCCATGCAGTGCCGAAAGGTCCAGGTCGGTGATATAGCAGGGGTAGCGCTCACCCATGCGGCGCTGGCCGAGGATGTATCGGGCCACAGCGGCGTACAGCCCGCTGCCGTATTCGATGCTGGAAAACTCCTGATGATTGCAGTACAGCGTGACCTGCGAGCGGCTTTGTTCGCCGGGCTCGACGATAGCCTGCACGTCATGCAGCGGGTCGCTCAGCGCTATCGGGGGCGGGTTGCGCTGCTCCACGCAGACCGGTCGGTCTCCATGGGCCGGTAACACGCGATAAAACAGCACGTCCATGGTTGCGGTGCTGCTTTCATCCAGCGCCTGCTGCGCGCTACGGCGGTTGTTCAGTGAATGGAGAAAGCGCCGCAGCGGCGTCAGCAGGCTTTTTTCATCGCGAAAAGGCAGGCGCTGACGCCACAGGGCGTTGAATTCGTCGAGCACGTTGAGTTCCGCCTGGTCTCCGTCGATGCGGTAAAAGACTTGCAGGCAGTCAGGTTTGGCCAGTGCCAGTATCACGGGTAGCTCCTGGCCGGCCAGTACGTTGCGGTCCAGGCGCAGCGGCCGATGTTGGTGGTGTGCTTCGCCAAGGTGCTCCATCAGCGCACCCAGGTCATTGATGGGGGTATGGCTCACCGGCCCCGGACGCAGCTCGAATATGTGGAAGTGCTGCCTGACCTGCAGCAGGAACTGGCTGGTGCTTGTCTCGGTAAGGGCGCGTTGAAGGCTTCTGGTGATGTCTTCCACGCGGCGGGCTATTGCCGTTCCGGCGTGGCGGCCGAAGCAGCGGACCTGAACAGCAGGCTGGTTGTCGCTCGGCAGGCTGGCGAGATACCCGCTCAGGCAGTTGGCAAGCGCGAAGGGGCCGGCGTGATGAATGACGATCAGTTCATTCCAGGAATTGAGCGTCAGTTGGTCGATGCTCAGCACGAGATTTTCGCGGGCGGCGGTGTAACGAAATGCATCGGTGCCTTGCCCGGCTTGTGCAAGATGCTGCTGGCTGAAGGGGTCGAGGCCGACATTGATCAGCAACAGGGTCTGTCGGGGGATGTGGGGTGCCAGTAGCGCTTCCTCGGTGGGCTCTTTCAGTGGCAATGGAAAGGCTTGGCGTAACGCATTGACCACTGCGAACAGTTCGGTCTCACTGAGGCCGCTTTCACCTGAATGCAGAGAAAGGTGCGTGGCGGTATCGATGATACCGTTGCGGTGACCCCAGGCAAGTAGGGGCAGCAGCTCGCGGGTGCGCTTGATGGGCGCGTGGTTGGCGGTGTCCGGGATACTTAGGCTGCCCGGATACAGCGACCAGGACGCATCGCCAGAGGCATCGTAGGCGTGCAACAGCGTCAGACTGTGCTCGGCCATGTCCGGCGAGATGCCGAAGTTGATCAGATCCACCTTGCCGGCCTTGCGCTCGATGGCTGCGCTCAAGAAGCGTCCGATCACGGCGAAGTCGCGCTTGTTGATCGAGCTGTTGGCCTGTATGCGGCGCGCCAGGTCGCTGAGAAAGCGATAGCCATAGGTCAGTTCGTTGGCCAGCGCGCGGCGTTCGCAGTCAACCTGCCCGACCTTCCAGTGTGGGCGTGCATCGAGCAGGGACAGCTGCCGCTCCTCCCAACCCCAATCGCGGGTCAGGCGTTCGAGCAACTGGCGTTGCCAGCTCTTCTGACGGTTTCGCGGCGGCCGACTGAGCGGTTTGTTAACTTTCAGGTAGAGGCAGCGGCGTAGCAGAGCGAGCCGGTTCTGGTCGTTGCGCTGTTCGAGGTAGGCCTCGATCCGTCGGAATGCCGCGATATAGGGGTCCAGTTCATCCGGCGAGAGGCGGTTGGCGTATACCGCCTGCTTGTAGTCCAGGCTCAGGCAGCGCACCTGCTCGTGCTGGCTGGCATAAGTCTCAAGCAACAATAGCTTGAACAGGGACTTGTAGGGCGAACCGATCGCCTTGAACAACTGCCATAGCCCGGCGCCCAGATATTCGCCAGGCGGAATGGTGGCCAGACTGCCGAGGTCCAGCACCTCCTCGGCCCGTACGAAGCGCTTGGCCAGCAGCGTTGTGGCGTATTCGGCGTAACGATATTCCTCGTAGTCGGGCACTAGCCACCAGAGCGGAGTGCGCCCGCCCAGCCAGATGGCGGTCCGGTAGAATTCGTCGAGCAGCAGAAAGTGCTGAGTCGTGCCGCAATCATCGCTGGTCAGCTTCCCGCTGCGATCACCGCGGGCGAACGCAGCGGGATCGACCAGGAAGAAATGCGCCTCGCTGCCCTGGTCGAAGGCCCAGTCCGTCAACAGGTCGCATTTGCGCCGAAGTTCTGCCAGCTGCTCCTGGGACAGTTCAGGGTCGTGGCAGACCCAGACATCCAGGTCGCTTCGCTCATCCTGGGCCACCGTTCCGAGGCTGCCCATCAGGAACAGCCCTAGAATCGGCTGGGGTGGATTGCCGCGTTGCGGCTTGTAAACGAACGAACGGGTCAGGCGCTGCGCTTCGGCCAGTGTTTCGGCATCCGGCTCGTAGCCACAAACGCCCGCCGGAGCAACCCCGGAAACATAGCCGGGAAGGCGCGGGTGATTGACATGAAACAGCAACGGCAACACCTTGAGCACAAGCTGCTGGCGCGTCGACATCGCCAGCAATGTGCGTTCGAGACGGCCCGCATTGATCGCCAGAAAGCGGGCGCGCAGTGTGTTGAGCACCTTGCGATCGATGCCCTCTTCGAGGATGGGTTGGATTTGCTGGGTCATGGTGTCGTTCGTGCCGCGGTAAGGCGCGGAAAGTACCATGGGTCATGCGGCCGCGGGGAGGGAAAGCGTCCGTCAGAGGCGAGCCAGAGCTTCCCGGTGCGAAGCAGGCTCGCCCTGGGTCGCCGGTATCAGGCGGGACTCTTGGCCGTAAGAATGGTCAGCAGACTTTGTGCATGCTCGGCCGCATCGCGCCCCAGACTCGTCAGGTAGCCACCGTCGGGCTGGGTAGTCAGTCCCTTGGCATGGAGTCGCCCGGTGGCGGCGATTGCGCTCGGGTCGGCGTTTTGATGAACTTTCAAGCCCTCAAGCGTGTTGTCCAGATTGAACAGAGTAAGAATTTCCAGCTCGGCTATCAGCTCGGGGGTGTAAGACATGTTCGCTCCTTGGGTTGGGCCGTGGCCAGTGTGCTGAGTGTAGATGCTGCGTCAGTGCCTGCCTTGATCTGGGTCTACGCTATTCGGGCAGGTCGGGCAAGTTTCGGAGTAATGCTTCATAGCCTGCGGCATCGAAGGGGCGGTCGTCCTGAATCATCTGGCGGATCTCGTGCGCCAGGACCTGGGCCATCATCTTGATGCTTTCCTCGCGTTCATAGCCTACCAGCGTCAGCTTGTTCAGCGTGGCTTGTGTGGCAGGCGGATCGCCGGCATCCAGCTGGTTTTCAATGGCCTGGATCAGGGTGGATTCGGCGAAGGCTTCATCGTCTTGTGGTTCGGACATGGCGGGTTCTCGAGTGGCGCCGGATTCATCATCCAGCCGGCAAGGGTGCAGCTGCCGTCATTGGGGCGGCTGGTTTCCAGGTAGCGTACCCGTCGGTTGCCGCTCTGGCGATTGGCATCGGCGCTAAAGCGTGGTCGGTTTGATTTCGGCATGGCAGCAGGGGATCGTCAGAATTGCGAGAACCGCTAGCTACGACGGTCCGTTATGCCGGTTCAGGTGCCGGCTTCAGCCGTCTGCCGACGAATGATGCGGACTGGCAGGCTGTGCATCGCGGCTCTGCCAGAGCAACAAGGCGAGCGCCAGATAGGCTAAGGTCCAGCAGCCTGCGGCGAGCAACAGCCAGCCTGTTTGTTGCCATCCGAGCAACGCTGGAACGACACGCGCCAGCGCCGCCAGGCTGATCAGCAGCGCCAGCGGGTGTATCCAGCGCCGTGCACAAGGATCGCGATAGCGTTGTACCAGTCGCGTGCGCGCCATCACGCCGAAGGTCAGGCTGCCCAGTGCACCGACGCTCAGTGCGTGCAGCGTGGCAGTCGCGGGCAGGGTCGGGAATAGTGCGCTCAGGCCGAGCAGCAGCAAGCTCAGGGCAAGCCAGGCATAACCGAGGAGCAATACCAGCAGGTCCATCCGCGCTCGACATTGCCAAGGTTGCCAACGCAGCAGGCGGATGGCAGTGAGCACGCTGGCGGCGATAAGGATGGCCCCGGCTAGGCGCTGGATCAGCAGCCAAGGCAAGGGTGTTAGCAGCAGCGCGAGGGCCAGCAGGACCAACACCGCGCCTTCCAGTTGTGGCTGTACACGGGCGTTCAGCCGTCGCCCTTGGTTCTGTGCGTGGCCGGCAAGCGCCGGCGCGATGATTCGCCCCCCCATGAAGAACAGCAGGACAGCCAACAGCAGCAGTGACTCATGCTGCAGCACACGGACAATGCCCTGCCCGAGGCCGAGGAGCGTCACCGCGCTGAGCAACGCGAGCCCGCCGACCACCGGCGCGACAGACTGGTTGCGCCACTTTTTCGCCGCGCCGACAAAGCGCGGCAGCACTGTCCAGGCGAACCCGGCGGCGAACAGCAGCGTAGCGCCCAATGTCAGCAGGGAATCAGGCCAGAACAACGCGCCGAGCCGTGCCGCCAGCCAGCAGGCCAATAGTGCAAGCGTCAGGCGAAAGGGTTGCGGGCCAAGCAGGTAGCCGGCGATCACCGCCAGGGCAAATCCGAAGAGCATTTCATGGCCATGCCCGGCGGGGCTGCTCAGCCCCGGTAGGGCAGGAATCAGGCCGAGCAGGCCGAGTACCCAGACCGGCAACAGCAGTGCCGCATGCAGAGCGGCCGCTGGAAAGAACCAGGCGGCGGCGAAAGGTACTCGGGGTTTGCGCGGCTGCATCGCATCTCCGGAATCAGGCGCCCACGCCGGTCGGCCCCCCGATGGGTTTTCAACGACCGGCGCGTGCCTCTCGCCGCGCCGCAGCCAGTATGTGATTGGCTGCAATAACGGCGGGGTGTTCGTCAGTGCTGACCTAGCGCTCCCGCGGCGGCACGGCGATCTGGTGGCTCAGCTGGCGCGGCACATCATTCATAGACAGGGCCGGATGGGCGGCTGATCAACCTGCGGCGAAATCCTTCAGTGCGTCGCCGGCAAGGCGATAGCCGATCCACTCATTCTGGGGTTTGGCACCAATGGAATCGTAAAACTCGATAGCCGGCTGATTCCAGTCCAGCACTGCCCACTCGAAGCGACCGCAGCCGCGCGCCACCGCCAGCTTGGCCAAGTGGCGCAGCAGCGCCTTGCCCGCGCCGATGCCACGCTGCTGCGGGTTGACGTACAGGTCTTCCAGATACAGGCCATGCTTGCCCAGCCATGTCGAGTAGTTGAAGAAGTACACCGCATAGCCGATGGGCTCGCCGTCCAGTTCGCAGACCAATCCGTGGGCGGTACTGCCTTCGGCGAACAGGCTGTTCTCGATGCCGGCGACATCGGTTTTGACCTCGTGTTCGGCCTTTTCGTAGATGGCCAGGTCGGTGATGAAGCGCAGGATCAGGGGTGCATCTTCACGTACCGCCCGGCGAATGGTGAGTGACATTTCAGTCTCCTGGAAACGGGAATGGGTTTGGCGCCCCGTGGCGTCGGCCGGCAGGCTCGCCAGGAACCGCTCCACAGCCTGGCGTGAATCCAGTCGCGGGTATTGTCGATGGGCCGGAGCATTGCGCCTTTCTTCGCCATGGCGATGGCGGTACTTGGCGTGGCGCGTCCAGCTCCAGGCCGGAATGGAGCGCTCGGCTTGAGGCTGAACAGGTTGGCATAGCGTTCACGGTTGCCGTTCCACAGCACATGACGCGTCACGGTCGGTCGCGCCTCATCCAGCCAGATCGCCATATCCCAGTGCTCCAGCACCAAAGGACGGGCCGCGGAATAGTTGCCTTCCACGACCCAGCCATTACCGCGTATTGCCTAGGCGACCTGAGCCTAAATGGCTCGGTGGGCAGCGTTGCCAGTCGGGCTGGTGATACAGCGCATCCAGCTCGACATGACGGTAACCGAGCTGCTGCGCCAACTGGCGCGACAGCGTGGTCTTGCCGGCACCCGAACAGCCGACTACCGAGAGGCGTCGGCCGGGTGTGATCACCGCGAGGCGAGCAGGCTCTTGCCGCGCGCCACGGCAGCGCGAACCTGATTCGGCGCGGTGCCGCCGATGTGGTCGCGGGCGTTGACGGAGCCTTCCAGGGTCAGCACGGCGAAGACGTCATCGTCGATCTGATCGCTGAACTTACGCAGCTCGGTCAGGCTCATTTCGGCCAGGTCCTTGCCGCTGTCCACGCCATATTTCACTGCATGGCCGACGATCTCGTGGCAATCGCGGAACGGCAGCCCCTTGCGCACCAGGTAGTCGGCCAGATCCGTGGCGGTGGAGAAGCCGCGCAGCGCCGCTTCGCGCATGATTTCGCGCTTGGGCTTGATCGCCGGAACCATGTCGGCGAAGGCGCGCAGGCTGTCGCGCAGGGTGTCGGCGGCGTCGAACAGCGGTTCCTTGTCTTCCTGGTTGTCCTTGTTGTAGGCCAGCGGCTGGCCTTTCATCAGTACCAACAGGCCGGCGAGGGCGCCGAACACGCGGCCGGTCTTGCCGCGGACCAGTTCGGGCACGTCCGGATTCTTCTTCTGCGGCATGATCGAGGAGCCGGTGCAGAAGCGGTCGGGCAGGTCGATGAACTGGAACTGCGCGCTGGTCCAGAGCACCAGCTCTTCGGAGAAACGCGACAGGTGCATCATCGCTACCGAGGCTGCGGCGCAGAATTCGATAGCGAAATCGCGATCAGATACGCCGTCCAGCGAGTTGCCGGAGATGGCCTCGAAGCCCAGCAGCTCGCAAGTGATCTCGCGCTGGATCGGGTAGGTGGTGCCGGCCAGTGCGGCCGAGCCCAGCGGCATGCGGTTGGTGCGCTTGCGGCAGTCCACGAGACGCTCGTAGTCACGGCTGAGCATTTCGAACCAGGCCATCAGGTGGTGGCCGAAGGTCACCGGTTGCGCGGTTTGCAAATGAGTGAAGCCGGGCATGATGGTGTCGGCTTCGGCTTCGGCCAGACCCAGCAGGCCCTGCTGCAGACGGGTGATTTCGCCGAGGATCAAATCGATCTCATCGCGCAGCCACAGGCGGATGTCGGTTGCCACCTGGTCGTTGCGCGAACGGCCGGTGTGGAGTTTCTTGCCGGTCACGCCGATGCGGTCGGTCAGGCGTGCCTCGATGTTCATGTGCACATCTTCCAGATCGACGCGCCAGTCGAATGTGCCGGCCTCGATTTCGGCCTGGATTTCTTTCAGGTTGGCGATGATCTCGTCGCGCTCGGCGTCGCTCAGCACGCCGGCCTTGGCCAGCATGGTGGCGTGGGCGATGGAGCCCATGATGTCGTGACGATAGAGGCGCTTGTCGAACTCGACGGAGGCGGTGAATCGGGCGACGAAGGCGTCGACGGGCTCGCTGAAGCGGCCGCCCCAGGACTGGTTGGTCTTGTCGGTGCTCATGAATGCGCTCGCTGAAATCGGGTGGGCGATTGAAAGGCCGAATAATAACAGGGTTCCGCCTCGTCTCGCCGTTGGCGCGGCCATACGGTGACGAGGCAGCGTGCCCGCGCTGGGTGGGCACGGCAGTGAGCTCAGGCCTTGAATTGACCCAGACTGGCTTCGAGCCGTTTTGCCAGGTGGCCCAGCTCGCGCCCGCTGACCACTGTGGCAGTCACAGCCTCGGTTGCGCGTTCGGCCTCGGTCAGGATCACCTGCACGCGCTCGCGTACCTGCGTTGCGCTGCTGGATTGCTGCTCCGCACCCTGCGTCGCCTGTTGAGCTGCGGTATGTACTTGCGATACGGCGAGCTGAAGCGCTCGCTGCAGTTCACGGCTGGCGGTAAGCGAAGCCAGCCCGCTGTCGGCCTGCTCGGCAGTGCGGCTGATCGCCGCCACGGCGTCGCGGGCGCCTCGCTGCAGGCCGTCGATGTGCGCCCGGATATCGCCAGTGGATTGTTGCGTCTTGCTGGCGAGCGCGCGCACCTCGTCGGCAACCACGGCGAAACCGCGGCCGCTTTCGCCAGCGCGCGCGGCCTCGATCGCCGCGTTCAGGGCCAGCAGATTGGTCTGCTCGGCAATGCTCTGGATGACTGTCAGCACCACTTCGATCTGCTCGCTCTGCTTGGCCAGCTTCTCGATCACTCCGGTACTGCTGCGCACACCTTCGCCGAGTGTTTCGATCGCTTTGCCGACCTGGTTGGAGATCGCCTCGTTGTCGAGCGCGGTCTTGCGAATTGCCTCGATCTGTTCCAGTGCGAGCTGCATCGCCAGGCTTTCGCTCTGGGCGCGGCGCGTCATTTCCGCTAGGGCCTGCAGGCTGCCGGCGACTTCGTCGCGCTGACGTTCGGCCGCTGCCGCCGCCGAATTGCTGCGGATACCCAGTGCGTCAATCTCCTTGCCCGTCTGCATGGCGATGGAGCGAGCCTCCTGGACGATGGGCTGGAGCCTGGCCAGAAACAGGTTGACCGCGTCGGCCATGTCGCCCACTTCGTCGGCGCTATGAATCTCTACACGCTGAGTAAGATCGCCATGCCCTGCGCATAGGCCGCGCAGCGCCGTCACCAGAAGACCCAGGCGCCGCAGAACCTGACGGCCCAGTACCAGGGTGAGGGCAACCAGCAGCAGTACGCCGGCAATCGCCAGGCACAGGCTGATCTGCCATAACAGCGTCGTCGCCGAGCGCTTCACCGCAGCCTGGCTGTTGGCATCGATGGCCTCTGCCACCTCGGCAGCAGCGCTCAGGCGTGCCGCTAGCACCTTGGCGCTATCGCTCGCGGTATTGGCCAGGCCTGTTTCGGCGAGCTTGGCAGTGCTGGCGATGAGCTTTTGGAAACGGCTGTCGAAAGCGGCGAGCTCAGTGTCGATGGCTGAGGTGGACAGGCCGAGGATGACCTGACCGATCTCTGCGCCCTTGGGATTGATCGGCGTTTTCGCGAGGTAAATAGCCGGGTCGTTTCCGGCTGCGGACAGGACTTTGTCAAAAGCCGTTCGCCCGCTCCCTTTTTCCAGCAAAGAGATAATTCTCGGGTCCTTGCGATTTAGATGGCGTGTGAGCTGATTGCCCGCGGCGTCGAAGTAGACGACGAATACCACCGCGGGATTTTGGTGGGCCATCCTGACGAACTCGGTCAGGGCTGGGATATCGCTGTCCCATATCGCCGCGGGTGCGACGCCGGCCAACAGCGTGGCGAGATCGTCACCCGATTGCCTGAGATGGCGCCCGAGTACCGTCTGCAGTTGCAGTTGCTCGTCTGTAAGCCGTTGAGTAAGCCCGTTCGCAAGGTCGCTCTGCATGCGCTCGGACAGATCGGACAGGCCTCTGCGCACCTCCACGTCAGCTGCCTGGAGCTCGCCCATCAGGCGCGAGGCATCGGCGCTCAGGCTGTGCTGGATTTCCTGTTCGAGGGCCCCAATGGTGCTCCGTGTCAGTGCGAGCGCAACCACCACCTGCACTACTACCGCGCCACACAAGGTAAAAAATACTGGGCGCAGCAAGCGGCTACGCAAGGAGGAAAGCAGCACGGCGCAACTCCTGCCACAACGGGCGGCCAATGGTTGCAAAAAGCAGTGCAATCCTTACGCCACTATCGGCCTGCGCGCATTTATCGTGCTGACGAACAGCTACTGGGCGCATCGCACGGCGAAGTTGCGAAGGCGCATCACAACGGCTGCGCGATGCGCCGATAGACTATGGCGTCCAGCGGCGTCCCGTTGCTTCTTTCCGATTCGCTCATTTGCTTTGCGCCCCCGCGCGGAACCCAAACCATGCAAACAGCCACAAAGCCCAAGACACGACCACGCTCCGCTGTTCTGGTCGACGAGTTTTTCGTGCCCGAGTTGTGCGAGCCGGAAGCCTTGCTGGGCCTGGTTCTGCTCGCTGAGCTGCTGGTGCTGGTGCTGGTGCTGGCCGAACCCATGCAGCCGGCATTCAACTGGGTGCGTCTGGCGTTGGTCTCGCTGTTCGTTCAATGGATAGTGCTGCTTTCGGCCGGCACCATGTGCCTGCTACGCCCGCTGCTGGCGAGGTTGCGAGCGGCATTGGCAGGGATGGTGTGTTGTGCGTTGGTGGTAGGGCTGACCCTGGCCTGCACTGCTGTGGCAGATATCTATCAGCTCGGCGGGCCGCTGGTGCGCGACGGTGAGGTCAATCTCTATCTGCGCCACGCGCTTATCAGCCTGATCATGTCCGGTTTGTTGCTGCGCTATTTCTATCTGCAAAGTCAGTGGCGGCGTCAGGAGCAGGCGGAGCTGCGGGCGCGAATCGAGTCGCTGCAGGCGCGTATCCGCCCACATTTCCTGTTCAATAGCCTCAACAGCATCGCCAGTCTGGTGATCAGCGATCCGGCCAAGGGCGAGCAGGCGGTGCTGGATTTGTCTGACCTGTTCCGCGCCAGCCTGGCGCGCCCCGGCAACTTGGTGACCTGGGGCGAGGAGCTGGAGCTATCGCGGCGATATCTTTCTATCGAGCAATACCGCTTGGGCGATCGGCTGCAGGTGGATTGGCAAATAGAAGGCGTTCCGGAGGATTTGCCGATTCCCCAGCTGACCCTGCAACCTATGCTGGAAAACGCGCTGATCCATGGTATTCAGCCGAGAATCGACGGTGGTGTGGTCGTTGTTGCGGCGCGTTATGCCGATGGCGTGTTTCGTCTGGAGGTCGGCAATCCCTTCGACGAAACGGCTCCGGCGCTGGCCTCAAGAGGGACGCAGCAAGGTTTGCGCAATATAGACGCACGACTAACGGCACTTTTCGGGTCTGCAGCGAGTCTCAGCGTGGAGCGCCGTGAAGGCCGCCACTACACCTGTCTACGCTATCCGTGCGAGAGACAAAAGCAGGAAGCCAGATCCATATGAATGTGCTGATTGTCGATGACGAACCTCTAGCCCGCGAGCGCCTCGGCCGACTGGTAGGTGAGCTTGACGGCTATCGTGTCTTGGAACCTTCCGCCAGCAATGGTGAAGAGGCCCTCTCCCTGATAGATGAGCTGCGGCCCGATATCGTGCTCCTGGATATCCGCATGCCGGGCCTGGATGGTCTTCAAGTAGCTGCAAAGCTCTGCGAGCGAGATGCCCCGCCGGCGGTGATTTTCTGCACCGCCTATGACGAATTTGCGATCGAGGCCTTCCAGGTCAGTGCGGTCGGCTATCTGGTCAAGCCGGTCCGCCTGGAGCACCTCAGCGAGGCGCTGAAGAAGGCCGAGCGCCCCAACCGCGTGCAGCTGGCCGCCCTGACCCGGCCAGCCGCGATCAGCGGTGCCGGACCGCGAAGCCATATCAGTGCACGCACCCGCAAGGGCATCGAGCTGATTCCGCTGGATCAAGTGATCTATTTCATTGCCGATCACAAATACGTGACGCTACGGCATGAGTCCGGCGAGGTGCTGCTGGACGAGCCGCTGAAGGCGCTGGAAGACGAATTTGGCGACCGCTTCGTGCGTGTGCACCGTAATGCGCTGGTCTACCGCGACCGTATCGAGCGGCTGCAGCGCACTCCGTTGGGGCATTTCCAGCTGTATCTGAAGGGGCTTGAAGGCGAGCCCTTGACGGTCAGTCGGCGGCACGTAGCTGGGGTACGCAAGTTGATGCAGAGCCTCTAAGCCAGCACCAAAGAGCGCTCCTGCAGGCAAGTCCGCGCATCGCGGCTTGTCGGCGTTCGTTCGCGACCGGAAAACGCGATGCGCGCTTGTATCAGCGCAGAGCGCACCCTGCTGGGCATCCGTATCGCGTGTAGGACCACCCACCATACAGCCATCTTCCTTGACGCTGGCCAACCCAGGCTGCCGGTCTGGCCTGTTATCATCGGCGGCAGTTCATTGTTTCTGGAATCACCATGTCTCGCGAAATTCGCATTGCTACCCGCAAGAGTGCCCTGGCCCTGTGGCAGGCCGAGTACGTCAAGGCGCGGCTGGAAGCCTCGCACCCTGGGTTGGTTGTCAGTCTGGTACCTATGGTCAGCCGGGGTGACAAGCTGCTGGATGCACCTCTGGCCAAAATTGGTGGCAAAGGCCTGTTCGTCAAGGAGCTGGAGACGGCATTGATGGAAAACGAGGCGGACATCGCGGTGCATTCGATGAAGGATGTGCCGATGGAGTTTCCCGCCGGGCTCGGGCTGTATTGCATTTGCGAGCGCGAAGATCCGCGCGATGCGTTCGTCTCCAATCGATACGACAGCCTCGATGCGCTGCCATCCGGCAGTGTGGTCGGTACTTCCAGTCTGCGTCGTCAGGCGCAGCTGTTGGCGCGACGCCCCGACCTGAAGATCCAGTTCCTGCGTGGCAACGTAAACACTCGCCTAGCCAAGCTTGATGCGGGTGAATACGACGCCATCATTCTGGCTGCCGCAGGTCTGATCCGCCTTGGTTTTGGCGAACGCATCCGCTCCAGTATCAGCGTGGATGAGAGTTTGCCGGCCGGTGGCCAGGGCGCGGTGGGCATCGAATGCCGCACCGACGATGTCGAACTGCACCAATTGCTGGTCTGCCTGAACCATCCGCAAACCGCCATCCGCGTCACCGCCGAACGCGCCCTTAACCGCCATCTCAACGGTGGCTGCCAGGTACCGATCGCCTGTTATGCGGTGCTCGAAGGCGGCCAGCTTTGGCTGCGTGGCCTGGTTGGCCAGCCCGACGGTACGCTATTGCTGCGTGCCGAGGGACGTGCGCTGGCCGAGCAGGCCGAAGCCCTCGGTGTGCAGGTTGCCGAAGAGCTGCTAGCCCAGGGCGCCGAGCAAATTCTCAAAGCGGTGTACGGCGAGGCCGGCGCGCGTGACTGAATGGCGTCTGCTGCTGACTCGGCCGGCGGAAGAGTGCGCCGCGCTGGCGACGACTCTGGCAGAAATGGGGGTTCATAGCGCCAGCTTGCCGTTGCTGAGCATAGAGCCGCTGCCCGAAACGCCCGAGCAGCGCGCAACGGTTCTCGGCCTGGACCAATACTGCGCCGTGGTAGTGGTCAGCAAGCCGGCCGCGCGCCTCGGGATCGGACTGCTGGGTCGTTACTGGCCGCGGCCGCCGCTCGGCCAGGCTTGGTTCAGTGTGGGTGCTGGCACCGGAGCGATCCTTGCGGAATACGGCTTGGACGTCAGTTGGCCGGATACCGGCGATGACAGCGAGGCTTTGCTAGCTTTGCCGCGCCTGGACGAGGCACTGGCCGCGCCAGAACCGAAGGTGCTGATCATGCGTGGCGAGGGTGGTCGCGAGTTCTTCGCCGAAACCCTGCGCGCACGCGGCGTGCAGGTGGACTTTCTCGAACTGTACCGGCGCAACCTGCCAAGCTATCCGTTGGGAATTTTGCCTGCGATCGTCCAAGCGGAACGGCTTAATGGCGTGGTGGTCAGCAGTGGACAGAGTTTGCTTTCGCTGCATGAGCTGGCGGCCGATGCCTGGCCGGAAATGGTTAAGCTAACCTTGTTCGTACCCAGCCCGCGCGTGGCCGAAATGGCTAGGCAGCTGGGTGCCAAACGAATCGTGGATTGTCGCGGCGCCGGAGCCGCGGCCTTGCTGATGGCCTTGCGCGAAACATCCCAGGCCACCCCTTGATGCAAAGGATGGAAACGTGAGCGAAGCAGACGCCAAGAAAGACCCGCTGCAAATTCCTGCCACTGAGCCGGCGACCTCTGCCGAACCTGCCAAGCCTATACCCTCGCGTCCGGCCTCGAACGGGGGCGCTAAGACTATTGCGTCCCTGGCGCTGCTGATTGGTCTTGGCGGCGTGGCGCTGGGCGGTTATAGCTTCTGGCTGCTGCAGCAATTCGGTGCGCAGGAAGCCGACTGGCAAGCATCGTTGCAAAGGACCGATGAGCAGATGCAACATCTCGCCGCTGGCAGTCAACAATTGGCGGTGCGCCTCGGGCGTTTGGAGCAGCTGCCGTCAGCGGCCGAGCTGGACGAGCAGCGGCGCCTGCTGGCCAGCCTGCAGAGCGATCAGCAGCGACTGACCGGGCGAGTTGAGCAGGTGCTCGGCGCGAGCCGCGAAGAGTGGCGCCTGGCCGAAGCCGAGCATCTGTTGCGTATGGCCATGCTGCAGCTGTCAGCGATGCAAGACGTGAAGAGCGCCGAAATGCTGGTCAACGAGGCCGATCTGATCCTGCAGAAACAGGATGACCCAAGTGCCTACGCCGCCCGTCAAAAATTGCTGGAAGGCCTGGAAGCGCTGCGCAGCCTGCCGCAGCTAGACCGTACCGGCTTGTTCCTGCAGTTGGGCGCGCTGCGTGGGCAGAGCAGCCAGCTCAGCGCTTTGGCACCTGAATTCGTCAATGGCGAGGCGCGACCAGAAAGCCTTGACCAGAGCCGTTGGCAGCGCTGGCTGGACGAGTTGAATCGCTACGTGCGAATTGATTTTGGTGCCAGCGCGGATGTCCAGCCGCTGCTGGCTGGGCAGACGTTGGGGCAGTTGCGCCTGGCGCTATCGTTAGCCATCGAGCAGGCGCAGTGGGCGGTGCTCAACGGTAATGCCGAGGTTTACCAGCAGGCGCTGCAGCAGGCTAGTACGCTGATTGCCGATCATTTCAGTAGCAGCAACGGCCAGGCGAGCGGCCTGCGCGAGCGCATCGAGGCGCTGTCGAAACGTCAGGTAGAGGTGCAACTGCCGGATCTGACGCCGGCACTGAAGGCGCTGCAGGCCTATGTCGAAAAGCGTGAGGCGCCCAACGGTACTGTGCCGTCCGAGCCTGGGGCTCCTGAGCAGGAGGCGCAGCGCCCATGAAACGCCTGGCCTTGATATTCATTTTCCTTCTTGTTATCGCCGGCTTTCTCGGTTGGGCCATCAGCCAGAGCGCCGGTTACGTTCTGATCACCTATGATCAGTTCCGCTACGAGTCGAGCCTCTGGGTATTCCTGGCTTTGCTGGCTTGTGTCTGGTTGTTGGCGATGGCGATACATTGGCTGTTGGGGTTGCTGCAGGTCTCGGGCGCGCTAGTCAATCCCTGGTCGCGACGCCATCGTGATCGCCGCCTGGCCAACGCCTCGCGCAATGGCCAGCGCGAATTGGCCGAAGGGCAGTGGAGTCCTGCACTGGCGCATCTGAAGACGGCCGCAGAGCATGATCCTCAGCCGCTAATGCACTATCTGGGCGCTGCGCGCGCCGCCAACGAGCTGGGCGAGTACGAGCAGAGTGATGAGCTGCTGCGCCAGGCACGCGAGCATGCACCGCAAGCGGAGCTGGCGGTGGGCTTGACCCAGGCGCAACTGCAGATCGCCCGCGGCCAGTATGTCGAGGCGCGCGAAACCCTGAGCGCGTTGCATGATGCATATCCGCGGCATTCCTACGTTCTGACCATGCTGCAGCAGCTCTATGTGCAACTGGAGGACTGGCCGGCGCTGTGCCGGCTTTTGCCCGAGCTGCGCAAGCAGCGGGTCCTGCCGCCCGCGCGCTTGAGCGAGCTCGAGTTACTTGCCTGGACCGCTGCGCTCGAGCAGGCCGGTGCTGTCCGGGATCCAGCGGATGGCGACCCGATCTCGGCGCTAGATCAGCGCTGGCAGACAGTGCCGGGCGCACTGCGTAGCGAGCCGTTAATCGTGCGCGCTTATGCCGACGGGCTGAGCCGGTTGGGGGCTGAGGCGAAAGCTGAGGAAGTGCTGTTGGCTGCGCTCAAGCGTCAATTCGATGAGCGTCTGATCGAACGTTACGGGCGAGTGCTCGGGCAGGAACCGGCCAGGCAGCTGGCGTATGCCGAGAGCTGGCTCAAGGCGCACCCGGAAAGTGCCGAGCTCTTGCTGGCGCTGGGGCGTTTAAGTCTGCGTAACCAGTTGTGGGGCAAAGCCCGTGACTACCTGGAAGCGAGCCTGCGCCTAGAGCATCGAGCGGAAACATGCGCCGAGCTGGCACGGTTGCTGGCGCAGCTGGGTGAATCAGAGCGCAGCAACCGGTTGTTCCAGGAGGGATTAGGCCTTTTCAATCCTAGCCCCGCCCGTGACAGGTTGCCGCTGGCAAATCCGAAACTCGAAGCTTGAAGCATCCTGCGGAGCGCTCTACCGTAGCGGGCTTTCTGACTCGCGGAACCATCATGAATCTGGCCAGCCCTCGTTCGTTGTTCTTTCTCGCCTTTGCAGGCTGTGTGTTGCTGATTGGCGTGGCGCTCTACATGGAGCACGTGATGGGGCTGCTGCCATGCCCGCTGTGTATCGTGCAGCGGATCTGCATCATCGGCTTCGGACTGGTCTGCCTGGTGGCTGCCATTCACTCACCGCTGCGGGGTGGGCGAGTGGTCTACTCGTTACTGGCGCTGCTGTTCGCGGCTTTGGGCGCCGCGACCGCTAGCCGGCAGATCTGGCTGCAGAGTGTGCCGGCCGACCAGCTCCCCAGCTGTTTACCAAGCCTGGAGTACATGATGGACGCGCTGCCTTTCCAGGAGATTGCGCGCCTGGTGCTGCACGGCACGGCCGAGTGCGCCGAGGTCAGCTGGACGCTGCTGGGCATGAGTATCCCGGAATGGACCTTGCTGGCCTTCATCGGCATGACGGTGTTCTGCCTCTGGCAAATGCTGCGACGTGATTGAGTCGTTGGAATGTTCGCTGCATCCGGTGGTCCATGATGTAGGTGCGTTGGGTTTGTTAGGCATCACCGGGCCGTCTGGCGAAATTTGCCCGGCATTGCTTGAACCTTCCATCGTGCCGGCATAGTCTGCTCGGGCGGGTGTAGGGTTATAGCTCTCGCCGCCACTCACCCAAAGCCGATACCGGTAGACCAACAAAAGTCGTCTCGGAAGGCGCCATAAGCATTATCGATTAGGGAAGTGAGGTCATCATGCTCGAAAGCTGTCGGAACGCCCAGGAACGCTGGGGAGGTGTGCATCTACTGATCGATCGCTGGCTGCAGGAACGTCATGCGCTGATCACCGCTTTCCATGAACTGCATGCTGGTGTCGAACCCGTTACCCGTCCTGCGCTGCAGAAGTTCTGCCAGTTGTTGCTCGATTACGTCTCGGCAGGTCATTTTGAAATCTATGAACAACTGATTCGCGAAGGCGAAGCGTTCGGCGATCAGCGTGGTCTTGAGCTGGCCCGCCAGATCTATCCTCGCATCGAGGCCATTACTGAGGTGGCCTTGGCCTTCAATGATCGCTGCGATAAAGGCGACTGCCTGGAAAACAGGGATCTGCCCGATGAGTTGAAGCGTTTCGGCCAATTGCTGCATGAACGTTTCGAGCTGGAAGACTGCCTGATCGAAGTGCTGCATACCGCACATCAGCAGACAGCTGCGACCGCCTGAGCACCTGCTCCGCTGACTGCCACCAGGGGCGAGGCGCCTGTTGTTGGCGGATGCCGGCTGGCAGTCTAGTATGACGGCATCTCACTTGCCGGGAGGCGCCGCAATGCCAGCTAAGAAGAACGTCAGTAGCCCATTGCATTTGCTGCAGCAGTTGTCGAGTAGTCTCGTCGAGCATCTGGAAAAAGCCTGTGCCGATGCGCAGAAAGAGACGCAAGGAATACTCGCAAAGCTGGAGAAGCAACGCGGCAAGACTCGTGACAAACTCATCCGGACTCGCGCCAAGCTGGATGAAGCGGGCGCCGCTGGTAAAGCCAAGACGCAAATCAAGATACGCGCCCGTATCGACGAGCTGGAGGATACAGTGGCGCTGCTGGATGCTCGTCAGCGCGAAACCCTGGCCTATCTCGCCGACCTCCAACGTGACACCGATCGGAGCTTGAAACTGGCGGAAGGCATCCGCCGTGTCGAGGCTGCCGCCGCCAAGGCTGTTGCCGTCCCAGTCACCAAAACCGCCTCCAAAGTCGCGCCTGCCAGGGCTCGTTCACCGCGTCAGACACCTCATGCCGCAGTCACGACCGCTTCTATCGAAGCCGCTCCGGTCCCGGCGGCTGCGGCAGCCAAGCCACGCGTTCGCTCAAGGGGAGCCGCGACGCCGGCGCCAGTCAAGAGTCTGAACGGCGAGGTGACACCCGCGTCGGTTAAGAAGCCCGTACCTCGCAAGCCCGCTGCGCGCAAGCCTGCCGGCACCAATCAGGCTTCTGTCAGTTCCAGTTGAACCTGTGCGGCGATGCGGTGCAGCAATTGCCGTGCAACATCGCCATTCTTCACGCCTGAAGTAAGCTCGTGCAGCCAGTTCGTGGGGCTGCCTGTTGACGGCCAGTCGTGTGTTATCCGGTCCAACCTGCCAAGCAGTATTTTCTCGGACGCCAGTTCCACTACCTTTACCTGCTCCCGGATATCACCGAGCTCTGCATCCGTCTGGGCGGCGGCTCGCCAGCCCTGACGCAGCGTCCGCAACGGCCTGACGACTTCGCTTTGCCATCTGCCCGCGATTCGCTGCAGTTGTTGCAGGCGCTGGGCCGTGCACTCGACTGTTCGCGCGTCGAGCCAGCTGCCGCAAAGCAGCAGGCAGATATCGACGCCTTGTTCCTGCAACTCAAGACAAAGAGGCTCCACACCGGGTCGGGCGTAGCAGGCGAGAGCGAAGGTCCAGAGATCGGTAGGGTGCATGAGCTGATTTTTTTTGTTGGCAGTGAGTTGGCGTTCGGGGCGAGCTGATAAACTCCGCCGCCATTATGATCCGACTTCAGAACCTTACTCTACAGCGTGGGCCCCAGCGTTTGCTGGAAGGCGCCGAGCTGACCCTGTATCCCGGCCAGAAAGCCGGGCTGGTAGGCGCCAATGGCGCCGGTAAATCCAGCCTGTTCGCGCTGTTGCGCGGTCAGCTGACGGCCGATGGCGGCGACAGCCAGATGCCTCCGGATTGGCGCATCGCGCACATGCGCCAGGAGGTGGACACCCTCGAGCGGCTGGCAGTCGATTACGTGCTCGACGGCGACGAGGCATTGCGTCACGTTCAGGCGCAGCTCGCGGCGGCCGAGCAGGGGCATGATGGTGTTGCCCTGGCGCGGTTGCATAGCGAATTCGACAGTGTCGATGGCTACACTGCTGACGCCCGCGCCCGCAAGCTGCTGGCCGGGCTTGGCTTTTCCAGCGAGCAGATGGACATGCCGGTCGGCAGTTTTTCGGGCGGTTGGCGGATGCGTCTGAATCTGGCGCAGGCGCTGATGTGTCCTTCCGACCTGCTGCTGCTCGACGAGCCGACAAACCACCTCGATCTCGACGCCATCCTCTGGCTGGAAGATTGGCTGAAAAGCTATCCGGGCACGCTGATCCTGATTTCCCACGACCGCGACTTTCTCGATGCGGTGGTCGATCACGTGATACATCTCGAGCAGCGCAAGCTGACCCTTTATCGCGGTGGTTATTCGGCCTTCGAGCGCGCCCGCGCTGAGCGATTGGCGCAGCAGCAGCAGGCGTTCGAAAAGCAGCAGGCCCAGCGCGCGCATATGGAAAGCTTCATTCGCCGCTTCAAGGCCCAGGCCACCAAGGCGCGCCAGGCCCAGAGCCGGATCAAGGCGCTGGAGAAGCTTGAGGAGTTGGCGCCGGCGCATATCGACTCGCCCTTCGACTTCGCCTTTCGCGAGGCGGACAAGGTCTCCAGCCCGCTGCTGGATCTGTCGGAAGGCTGCCTCGGTTATCCCGACAAGACTGTGCTGGAGAGGGTCAAGCTGCAGCTTGTGCCGGGTGCGCGCATTGGCCTGCTCGGCCCGAATGGCGCTGGCAAGTCCACGCTGATCAAGACACTGGCCGCCGAGCTGCACCCCCTTGGCGGTCATCTGCAGCGTGGCGAAAACCTGGTGATCGGCTATTTCGCACAGCATCAACTCGATGCACTGGACCCCAAGGCCAGCCCGTTGCTGCATTTGCAGCGAATCGCTCCCGGCGAACGAGAGCAGACGCTACGTGACTTTCTGGGTGGCTTCGATTTTCGCGGCGAGCGCTGCGATGAGCCTGTACTGAATTTTTCCGGGGGCGAGAAGGCGCGCCTGGCCTTGGCGCTGATCGCCTGGGGCAAGCCGAATCTGTTGCTGCTCGACG
>Ga0233377_1000120_pt1 | contig 48110 bp, 43 predicted proteins | sample ElkDunMinimDraft_6_FD_191540 | JGI IMG/M metagenome (GOLD analysis project Ga0233377, IMG submission 191540) | Fecal eukaryotic communites from dung pellets of Tule Elk in California, USA - Elk Dung E36 | ecosystem: Host-associated > Mammals > Digestive system > Large intestine > Fecal | place...
GCAAACGCCGGCGCAGTGGCGGCCGCCGCAAGCGCGGTCCGGGTGAAGGCTCCCCGGCATCGGGTGAATGACACGTGGAGCGCATCTATATCGGCCTAGGCAGCAACCTTGCCGAACCACAGAAACAGCTTCGCGATGCGCTGCAGGCGCTGGACGATATACCGGCAACCCGCCTGGCGGCGGTTTCCTCCTTCTATTCCAGCGATCCGCTAGGCCCGCCGGACCAGCCGCGCTATGTGAACGCCGTCGCGGCGCTGGACACAGCGCTGCCTCCGCTGCGGCTGCTCGACGCCCTGCAAGCCATTGAGCTGGCCCAGGGCCGCGAGCGCAAGGCAGAACGCTGGGGCCCGCGCAGTCTTGATCTGGACATTCTGCTGTTCGGCGATCGGCTGATCGACGAGCCGCGCCTGCAAGTGCCGCACTACCACCTGCACGCACGCGCCTTCGTGCTTTACCCGTTGGCCGAACTGGCCCCACCGGACCTGCGCCTGGCCGATGGCAGGCGACTCGACGAATTGCTGGCCGCATGCCCCTTCGAAGGCCTCCAGCGTCTGGACTGAGCGTTCCGGCGTTCAGTAGCCGCCAGGTAACAACCGTTACACCGAGGTAACACTCACGATTGACTTAGCGTGCCGCCATCGGGACTATAAGCGCCCTCTGCCGGTACGCACCGAACCGTGCCTTGCGTCCTTCGGTACCACGGCAACTCCGATCTCTCAGAGCCTCGAAGAGGACGGCATCATGTCAGATGTAACCTTGACCACCCTGCGTGGCCTCAAGCAGAAAGGCGAAAAGATCGCCATGCTCACCTGCTACGACGCCACCTTCGCCAAGACGGCAAGCGAAGCCGGCGTCGAGATGCTGCTGATCGGCGATTCTCTGGGCATGGTTCTACAAGGGCACGACAGCACTCTACCGGTAACGGTCGCCGAGATGGCCTACCACACCGGCTGCGTCAAACGCGGTAACCGAGGCGCGATGATCGTCGCTGACCTGCCTTTCATGGCCAACGCCACGATCGAACAAACGCTGAACAATTCGGCAGTGCTGATGCAGGCCGGCGCGCACATGATAAAGGTGGAGGGCGCAGCATGGCTGGCCGAGTCCATCACCCTGCTGGCCGAGCGCGGCATTCCCGTGTGCGCGCACATGGGGCTAACCCCGCAGGCGGTGAACGTCTTCGGAGGCTATCGGGTCCAGGGTCGCGGACAGGCACAGGCGCAGCAGATGGTCGAGGATGCCAAGGCACTGCAGGCCGCTGGCGCGGCAATGCTGCTGCTTGAATGCGTGCCCAGCGAACTGGGCGCGCGCATCAGCCAGGCGGTGGAGATTCCGGTTATCGGCATCGGCGCCGGTAGCGATACCGACGGCCAAGTGCTGGTGCTGCACGACATGTTGGGGCTGTCGCTGAGCGGGCGTACGCCAAAGTTCGTCAAGAACTTCATGGCCGATCATGGCGATATCGCCAAGGCAATCGCCGCCTATGTCGCCGCCGTCAAGGCTGGTCAATTTCCGTCTGCCGAACATGGATTCTCCGCATGAACGTGGTAAGGACAATCGCCGACCTGCGCGCCGCCGTTACCCGTGCGCGAGGGGAAGGCAAGCGCATCGGCTTCGTGCCGACCATGGGCAACCTGCATGACGGCCACATTGCGCTGGTCAGGAAGGCAGGACAACGCGCCGACTTCGTGGTGGCCAGCATTTTCGTCAACCCGCTGCAGTTCGGTCCCGACGAAGACTTGGCCAGCTACCCACGTACGCTGAGTGCCGATCAGGACAAACTCTTCGAAGCGGGCTGCCACCTGCTGTTTGCCCCGTCAGTCGAGGAGATGTACCCCGCCGGCCAGGCGATGCAAACAATCGTCAGCGTCCCCGGCGTGTCCGAGGGGCTTTGCGGCGGCAGCCGCCCAGGACATTTCGATGGCGTATCCACCATCGTCACCAAGCTATTCAACATGGTATTGCCTGACCTGGCGGTGTTCGGCGAAAAGGATTTCCAGCAACTGGCGGTAATTCGCACCATGGTGCGCGATCTGAACATGCCGGTGCAGATCATTGGCGAGCCCATCGTGCGGGCAGAAGATGGCCTGGCCCTTTCCTCGCGAAACGGCTACCTCAGTACCGAAGAGCGCGCTACAGCACCGACGCTGTACCGCACGCTGAGCCAGCTGGCCCAAAGGATACATAGCGGCGAGCGCGATTATCGCGCCCTGATCGCTGAGGGCGAAAGCGCGCTGCGCAGCGCCGGTATGCAGCCAGACTATCTTGAAGTACGCGATGCGCTGACCCTGCAGCCAGCCAACGAGCAGACCACCCAGATAGTCATCCTCGCCGCCGCCTTTCTCGGGACAACACGCCTGATCGATAACCTTTTGGTCGATACCGGCACCCACTGACCCCTGCGCTCTGCTGCATAGAACTGCCCGGCCGGCGACCTTGATCAGCCCTGCCGGTTCGGGCACACTCTGCGCCGCTTGCGCACCCGGAGGAACCACGCTCATGCACGCCATCATGCTCAAGGCCAAATTGCACCGTGCCCAGGTGACCCACTCGGTGCTCGATTACGAAGGCTCCTGCGCCATCGACGGCGACTGGCTGGACCTGGCTGGCATCCGTGAATACGAGCAGATCCAGATTTACAACGTCGACAACGGCGAACGCTTCACCACCTACGCCATCCGCGGCGAGGAAGGCTCGAAAATCATCTCGGTGAACGGCGCAGCTGCGCACAAGGCCGGCGTTGGGCATCGCCTGATTATCTGCGCATACGCTCATTACAGCGAAACCGAGCTGGCCAGCTTCAAGCCTCATGTCCTTTATATGGGTGCCGACGGCGAGCTCAGCCATACCAGCAATGCGATCCCGGTTCAGGTTGCCTGAGCCGCTGTAACGACACATCAAACCCGCAACCAATAAATGTTGCGGGTTTTTTTATGTTTTGTGTTGGCCACTGCAGAGTAAACCTGCAATCTTCACCTTGCTCGACCGATCCCAGCATGGAGCACAGCAGCCTTCGGAACGCCGCGCAATTTTCCCAGTCAGACCACTCGCAGCGATGTAGATGTTTCACCCCAAGGCGGCATAGCAGCGTTCCAATCGCTGCTGCCTCTAATGGCACATCTGCCCACATGATCGAAGAAGATACCCGTGACATCGCATTGCCGACAGTCCGCCAAGCAAAGGAAGCCGCAATCAACATGAGCTATTACGAGAACCCCCTCGACATTACTCATCTATCGTCCTGGAAGGCGCTGGAAGAACACCGCCTGAGCATGCAGAACTTCAGCATGCGCTCGGCCTTTCAGGCAGACCCGGAGCGCTTCAAGAACCTCTCGGTTGCCTGCTGCGGATTGTTTCTGGACTACTCGAAGAACCGGATCACCACCGACACCCGCACATTACTGGTCAATCTGGCGCGCGAAGCGGGCGTGGAACAGGCCGCCCGGGCCATGTTCGAGGGTGAGCGGATCAACGCCTCGGAAAAGCGCCCGGTACTGCACACGGCCCTGCGTCGACCGATGGGCGACTGCGTAATGGTCGACGGAAAGAACATCGTGCGTGAGGTGCATACCGCGCTGGCGCAAATGACAGACTTCGTCACTCGCATTCACAACAATCTGTGGCGCGGCTTCAGCGACAAGACCATCACCGACGTGGTGAACATCGGCATCGGCGGCTCGTTCCTTGGGCCGCAGCTGGTTTCCGAGGCACTGCTGCCCTTCACTCAGCATGGCGTTCGTACTCATTATCTGGCCAACATTGACGGCAGTGAATTCCGTGAGGTGACTGCCAAACTGAACGTCGAAACGACGCTGTTCATCATTTCCAGCAAAACCTTCGGCACGCTGGAAACGCTGAAGAACGCCCAGGCGGCCCGCTCTTGGTACCTGGGCAAGGGTGGCACGGAGGAGAAGCTCTATCGCCATTTCGTCGCGGTAACCAGCAACCGGCAGGCCGCTGTCGACTTCGGCATCCGTGAAAAGAACATTTTCCCAATGTGGGACTGGGTCGGTGGGCGTTACTCGCTGTGGTCGGCCATCGGTCTGCCCATCGCCCTGGCCATCGGCATGTCCAACTTCAAGGACCTGCTGTCCGGTGCCTATAGCATGGACCAGCATTTCCTCAACGAGCCGTTCGAAAACAACATGCCCGTGCTGCTGGCCATGCTCGGCATCTGGTATCACAACTTCTGGGGCGCACAGAGCTATGCCTTTTTGCCCTACGACCATTACCTGCGCAACTTCGTCAAACACCTGCAGCAGATGGACATGGAGTCCAATGGCAAGAGCGTGCGCCAGGATGGCCAACCTGTCTCCTGCACAACCGGCCCGGTAATCTGGGGCGGCGTCGGCGCCAATGGCCAGCACGCCTATCATCAGCTGCTGCACCAGGGCACGCCCCTGATTCCAGCGGACTTCATCGTCCCAGTGGTCAGCCATAACCCGGTGTCCGATCACCATGAGTGGCTCTATGCCAACTGCCTGTCGCAGAGCCAGGCCCTGATGCTCGGCAAGACCCGCGAAGAAGCGGAGGCCGAGCTGCGCGCCAAGGGGCTGGACGAAGCCGAAGTGCAGCGCTTGGCGCCACACAAGGTGATTCCCGGCAACCGCCCGAGCAACACCTTGGTGATGGAAACCATCAGCCCCGGCCGTCTCGGCGCGCTGATTGCGCTCTATGAGCACAAGGTGTTCGTGCAGGGCGTGATCTGGGGGATCAATTCGTTCGACCAGTGGGGTGTCGAACTCGGCAAGGATCTGGGCAAGGCCGTCTATGGCCAGATGACCAGCTTCGACGCGCCGCCGGCCGAGGATGCTTCCACTCAGGGCTTGATCGACTTTTTCCGCGGGCGCCATCGCGGCTAAAGGCCGGCAACGGGCAATCAGCCATGACTGCCCGTTGCACCTGCTCACAGGGCCGCGCTGAACTCGTTTGGGCCAAGGCTGGAACAGCCTTTGGCTTGAGTTACCATGCAAGCATCTCATGCCATCCCAGAACCCCTTCATGGAATTCATCCGCAGCCGAATCGAAACCCAGGTCATGAGCCTGACCGGCCTTGCCCTCGGCGGGATCGACTACGAGAACCCGCCTGGTGACCCCGGGCTGTTCGGCCCGGACTCGGTGTGCTGGCGAGTGCATGGCGATTTTACCTCGATGCTGGTGGGTGGCATTTCGGCGTTGTTATTACAGGCACTGCATCCGCAGGTACTGGCCGGCGTCTGGGACCACTCGAACTTTCGTGAAGACCTGATGGGCCGCTTGCGGCGCACCGGACAGTTCATCGCTGGCACCACGTACGGCTGCCGTGAAGATGCAGAACGGCTGATCGCGCGGGTTCGGCTGATTCACCTCAGGGTCACCGGCCAAACCGCTGATGGCCGTCCTTACGCCGCCTATGATCCGGACCTGCTGACCTGGGTACATGTGGCCGAGGTGAGCAGCTTTCTCAAGGCCCACCTGAGCTACCTCAACCCATCGTTACCTGGCGTCGAACAGGATCGCTACTATGCGGAGGTGGCGTTGATCGCCGAACACCTCGGGGCCCGCAGCGTGCCTCGCTCGCGCAAAGAAGTCGCAGAGTATGTCGACGCCGTTCGCCCGCAGCTGTGCTGCGACGAGCGCTCCCGGGACATCTTGCGCGTGTTGCGTGACGCACCAAGCCCCAGCCTGATGGCCCGCCCCTTCGGCGGTTTGATGATGCGCGCCGGCATCGAGCTGCTGCCGGAGTGGGCCGGCGGTATGTTCGAACTGCAGCCCAGCTCCAGTGAGCGTCAGCTGGTCCGATTCGCCGTGCGGCGTACCGCGACGTTGTTGCGCTGGGCGGTCCGTAACAGCTCGGCCCAGCGTGCGCGCCGTCGTCTGGCCCGCATGCCCGGATAGTCAGGCTGTTTAAACACCACTGCTTTAGGAACCGCGCACGCTGAGGAACCGGCTTCCCATGCCATACTCCAAGACACTCAATTGCCTGGACTGAGACTGCATGCCTAACGGAGTGAAGCGCACATTCATTGGTGTAATCGCCGCCCTGGTCTGCTACGGCCTACTCGGCTTCCTTGTTCTGCCTGGCGTTGCGCAGCGGGTGGCCAACCAGCAGCTCACCCAGTACGCCACGGTACCGGCGAGTCTGGAGCGCATCGAATTCAATCCGTTTAGCCTGGAACTCACAGTGTTCAATCTTCGCCTTGGCGAGGCGGGTGACGAGCAGCTGGGCTTCGAGCGGCTCTATCTGAACCTGCAATGGAGCAGCCTGTGGCGCCGCACGCTGCATCTGGCCGACGTGGAGCTGGACAGGTTGCAGAGTCAGGTGCGATTCGATGAGAGCGGCACGCTCAATCTGAGCCAGCTATTCAAAGTGCCAGCGGCCGAGGAAGAACCCGAGCAGCCCGACTCCGAGCCCTTTTCGCTGCGCGTGGATCGCCTGCAGGTGACTGATGGCGCCCTGCACTTTGCAGACCGGCGCCCGCAGGAGCCGATCGATATCCAGCTGGATTCGCTCAGTTTCGAGCTGCTCAATTTCGCTACCCGGGCTGAAGATTCTGCCGCCGCAACACTGGTTGCCAATGGTCCGAATGGCGCGCGCCTCGAATGGCAAGGCAATATCAACCTGACACCCATCGCTTCCACCGGCCAGTTGAAAGTGAGCAATCTGGACCTCGCCACCGTCTGGCCCTATGTCCGTGAAACCACACCGCTGGTCTTGCGCAACGGCCGCCTTAGCTTCAGTGGCCAGTACCTGCTCGACCTCAGCGAAGGCACTGCTCTGGTAATGGAGGACGTCGAGGCTACCCTCTCTCCGCTCGAGATCGACAGCACTGACGGCAAACCCCTGTTACGCCTGGAGCAGTTGCAGATCAGCGAAACGTCGCTGGACTTAATCAAACAGCTGATTGTGGTCGGTCAGGTACGCAGCCAGAAGCTGGAAAGCTGGGTGGCACGCGAACGCGATGGCGAACTGAACTGGCAAAAACTCTTCGCTTCCCCATCGGCTGATGCTTCGTCCGGCGCTGTGGAGCAGACGACAGCGGAGGCAGCCGATAGCGAGCAACGGCCCTGGCAGGTGCTGCTGAACGAGGTGCAGCTACGTGATTACCAGCTGCACCTGGCCGATCGCGTTCCGGAAACCGAAGTGTTGCTTGAACTTGGGCCGCTCGCCCTCGACCTGAAGGGTTTCGACAGCCTAGGCACCTCGCCTTTCCAGCTGGAGTTGAACACGGGCATCGGCCAACAGGGCTCGCTGCAGGCCAAAGGGCAACTGCAACTGGAACCCACCAGCGGCAAACTGGCCGTCCAGACCAAGGACATCGACCTGCGCCTTGCTCAAGCCTACCTAAGCCCCTTCGTTCATCTGGAGTTACGCAGCGGCCTGCTGAGCAGCGCACTGGATGTCACCCTGACCGGCAGCGAGCCCTTGGCATTCGATGTGACCGGCTCCGCCGAGATCACCCAACTGCACACACTCGAAACCACCAAGAACCGCGACTTCCTGAAATGGCGGGAACTGCGGCTGGAGGGATTGAGTTACCGCCACCCCCAGTCCCTGACGATCGACTCCATCGCGCTGCAGCAGCCTTACACGCGCTTCATCATCAACCCCGACCTGACGACCAACATCAATGACCTGCTGGTAGAGCAATCCTCAACTGCGAGCCCCGGGGCGGACGCGGCAGCCGAGCCACTGGCCATACGCATTGGCGCAATCAAGATAGCCGACGGCTCCGCGCACTTTTCTGATCTCAGTCTGCGCCCCCCCTTCATTACCGACGTCCAGGGGCTAAACGGCAGCATCGGCACGCTGGACAACCGCCAGCAAAGCGCCGCTTCGGTCGACATCAAAGGCAAGGTTGACCGCTATGCGCCGGTCAGTATCGTGGGCCGCCTGACGCCGTTCGACCCCATGCAGAGCCTGGATATAGCCACTCGCTTCAAACAGGTAGAACTCACCACCCTGTCGCCCTATTCGACCAAATTCGCCGGTTACCGCATTCGCAAGGGACGGCTCGACCTCGACCTGCATTACCGCATCCAGCAGGGGCGGCTGAATGCCGAAAACAAGGTGGTGCTCGAGCAGCTGCAGCTTGGCGAAAAGGTCGACAGCCCCGATGCCGTCGATTTGCCGATACGGCTGGCTGTCGCGCTGCTAAAGGACACCAAGGGCACGATTTCGATCGAGCTACCAGTGCAGGGCAACCTCAACGACCCGCAGTTCAGCGTGATGCCAATCGTCTGGCAGACACTGCGCAACCTGGTACTGCGCGCGGCACAGGCACCGTTTAAATTCATCGGCAGCCTGGTGGGCGGCGACCAGACGGATCTCAGCCAGATTCTCTTTGCTCCCGGAGCGAGCGAGCTCGACAACCGGGCCCGCAGCGCTTTGAACACGCTGGCTACTGCACTGGGAGAGCGCCCTGCCCTGCGTCTGGAGGTGGAAGGCATGAGCGCCCCCGCCGCCGACGGACCATTGCTGGCCGAACAGCGCCTGGAGCAGGAATACCAGAACACCTGGTACAGCATTCTGCAGCGCCGTGGCGACAAGGTGCCGGCATCTGCGAGCGAATTGAAAGTACCCGAGGAGGAAAAAGCGGTGTTGCTCGAAGGCATCTATCGCAGCCGCCTCAAGCAGCAGCCACCAGCCGAATGGAAAGAGCTCGATGCGCCTGATCGCACCGCCAGGATGCGAAGCGCGATGATCGAACACTGGAGCGACAATCCGACGCTGATGCGCCGCCTGGCCCAAAAGCGCGCCAGCAGCATCAAGGACTACCTGGTGGATCAGGGACTAGCCGACCAGCGTATTTATCTGCTGGATACCGGAACGACCGAAGCGGCCGCGGGTCAGGTCGCGACGGTGCTGCATCTTGGCGTCGAATAGCCATGAATGCCAAGCACCCGCTGCTGATCTGCCTCTTCGGTCTGTGCGGTTTGCCCGCGCAAGCCGATACCATGCGCTGCGGCAGCAGCCTGGTGAGTACTGGCGACCGCGCCTTCGAGGTGGAGCGCAAATGTGGCGCCCCTACCTATCGGGATGTGGTGGGTTACACCCTCGGTCGCAATGACCGGGAGGAATTCCAGCTCGAAGAATGGGTTTACGGCCCGACCAATGGCATGTTCAGCATCCTCAGGTTCGAGGGTAACCGGCTCACGCGTATCGAAACACGCCGTAGCCGCTGAACGTTAAGAGGAGCAGGATCGGCATGAACAGACGGATCATCATGGCGCTCACGACCACGGTGCTGGTTGCCCTTCAGGCACAGGCGAGCTCAACTCATCGCTGCGGCAGTAACCTGATCAGTCTCGATGCCTCAACCGCCGAAGTGCTTGGCAAATGCGGTGAGCCTGCCAGCAGCAGCTTGGTCGGTTACAAAGAGGTTGTCGATGAGTACGGTTTTCGATCTGAAGTGCCAGTCGAGGAATGGATTTACGGCCCCACCCACGGAATGCTCTATTTCCTTCGTTTTGAAGGCAACAGGCTTCGCAAGATCGGCAGTGAGCGCGGCCGCTGAATGAAAAAACCCCGCCAAGGCGGGGTTTTTCAGGTACCGGACTAGCACCTATAACGGCAGTTAGTCGGCGGCTTTGAGGCCATCGGCCGACACTTCGCGAACACCTTCGACTGCCCTGGCTTTTTGAATGGCGGCTTCACGCTCAGCCTCGGTGGCCACGGTACCGGACAGCGAGACTACACCTTCGTTGGTTTCTACTTCGATATCCATGCCCGGTGTTTCATCTTCAACAAGCAGGACGGATTTGACCTTGGTGGTGATCCAGGTATCGGAAGCGGCGTCGCCTGCATCGTTCATGGTGTCGTTCGCTGCAAGCATAACGGTGTTTTTGGTCGCCACAGCAGAAGCTTCATCGGCAAAAGCCGCACTTGCCATCGGCAGGGTCAGGGCGCTAGCGATAACGGCGGCAGTCAACGAGTTCTGAATGGTCTTCATAGATGTCACTCCTGTTATTCATGATTTACGCGGTATTACTCCGACCGCGATGCATGACTAACAGCGCAAGCGGCATGCCAATTTATAGAAAAAATAAATCCATTTATTTTCAATAACTTATATATTGAGTGATGGCACTTTTAGCTTGCAGACTGCATGTTTTCCATGTTGGACACGTGCAACTTGCAATCAAAAATAAAAACTACATAGCCCGTTTTCAAAAAGGAATGGCCCGCCTAAGCGAGCCATTCGCGGCAGCTTCAACTGCCAGAAACCAGAACAGGCTCATATGAGCCTGTTCTTGAGCAACACGCCGGAACCGGCGCTTGCTATGTAAGGCTAGCCTCTCAGGCGTTTTGCGCCTTGGCCGCCGCTACGTCCTTGATCGAGAGTTTGATGCGGCCGCGGTTGTCCACGTCCAGCACCAGCACTTCCACTTCCTGGCCTTCCTTAAGGATATCGGTGACTTTCTCGACACGCTGATCGCTCAGCATCGAAATATGCACCAGACCATCCTTGCCCGGCAGGATGTTGACGAAGGCGCCGAAGTCGACGATGCGCTCCACCTTGCCAACATAGATCTTGCCAATCTCGGCTTCGGCAGTGATCGACAGCACACGCTGCTTGGCCGCTTCTGCCGCTTCCTTGGTCTCACCAAAGATCTTGATCGAACCGTCGTCCTCGATGTCGATCGAGGCCTTTGTTTCTTCACAGATAGCACGGATGGTCGCGCCGCCCTTGCCAATCACGTCGCGGATCTTGTCCTGATCGATCTTCATCGAAATCATGGTCGGTGCGTTGGCCGACAGTTCGCTGCGCGACTGGGCGATAACCTGGTTCATCTGGCCGAGGATATTCAGGCGTGCTTCCAGCGCCTGCTCCAGGGCCTGCTCCATGATTTCTTCGGTGATGCCCTGGATTTTGATGTCCATCTGCAGCGCGGTGACGCCTTTGGCGGTACCCGCAACCTTGAAGTCCATGTCGCCCAGATGATCTTCGTCGCCGAGGATGTCGGTCAGTACGGCGAACTTCTCGCCTTCTTTGACCAGGCCCATGGCGATGCCGGCTACCGGCGCCTTCATCGGCACACCAGCGTCCATCAGGGCCAGCGAAGCGCCGCAGACGGAAGCCATCGAGCTGGAACCGTTGGATTCGGTGATTTCCGACACTACACGAATGGTGTAGGGGAACTCATCGGGGCTCGGCAGCATGGCTGCAACAGAGCGACGTGCCAGCCGGCCGTGGCCGATCTCGCGCCGACCCGTAGCGCCCATGCGACCACACTCACCCACCGAATACGGCGGGAAGTTGTAGTGCAGCATGAAGGGATCTTTCTTCTCGCCTTCAAGGGTATCCAGCAGCTGTGCGTCGCGCGCGGTACCGAGGGTGGCGACGACCAGCGCCTGGGTTTCACCACGGGTGAACAGCGCCGAGCCGTGGGTCTTGTCGAGCACGCCGACTTCAATGTTCAGGCCGCGTACGGTACGGGTATCACGACCATCAATACGCGGCTTGCCGTTGACTATGTTCTCGCGCACGGTGCGGTATTCGATTTCGCCGAACGCATCTTTCACTTCACTTGCGGAAGGCTGGCCTTCTTCGCCTGAGAAGCGGGCGACGACCTGGTCTTTCAACTCACCCAGACGCGCATAGCGGTCCTGCTTGATGATGATGGTGTAGGCCTGGGAAATCGCCTCGCCAAACTCGCTGCGGATAGCATTGAGCAGCTCGGTGTTCTCGGCTTTTGGCTGCCAGTCCCAGGCGGGCTTGCCGGCTTCGGCTGCCAGTTCGGTAACGGCCTGGATCACGGACTGAAACTCTTCATGGGCAAACAGCACGGCGCCCAGCATCTGGTCTTCGGTCAGTTCCTTGGCTTCGGATTCGACCATCAGGACCGCGTCCTTGGTACCGGCTACGACCATGTCCAGGCTGGAGGCCTTGAGCTGTTCGTAAGTCGGATTCAGCAGGTAGCCGCTTTCCGGGTGGAAGGCTACACGTGCAGCGCCAATCGGGCCGTTGAAAGGAATCCCGGAGATTGCCAGCGCAGCCGAGGTACCGATCATCGCAGCGATGTCCGGATCAGTCTTCTTGCTGGTGGATAGCACGGTACAGATGACCTGCACTTCGTTCTGGAAACCTTCCGGGAACAACGGGCGGATCGGGCGATCGATCAGGCGCGAGGTCAGGGTTTCTTTTTCGGAAGGGCGGGCTTCACGCTTGAAAAAACCGCCCGGGATCTTGCCGGCAGCGTAGGTTTTTTCCTGGTAATGGACCGACAGCGGGAAGAAGCCTTTGCTCGGGTCGGCGGTCTTCGCGCCGGTTACGGCAACCAGCACGGTGACGTCGTCATCGACGGTGACCAGCACGGCGCCGGAAGCTTGACGAGCGATACGGCCCGTCTCGAGGGTGACGGTCGACTGACCGAATTGAAATTTCTTGATTACCGGGTTCACGGTGTTTTCCTTCTCTCTGTTGACTTTCGGGGGAAATCTGAAGGAGAAGCCGGGAGTCGGACCCGTTCATCCCTTCGAAAAGCCAAAAGCTGAAAGCCCAAAGCCGTAAGCGGGATCGACCCGTCTTGCAACTTCAAACTTTCAGCTTCCAGCTTCCAGCTCGCTACGTCTTAACGACGCAGACCCAGACGACCGATCAGGGTGCTGTAACGAGTAGTGTCTTTGCTCTTCAGGTAATCCAGCAGCTTGCGGCGCTGGTTGACCATACGGATCAGACCACGACGGGAGTGGTGGTCCTTGCCGTTGGCCTTGAAGTGACCTTGCAGCTTGTTGATGTTGGCGGTCAGCAGTGCAACTTGCACTTCCGGAGATCCGGTGTCGCCTTCAGCTTGCTTGTACTCGTTAACGATCTGGGCTTTTTCTTCAACGCTAAGTGCCATGATGGGCTCCTTACAGTGAACAGGCCGGGACTTATCCCGTGTTTTAAAAGAGGTCTGACCGTGCCTGCCAACAGCCATCCTCGAACGCAACACACCACCTGAGCGCGTTGCGTATCGGTCATTCCGACCGAATCAGTCGACGCGGCGCAATACGCCCGTCCTCGCTCACTTCACCGATGCCGATAAAGCGGCCGTTATGATCCTGCACCCGTACCATTCCGAACTGCGGAGCTTCCGGAGCCCGCACCGGCTGGCCGTGGAGCCAGTAGAACGCACTGTGCTCCGAGAACTGCACCAGCGGCCAATGATCGAGACCGCTATCAACAGGGTGGAGAAAAGCGTCAACCGCCTCCGCCCCGCCTTCGGCGTGAGCCTGCTCGAGAGCCTCGAGGCTGACGGTCTGGCTCAAATCGAACGGCCCGGCCTGGGTTCGCCGCAGCTCAGCCACATGTGCCCCGCAACCCAACTTCTGGCCGATATCTTCGACCAGCGTGCGGATATAGGTGCCCTTGCTGCAAGCCACCGCGAGCCGGGCTTTGTCCGACTCCAGCGAAAGCAGCTCCAGGCGCGCAATGGTAACAGAACGCGGCTCGCGCTCCACTACCTCTCCGGCACGTGCCAGCTTGTATAACGGCTGACCGTCTCGCTTGAGCGCCGAGTACATTGGCGGTATCTGCTGAATTGCGCCACGGAATTGCGGCAGGATATTTTCCAGTTGCTCCTGACTGACAGCCACCGGCCGGCGCTCGAGCACTTCGCCTTCCGCATCCGCGGTGGTGGTGGTGACGCCAAGCTGGGCTACCGTCTCGTAACCCTTATCCGCGTCGAGCAGGTACTGGGAGAATTTCGTCGCCTCACCGAAGCACAGCGGCAATACGCCAGTGGCAAGCGGATCCAAACTGCCGGTATGCCCAGCCTTCTCGGCGTTGAGTAGCCAGCGGACCTTCTGCAACGCAGCGTTGGATGTGAAACCACGCGGCTTATCCAACAGGATGATGCCGCTTACGGCACGGCGAATACGTTTTACCTGTGCCAAGCCTCAGTCTCCGAGATCTTCGTTGTGCTTGCGGTCTTCAGCTACCGCACGCTCGATCAGCGAGGCCAGCTCCACCCCGCGACGGACGCTGGCGTCATAGTTGAAGTGCAGCTGCGGCACCGTGCGCAACTGCATTGCCTTGCCCAACTGCATGCGCAGGAAACCACTGGCATCGTTGAGGATTCGCAGGTTGACCTTCACCGCATCCTGGTCGTCATCCTTGCCCATGACGGTGATGAACACCTTGGCGTGGGACAGATCGCGGCTGACTTCGACAGCGGTGATGGTGATGAAATCGAGGCGCGGGTCCTTGACCTCGCGCTGAATCAACGATGCCAGCTCGCGCTGCATCTGATCGCCAATACGCTGGGTACGGCTGTAATCTTTTGCCATGACTCTTACCTTCTGAAAAGCCAAAAGCTGGAAGCTCGAAGCCGGAGACCACAGGAGTGGCTTCCGGCTTCTGACTTCCAGCTTCCAACTTGCGTTTGCTTACAGCGAGCGCGCCACTTCGACTTTTTCGAATACTTCGATCTTGTCGCCCGGTTTGACGTCGTTGTAGCTCTTCACGGCGATACCGCACTCCATGCCGGCACGCACCTCGGCCACGTCATCCTTGAAACGGCGAAGCGATTCCAGCTCGCCTTCGAAGATGACCACGTCGTCGCGCAGCACACGGATCGGACGATTGCGATGCACCATGCCTTCCAGCACCATGCAGCCCGCGACCGCGCCGAACTTCGGCGAACGGAACACATCACGAACCTCGGCAATGCCCAGGATATTCTCGCGAACATCGCTGCCAAGCATGCCGGTAAGGGCTTTCTTGACGTCTTCGATGATGTCGTAGATCACGTTGTAGTAACGCAGATCCAGGCCTTCCTGCTCGACGATCTTCCGCGCGCCGGCATCAGCACGAACGTTGAAGCCGAACAGCACGGCATTGGATGCCAGCGCCAGGTTGGCATCGCTCTCGGTGATACCACCGACACCGCCGCCGATGACGCGAACCTGCACTTCATCGTTGCCAAGACCGCTGAGGGAGCCCTGCAAGGCTTCCAGAGAACCACGGACATCGGATTTGAGGACGATATTGAGCGTCTTCTTCTCTTCCTGCCCCATGTTCTCAAAGATGTTTTCCAGCTTACCGGCGTGAGCACGGGCAAGCTTGACCTCGCGGAACTTGCCTTGACGGAAGAGCGCTACTTCGCGCGCTTTCTTCTCATCGCTCAGCACGGTCAGCTCGTCACCCGCATCAGGGGTGCCGTCCAGGCCGAGAATCTCAACCGGGATGGAGGGACCGGCTTCCTTGATGGAGTTGCCGTTCTCATCAAGCATCGCGCGGATACGGCCATAGGTCGAACCAACCAGCGCCATGTCGCCTTGACGCAGGGTACCGTCCTGCACCAGCACGGTCGCCACCGGACCGCGACCCTTGTCGAGACGCGACTCGACGACCACACCGCGGCCAGGAGCCGACGGAGTGGCCTTGAGCTCAAGCAGCTCGGCCTGCAGCAATACTGCTTCGAGCAACTCGTCGACGCCCGTACCCAGCTTCGCCGATACCGAGACGAACGGCGTATCGCCGCCCCACTCCTCGGGAATCACATCCAGCGCGCCCAGACCGTTCTTTATGTTGTCTGGGTTGGCATCCGGCTTGTCGATCTTGTTCACCGCAACCACGATCGGCACGCCAGCGGCTTTCGCATGCTGGACGGCTTCCTGAGTTTGCGGCATCACGCCGTCGTCGGCCGCGACGACCAGAATCACGATATCGGTCGCCTTGGCACCGCGGGCACGCATGGCGGTAAAGGCCGCGTGACCGGGCGTATCAAGGAAGGTGACCATCCCGCGCTCGGTTTCTACATGGTAGGCACCGATATGCTGGGTAATACCGCCCGCCTCGCCAGAAGCGACCTTGGCACGACGAATGTAGTCGAGCAGCGAGGTCTTGCCGTGGTCAACGTGGCCCATGACGGTAACAACCGGCGCGCGGGAAACGGCGTCGCCTTCGAACCGCAGGTATTCAGCCAGCTGCTCTTCCAGGGCGTTGTCGCTGACCAGCTTGACCTTGTGGCCCAGCTCTTCGGCAATCAACTGGGCAGTTTCCTGATCCAGCACCTGGTTGATGGTGACCGGCGATCCCATCTTGAACATGAATTTGATGACTTCCGCCGCCTTGACCGACATCTGCTGCGCAAGATCGGCAACCGTGATGGTCTCGCCGATTGCGACTTCACGCACGATGGGGCCGGTGGGACTCTGGAAGCCGTGCGCATTGCGCTTCTTCAGCTTGGACTTGCCGCGACCGCCGCGACGATGACTTTCGTCTTCTTCGCCGGTGCGCGAGGTACGTCCGAGCGGCGCCTTCGCCTTGAGCGATGGACGATGCTGCGCCTGCTTGCGATCGCGACGCTCGTCATCTTCGTTGCGAACCTTGTCGACGCGACGCGGCTCTTCCTTCTTACGCTCGTCCACCGGAGCCACTGGCGCTTCATCTACAGCCGCTGCAGGTGCAACGACCGGAGCTGGCGCCACCACCGGCGAGCCTGCCCGGGCCTCGACTTCCGCCCGGGCCTTGCGGCGAGCTTCTTCTTCAGCGCGCTGGCGTGCCTCTTCTTCAGCCTTCAGACGAGCCGCTTCTTCAGCAGCACGCTGCTCTTCCAGCTCACGCTGGCGCTCGGCCTCGATTTCCTCGGCACTGCGCTTGACGAAGGTCTTCTTCTTGCGCACTTCCACACTGATGGTCTTGCTACCGGCCACTTTCAGCTTCGTGGTGGTCTTGCGCTGCAACGTAATCTTGCGCGGCTCATCGGCCTTGGCGCCATGACTGCTCTTCAAATGCGCCAACAGCGCCTGTTTTTCATTATCGGTCACTACTTGCTCGGCGCTGGTGTGCGACAGTCCTGCCTCACGCATCTGCTGCAGCAATCGCTCGACCGGTGTGTCGACCACTTGGGCCAGTTCTTTCACCGTGACTTGCGTCATGCATTTCTCTCCTCAGGCCGCTAATTGCTTACTCGAACCAATGGGCTCGGGCGGCCATGATCAGCTTGCCGGCACGCTCTTCATTGATGCCGTCTATCTCGAGCAGGTCGTCAATCGACTGCTCGGCCAGGTCTTCACGGGTGATGACACCCCGTACTGCCAACTCGACCGCCAGTTCCTTGTCCATGCCTTCCAGCGCGAGCAAATCTTCAGCCGGCTGAGCGTCCGCCAGTTTCTCTTCAGTAGCGATCGCCTTGGTCAGCAGGCGATCCTTGGCGCGTGTACGCAACTCATTGACGATGTCTTCATCAAAGCCATCGATGCCGAGCATTTCTTCAACGGGAACGTAGGCCACTTCTTCGAGGGAGGTGAAACCTTCCTCCACCAGAATCTGTGCAAGCTCCTCGTCGACGTCCAGCTCTTCGATGAAGTTACGCAGAATGTCGCCGGTTTCTTCTTGCTGCTTGGCCTGGATGTCGTCCTCGGTCATTACGTTCAGGGTCCAGCCAGTCAACTGACTAGCCAGCCTTACGTTCTGACCGCCGCGGCCAATGGCCTGAGCCAGGTTGTCTTCGGCAACGGCAATATCCATGGCATGGGCGTCTTCATCGACGATGATCGCCGCAACTTCTGCCGGAGCCATCGCGTTGATGACGAACTGCGCCGGATTTTCATCCCACAGCACGATATCGACACGCTCGCCGCCAATCTCGCCAGAGACTGCCTGGACACGCGAGCCACGCATGCCAATACAGGCTCCTTGCGGATCAATACGCTTGTCCTTGGAGCGCACCGCGATCTTCGCTCGCGAACCCGGATCACGCGAAGCGCCCATCACCTCGATCAGTTCCTCGGCGATTTCCGGCACCTCAATGCGGAACAGCTCGATAAGCATCTGTGGCGCGGTGCGCGACAGGATGAGTTGAGGGCCGCGGTTCTCGGTACGAATATCCTTGAGCAGGGCGCGAACGCGCGCGCCCACTCGGAAGGTTTCACGCGCGATGATGTCTTCACGGGCCAGCAGCGCTTCGGCGTTGTTGCCCAGATCGACAATCACGCTGTCGCGGGTGACCTTCTTGACCGTGCCGGAGATGATCTCGCCCAATCGATCGCGATAGGCCTCGACCACTTGCGCGCGCTCAGCCTCGCGCACCTTCTGCACGATGACCTGCTTGGCAGTCTGCGCGGCAATGCGGCCAAACTCGATGGATTCGATCTTTTCCTCGATGACATCACCGACCTTGGCTGACGCCTCACGCGCCCGCTCCATGTCGACGGTCAACTGATGCGCCGGATCATCGAACTCTGATTCGTCGACGACCGTCCAGCGGCGGAAGGTCTCGTAGCTACCGTTCTGCCGATTAATTTCCACACGCAGGTCGACGTCGTCCTCGAAGCGCTTCTTGGTAGCGGTGGCTAAAGCCAGCTCCAGAGCCTCGAAAATCACACCAGCCGGCACGCCCTTTTCATTGGACACCGACTCCACAACCAGCAGTACTTCTTTGCTCATCGTACGCCTCGCCTTTCGCAATCCATTGGGGTCCGCGGGATCCGCGTTTAATCGAAACGGGGAATAACGTTGGTTTTGTCGATCATATCGATCGGCAACAGGTACTCATGGTCATCAACCTGCACCACGACATCCTGCTCTTCCACTCCGCGGAGAAGACCCTGGAAATTGCGCCGACCTTCATAGGGCGAGCGCAACTTGATTTTGACCTGCTCACCAACGTGAGCAGCATATTGTTCTAACGTAAACAGAGGCCGATCCATACCCGGCGATGACACTTCGAGAGTGTAATCCGAGCTGATCGGATCCTCGACATCGAGAACACCACTTAGCTGACGACTGACCTTTTCACAATCATCGATCAGAATTCCGTTGGGATGGTCAATGTAGACCCTCAACAACGAATGGCGTCCCTGGGACAGGAATTCGACACCCCAGCATTGATAACCAAGGGCCTCGACCACCGGGGCCAACAAGGCCTGCAACTGTTCTAGCTTGCTCGACATCGAAGTCCCTCGCGCATGCTGTACAAATGAAAAATGGGCGAAACGCCCATCCCTTTGATCGCCTTTAAGTGCCGGCGACCTGGCCTGAAGCCAATAAAAAGCCCCTTGACAGGGGCTCTCTACCAACTGGTTGCGGGGGCTGGATTTGAACCAACGACCTTCGGGTTATGAGCCCGACGAGCTACCAGACTGCTCCACCCCGCGTCAAACTGGGCACGAATTATACGACCACACCTGGCAACAGGTCAACCAGAACGCTGAAAACAAGAAAGCCCGCATCTGCGGGCCTGCTTGTTTGGTACCGAGGAGGGGACTCGAACCCCTACAGCCTATGGCCACTACCACCTCAAGGTAGCGTGTCTACCAATTCCACCACCTCGGCAAAAACCCTTTACTGCTTCTCTTCTACCTGAGGGACTTCATCCGCACTACCACCCGCAGAAGGAGCCGACTCGAGAACAGGTACATCATCTGCCACTGGCTTGGGAGCTGGAACCTCCAGCACTGCCGGATCCGGCAAGCCAACTTGCGACAGCCGCCCAGCCTGCTGCGTCGCGAAGAACGCCAAACCAAGACTTGTCACAAAAAAAACGCCGGCAAGTATAGCAGTAAGCCGACTGAAAAAGGTAGAGGAACCTTGACTACCAAATACAGTTGCCGAAGCGCCCGAACCAAAGGACGCGCCCGCATCAGCACCCTTGCCCTGCTGCAACAGCACCAGCACAACCACACCGATGGCAACCAGCAGATGCACCACAATCACAACAGTCTGCAACATCTGATCAGTTCCCTGCAGCGCGACAGATCGCACCGAATTCATTCGCTTTCAGAGAGGCCCCACCTATCAGCCCCCCATCAATATCTGCCATACCGAAAAGCTCAACGGCGTTCTCCGCCTTTACGCTGCCGCCATAAAGAATACGCACGCCATTGGCGACACGCTCATCCTCCTGCGCCAGCTGCTTTCGAATGGCAGCATGTACCTCTTGGGCCTGCTCCGGCGTCGCCGTCAGCCCGGAGCCAATAGCCCAGACCGGCTCGTACGCCACAACCGCCCTCTCGAAGGCCGCAATGCCAACCTCAGCGACAACATGCGCCAATTGCCGACCTACCACCTCGAGCGTTTGCCCCGCCTGACGCTCTTCGAGCGACTCGCCGAGACATAAAATTGGCTTCAATCCACAACCAAGTGCCGCCGCAAACTTTCGGCTGACCACTTCATCGTCTTCACCCAGAACCAAACGCCGCTCGGAATGACCAACCAACACCCACTCACAACCCACATCGACCAACTGCGTCGCTGAGATTTCGCCCGTCAAAGCACCAAACCCAGGCTGCCCTGCACAATCCTGAGAACCGACCGCAACAGCCAGCCCTTCCAGACCTCGCAGAACCTGCGAAGCATGCACGCAGGACGGGAAAACCACAATCTCGACCTTCGACGGAAGCTTCTGCTCGCGAAGCGCCTCGATCAGCTCTGCGACGCTGGCGCGGGTACCGTTCATCTTCCAGTTACCAGCTACCATGGGGCGACGCATGCTTTACCTCGTCGGTCAAAGTGGGCGCAGATGTTACTCAACCGAGCAGAACCTGGCAAGCGCGAATCATGCACAAACTTCTTTCACTACACTTGCCAGCTCATTGGCATAACGACGCACTTCGACCTCATCGTCACCCTCGACCATCACCCGCACCAAAGGCTCCGTTCCAGACTTGCGCAACAGCACTCGCCCCCGCCCGCCCATGCGCTCGGTCACACTGTCGCTGGCGGCTTTGACCTGGGGATGGGCAAGCGGATCACGATCGCCAGCAAAACGCACATTGATCAACACCTGAGGGCACTTGTGCCAGGCAAGTCGCTCCTGAGCCAAGCTCTGCCCGCGACGCCTGAGCGCCAGCACGACCTGCAGCGAAGCAATGATCGCATCGCCCGTAGTGACGTGCTGTGCACAGACGATATGACCGGAATTCTCCCCGCCAAGTGCCCAGTCACGCTTGAGCATCTCGGCCATCACGTAACGGTCTCCTACCTTCGCCCGAACGAAGGGAATGTCTCGAGCCTTCAACGCCAGCTCCAAGCCGAGATTACTCATCAGGGTGCCGACGACTCCCCCCGACAGGCGTCCCCTTTCTTGCAAATCGGTGGCGATGATATAGAGCAACTCGTCTCCGTCTACCGATGCTCCGGTATGGTCAACCATCATCACCCGGTCACCATCGCCATCGAAGGCGATACCAAGATCTGCGCCGTGTTCGACCACGGCCTTCTGCAACTGGCCCACGTGAGTCGAACCGACATCGGCGTTGATGTTAAGGCCGTCGGGCTGCGCGGCAATTACCACCACTTCGGCACCAAGCTCACGGAACACACTGGGTGCCACCTTGTAGGTCGCACCGTGAGCACAGTCGAGCACTACTTTCAGCCCCGAAAAATCAGTACTGGTAGGCACGCTACTCTTGCAGAACTCGATGTAACGACCCGCGGCGTCATTGATCCTCGAGGCCTTACCCAGCTGAGCCGACTCAGCCACCGTCATCGGCGTATCGAGCAATTCCTCGATCATCAACTCGACCTCATCGGGTAGCTTGGTGCCACGCCCCGAGAAGAATTTTATGCCGTTGTCATTGTGCGGATTATGCGAAGCGCTAATGACGATGCCGGCATCGGCATGGAAGGTTCGCGTGAGGTACGCAACCGCTGGCGTGGGCATCGGCCCCAGAAGCAAAACATCAGCGCCGGCTGCGGACAGCCCCGCCTGCAGCGCCGACTCGAACATATACCCCGAAATCCGGGTGTCCTTGCCGATCAGAATGCGGCACTTACCCTGCTTGCGAAAAGCCATTCCGGCTGCCCAGCCCAACTTGAGCATGAAATCCGGAGTGATTGGAAACTGCCCAACATGGCCACGAATGCCATCGGTACCAAAATACTTTCTCATCTGAATTCCTATTCGGCCGCCTGTACGGCGGCAATCATCCGAACGACATCCACCGTTTCGGCAACATCATGCACTCTCAGGATATGTGCACCCTTTGCTACCGCCAGCGCTGCAAGCGCGAGACTCCCGGACAACCGATCGCCTACATCCCGCCCCAGCACCTGGCCAATCATGCTTTTTCGTGAAACACCGACCAGTAGTGGCCGCCCAAGCCCATGCAACCTGTCCATATGCTTGAACAGGCTGAGGTTGTGAGCCAAGTTCTTGGCAAAGCCAAAGCCCGGGTCCAGCACGACACGCTCGCTAGCAACACCAGCCGCAGCACAAGCAGCCATGCGCTCGGAGAGAAACGTGTAAACCGACTCGGTAACGTTCTCGTAGCGAGGGTCGTTTTGCATGTCGCCGGGATCGCCTCGCATATGCATCAGACAGACAGGCAGACCCGTGTCGGCCGCTGCATCGAGCGCACCATCGCGCGTCAACGAACGCACGTCATTGATGAGTCCCGCACCCAGGCGTGCCGATTCGCGGATTACCGAAGGTGTCGAGGTATCCACCGAGATAATCACATCGAACTCTCGAGCGATAGCCTCGACCACTGGCGCCACTCGCTCCAGCTCCTCCAAAGGCGATACAGCCCTGGCGCCAGGTCGCGTGGACTCGCCACCGACATCAATCAGCGTCGCACCGGCAGCCACCATCGCCCCGGCGTGGCGCAAAGCGGCATCCAGACTGGCGTGCTGGCCGCCGTCGGAAAAGGAATCAGGCGTGACATTGAGAATGCCCATCACCTGCGGGCAAGACAAATCAAGAACCCGGCTACCGCAAGGTAGCCGGGTGGGGCGCAACGTTTCTGTCATTTACTGGCCTTGCTTCAATGCTCGGCGGCGGGCCCACCGATAGGCGTATCCGGACGCGGACTTTCGGGCTGCACGGGCGCCCCAGGAGCACCCGAACCGCCTTCCCAATCACGCGGCTCGCGCGGGGGGCGGCCGTTCATAATGTCTTCAATCTGATCGGCGTCGATGGTTTCATACTTCATCAGCGCCTCAGCCATGGCATCCAGCTTGTCACGGTTCTCCGCGAGCAGGCGCTTGGCCGTTTCGTAGCACTGATCAATGATGCTGCGCACTTCAAGATCGATCATCTTTGCCGTATCGGCAGATACGTTAGTGTGCTGACTGCCCATGCTGCGACCAAGGAATACCTCGCCCTCCTCTTCCGCATACATCAGCGGACCAAGCTTTTCCGACAAGCCCCACTTGGTCACCATGTTTCTCGCCAACTGAGTTGCGCGCATGATGTCATTGGATGCGCCCGTAGTGACACCGTCGAAGCCCAGGGTCATCTCTTCGGCAATACGACCGCCGAACAGCGAGCATATCTGACTGATCAGCGCACGCTTGCTCAGGCTGTAACGATCTTCCTCCGGGAGAAACATCGTCACGCCCAAGGCGCGACCACGCGGAATGATCGACACCTTGTAAACCGGGTCATGCTCGGGCACGAGACGACCAACGATGGCATGCCCGGCCTCATGGAAGGCTGTATTGAGCTTTTCCTTATCCGACATGACCATGGTCTTGCGCTCGGCACCCATCATGATCTTGTCTTTGGCGAGTTCGAATTCCTTCATCTCCACCAGACGCTTGCCGGCACGGGCGGCGAACAACGACGCCTCGTTGACCAGATTGGCCAGGTCGGCGCCAGAAAAACCCGGCGTCCCCCGCGCAATGACCGCAGGCACAACGTCTTCGCCCATCGGCACCTTACGCATATGCACTTTGAGGATCTGTTCACGACCACGAATATCCGGCAGACCAACCACCACCTGGCGATCGAAGCGGCCCGGGCGAAGCAACGCGGGGTCAAGCACATCAGGGCGGTTGGTGGCAGCAATGACGATGATGCCATCATTCATCTCGAAGCCATCCATCTCCACCAGCAACTGGTTGAGTGTCTGCTCACGCTCGTCGTGACCGCCGCCCATACCGGCGCCACGGTGCCGACCGACGGCGTCAATCTCGTCGATGAAGATAATGCATGGCGCATGCTTCTTGGCCTGCTCGAACATGTCCCGCACACGACTGGCACCAACACCGACGAACATCTCAACGAAGTCAGAACCGGAAATGGTAAAGAACGGCACCTTGGCTTCGCCCGCCACTGCCTTCGCGAGCAAGGTCTTGCCCGTACCGGGCGAGCCCACCATCAGCACACCGCGAGGGATGCGCCCACCTAGACGCTGGAATTTGCCGGGATCGCGGAGAAACTCGACAAGCTCGCTGACCTCTTCCTTCGCCTCGTCGCAGCCAGCGACGTCAGCAAAGGTGGTCTTGACCTGATCTTCGGAGAGCAGGCGCGCCTTGGACTTGCCGAAACTCATCGGCCCCCCCTTACCACCCGCTCCGCCCTGCATTTGGCGCATGAAGAACATGAACACCGCAATAATGACCAGTATCGGGAAGCTGGCTACCAGCAACTGCGTCCAGATGCTTTGCTGCTCCGGCTGCTTGCCCTCGATCGTTACGTTGTTATCGATCAGGTCGCCGATCAGGCCATTGTCCTGGATCGCCGGACGGATGGTCTTGAAGGTCTCGCCATCGCTGCGTTTGCCGACGATCACGAAACCATCCACAGTCACGCGTTCCACGCGACCTTCCTTCACCTGCTCAAGGAAATCCGAATAGCTGAGCGTCTGCGGCTCAGTCGGGCTGGAGAAGTTGTTCATCACCGTCACAAGGACCGCGGCGATGATCAGCCACAGAATCAGGTTTTTTGCCATATCGTTCAATTCATTACCCTCTGGAGCAAACCTGCTATCGATGGCCCGCGGGACGGCCGGTTGGTTGCTCGGCCTAACTTACTACACAACTCGGGTGAACAGGCAGATTGGCCTGTAACTCCGTATGAAACATTAGGCGCTGGCGCACTCGCGACGGGAGAGCACATGCGCCTGCGTGCCTTGGCTACCGTACATCCCACCCATATTGGGGCCGCACCGGGAATCACAAGGTTCAATCTCACTATTTACCGATCACCCCGAGGATTTTCCCGAGCGGCGTAGGCGGTGAACCGCCTACTAAACAGAGGACCAGCCCTTAAAGACAGGATAGCGGATACATCTGACGGCCCACCAACAATCACCTATCTGTGCGGCTCGGGAACCTCTCGGTTACACTAGCGGCCGTTTATCCAGGGTTACGACGCAAGGGTCGAATTATGCCGCTCACCAACGAGCAGAAGAAACACTACAAATCCATCGGCCACCATCTGAAGCCGGTCCTGATCGTATCCGAAAACGGGCTGACCGAGGGCGTACTGGCCGAACTTGAGCGCGCACTGAACGATCATGAGCTGATCAAGGTACAGTTACGCATCACCGAGCGCGATGACCGCCGCGCCCTGATCGACGAACTGTGCAAAAGCGGAGGCTGCGAACTGGTGCAGTCCATCGGCAAGATGGCGCTGGTCTATCGCAAGAACCCCAAGGTCAACAAGCAACTATCCAACGTCCACCGCTATCAGGCCTGAGGCAGCACTCCGGAAGCACCACCCATGCGCATCAAGTCGCATGGGGCTTCCTGAAATCGGCTGAACGAGGCGGCTCCTGCAGCACCAGCATCAACCCGCACAGGCCGATGACCAGATAGCTGAACATCATCCACCTAGCGGATTCCCACCATTCCGCCCCGGCGACGAAGTAGCTGACCGCGAGCAGCAATACCGCTAAAAGCAACTGCCCACGGACATCCCGCCAAAGGCTCTGCAAGCCTGCCGCCTGGATCAGCACAAGCGCCTGCAGCACCACGCAGAACGCCGCGAACCCGACCAGTAGCGGCTGCAAGCTTCCGGAGATCTCTTCTACAAGCAGCGGCGCCAAGCCGATCTTGCTCAGCGCCGGCAGCACCACAAACTGCAGCAGCCAGAGGCCGCCGACCCAGAAAGTCTGGGCGAGCCGCCAACTGATGACACCTGCACGCATTGCTCGCGACTCAGAGATGGCGAACCTCGACAATCTCGAACTCGACCAGTCCGCTAGGCGTCTTCACCACCGCGACATCGCCTTCCAGCTTGCCGATCAACGCACGCGCGATGGGGGAGCTCACCGAGATCTTGCCCAGTTTGATCTCCGCCTCATCCTCGCCAACGATCTGATAGGTGACGCGCTCGTCGGTCTCGACATTGGCGATCTCGACCGTCGTACCGAAGATCACCTTGCCGGTGTGCGCAATTGCCGTGACATCGATGATCTGTGCGTTCTGCAGACGACCCTCGATGTCGCGGATCCGTGCCTCGACCATGCCCTGCTGTTCACGGGCGGCGTGATATTCGGCGTTCTCCTTGAGATCGCCAAGCTCACGCGCCACGCCAATGTCATGGCTCAGTTTCGGCCTGAGCACCTTGGTCAGATGCTGATGTTCTTCTTCCAAGGCGCGCGCGCCTTGGACGGTCATTGGATATTTGGTCATGCTTCGATTCCTGCATGGAGATCCTGCAGACGGCGCACAGTTTTTTCGGGCCCGAACTTGAGCGCCTCACAGATTGCCTGGCCACCGGCGATGGTGGTGGTAATACATATCTTGTGCTGCAGGGCGTTACGACGAATGGAGTACGAGTCGGCGATGGACTGACGACCTTCGGTAGTATTGATGATCAGCGTGACTTCGTCATTCTTGATCATGTCGACCACGTGCGGCCTACCTTCAGTCACCTTGTTCACCCGGCGCACCGGCAAACCTGCCGCCTCAATGAGACGTGCAGTGCCGACGGTCGCCACCACTTCGAAGCCAAGCTCAACAAGATCACGAGCAACCTGTGCGACGAACGGCTTGTCATCATCACGTACGCTGATGAACGCACAACCTGAGGTCGGCAGGATCTCACTGGCGCCGAGCTGGGCTTTGGCGAAGGCTTCGGCGAAGCTGTCACCAACCCCCATCACTTCCCCGGTTGACTTCATTTCCGGACCAAGGATGGTATCGACACCAGGGAATTTGGCAAAGGGGAACACCGCCTCCTTGACGCTGAAGAAGGGCGGAATGATTTCCTTGGTGAAGCCGATTTCGGCAAGGGTCTTGCCCGCCATCACGCGCGCTGCAACCTTGGCCAGCGACTCACCGATGCACTTGGAGACGAACGGCACGGTGCGCGATGCCCTCGGGTTCACTTCCAAGACGTAGATGTCTTCACCCTGTACGGCCATCTGCACGTTCATCAGACCGATCACGTCGAGCTCGAGCGCCATCTTGCGCACCTGCTCGCGAATCTCGTCCTGAATGTGCTGCGCCAGCGAGTAGGCCGGCAGCGAGCAGGCCGAGTCACCGGAGTGAACACCCGCTTGCTCGATGTGCTGCATGATGCCGCCGATGACCACGTCGGTACCGTCGCAGACCGCGTCGATATCCACCTCAATGGCACAGTTGAGGAAATGATCAAGCAACACCGGGCTGTCATTGGACACCTGCACCGCTTCACGCATGTAGCGCTTGAGTTCTTCTTCCTCGTAGACGATTTCCATCGCCCGTCCGCCCAGCACGTAGGAAGGGCGCACCACCAGCGGATAGCCAATGACCTTGGAGGCGGCAATCGCTTCTTCTTCGCTGCGCGCAGTGGCGTTCTGCGGCTGACGCAGATTGAGGCGCTGCACCATCTGCTGGAAACGCTCGCGGTCTTCCGCACGGTCGATGGCGTCCGGACTGGTGCCAATGATCGGTACGCCAGCCTCTTCCAGTGCGCGGCAGATCTTCAGCGGCGTCTGGCCGCCATACTGCACAATCACGCCCTTGGGCTGCTCGACGCGGACGATTTCCAGCACGTCCTCGAGGGTCACCGGCTCGAAATACAAACGGTCGGATGTGTCGTAGTCGGTGGAGACGGTCTCAGGGTTGCAATTGACCATGATGGTCTCGTAACCGTCTTCACGCATGGCCAACGCCGCATGTACGCAGCAGTAGTCGAACTCGATGCCCTGGCCGATACGGTTCGGACCGCCACCAAGGATCATGATCTTGTCGCGCGAGGAAGCGTTGGCCTCGCACTCTTCCTCATAGGTCGAGTACATGTAGGCGGTGTCGGTGGCAAACTCGGCCGAGCAGGTGTCGACTCGCTTGTACACCGGCAACACCTTGAGCTTGTGACGATGGCTGCGCAGGTTCTTTTCGGTCACGCCCAGCAGCTTGGCCAGACGTGCATCGGAGAAGCCCTTGCGCTTCAGTTTGCGCATAAGGTCGGTGTCGATCGACGAAAGACCCAGGGTCTTGATGCGCTCTTCGTCTTTAATCAGATCCTCGATCTGCACCAGGAACCAGCGATCGATTTTGGTCAGCTGGAAGATCTCTTCCACGCTCATGCCGGCACGGAAGGCATCGCCCACGTACCAGATCCGATCCGCGCCCGGCACCGTCAGCTCGCGCTTGAGGATGCTGGTTGCATCGGGCGCGCCAGCCTCGATCTTCGGATCGAAGCCAGCCACGCCGACCTCCAGACCGCGCAGCGCTTTGTGCAGCGACTCCTGAAAAGTACGACCGATGGCCATGACTTCACCGACCGACTTCATCTGAGTGGTCAGGCGGGCGTCAGCCTTTGGGAATTTCTCGAAGGCAAAGCGCGGTATCTTGGTGACGACGTAGTCAATCGCGGGCTCGAAGGACGCCGGAGTGCGACCGCCGGTAATGTCGTTCTGCAGTTCGTCAAGGGTGTAACCCACCGCCAGCTTGGCGGCAATCTTGGCGATCGGGAACCCGGTGGCCTTGGAAGCCAGAGCCGAGGAGCGCGACACACGCGGGTTCATCTCGATAACGACCATGCGGCCGGTATCCGGGCAGATACCGAACTGTACGTTGGAGCCGCCGGTTTCAACGCCAATCTCGCGCAGCACCGCCAGAGAGGCGTTGCGCATGATCTGGTATTCCTTGTCGGTCAGGGTCTGTGCCGGCGCCACGGTGATGGAGTCGCCGGTGTGCACGCCCATCGGGTCGAAGTTTTCGATGGAACAGACGATGATGCAGTTGTCCTTCTTGTCGCGGACCACCTCCATCTCGTATTCCTTCCAGCCGATCAGCGATTCATCGATCAGCAGCTCCTTGGTCGGCGACAGGTCCAGACCCCGGGTGCAGATTTCCTCGAATTCCTCACGGTTGTAGGCGATGCCACCGCCAGTGCCACCCATGGTGAAGGACGGCCGGATGATGCAGGGAAAGCCGACCTTGTCCAGCACGCCATAGGCTTCGTCCATGTCGTGGGCGATACCTGACACCGGGCACGCCAGGCCGATGTCCTTCATGGCCTTGTCGAAGCGCGAACGGTCTTCGGCCTTGTCGATGGTATCGGCGTTGGCGCCGATCATCTCGACGCCGAACTTCTCCAGAACACCGTGCTTCTCCAGATCCAGAGCACAGTTCAGCGCGGTCTGGCCGCCCATGGTCGGCAGCAGGGCGTCGGGGCGCTCCTTCTCGATGATCTTGGCCACGGTGGCCCACTTGATCGGCTCGATGTAGGTGGCATCGGCCATGGCCGGGTCGGTCATGATGGTGGCCGGGTTGGAGTTCACCAGGATGACGCGAAAGCCTTCCTCTTTCAGCGCCTTGCAGGCCTGAGCGCCGGAGTAATCGAACTCGCAGGCCTGGCCGATGACGATGGGGCCGGCGCCGAGGATCAGGATGCTTTTGATATCTGTACGTTTTGGCATGGTTCTCTCGAATTCTGTGCTCGGCGGGCTTAGCGGCGCTTGGCCATGACATCGATGAAGCGGTCGAACAGCGGCGCGACATCATGCGGACCTGGGCTGGCCTCTGGGTGACCCTGGAAACTGAAGGCGACTTTGTCGGTACGCTCGATGCCCTGCAGCGTGCCATCGAACAGCGATTTGTGCGTGGCGCGCACATTAGCCGGCAGGCTCGCCTCGTCCACGGCGAACCCATGATTCTGGCTGGTGATCATCACCACGCCCGAATCCAGGTCCTGAACAGGGTGGTTGGCACCATGGTGCCCATTGGGCATTTTCACCGTGGTTGCGCCAGATGCCAGCGCCAGCAGCTGATGACCAAGGCAGATACCGAATACCGGCGTATCCGTTTCCAGAATTTCCTGGATCGCCTTGATGGCGTAGTCGCAGGGTGCCGGATCACCAGGACCGTTTGCCAGCAGAATGCCGTCTGGATTTAACGCCAAGACTTCACGGGCAGAAGTTTGCGCAGGCACCACGGTCAGGCGACAACCACGCGCGACCAGCATGCGCAGGATGTTGTACTTCACGCCGAAGTCGTAGACCACCACGTGATACGGCAGCTCGCTGGCAGGGATCTCTGCGTGCTGGTTGCTTTCCAGACACCAGACGGTGGAGCGCCATTCGTAGCGTTCCTTGACACTGACTTCCTTGGCCAGATCCATACCCTTCAGGCCCGGAAAGCTTCGCGCCAGTTCCAGCGCCTTCTCTTCGGTTGCGTCTTCGCCCGCCAGGATGCAACCGTCCAGAGCGCCCTTCTCACGAAGAATGCGAGTCAGGCGGCGGGTATCAATACCCGCGATAGCGACGGTACCGTTTTCTTTGAGGTAGTCAGGCAGTGATTGCTGGTTGCGCCAGTTACTGGCCAACAACGGCAGGTCGCGAATGACCAGCCCCGCGGCCCAAACCTTCCAGGACTCGGCATCCTCCGGGTTAGTGCCGGTGTTGCCTACGTGCGGGTAGGTGAGGGTCACGATTTGCTTGGTGTAGGAAGGGTCGGTAAGGATTTCCTGATAGCCGGTCATGGCGGTGTTGAACACCACTTCACCTATCGTGTGGCCATCGGCACCGATGGATTCGCCGCGAAAGATGCTGCCATCGGCAAGGGCCAGAATGGCGGGCGTAGTGGCTGGCTTAGTCAAGAGACCTCCCAAAGATCAAGGCTGGAGCAGGCGCAGATTGTAAAAAAGCGGGATGACGTGTGAAGGTCATCCCGCTTTTTATTTGAGTCATTCTGCGCAACTTTTAGTGGACACACTAAAGCGGGAAGCTTACAGAAATCACCCCTTCCGGTCCAGCCGAAATCGGCAGAGCCGCTACATTGGCAAGCACTCAGCGCAAGCCGAGCACATCTTGCATGTCATACAGACCCGCCGGCTGCTGCTCGAGCCACAACGCCGCTCGCACCGCACCCTTTGCAAAGGTCATGCGACTGGATGCCTTGTGCGTGATTTCAACCCGCTCGCCTTCCGTCGCGAAGAGCACCGTATGATCCCCAACCACATCGCCGGCACGCACGGTCGCGAAGCCGATGGTGTCGCGCTCACGCGCACCCGTCTGCCCCTGCCGACCATAGACCGCCACTTTCTGCAGATCGCGCCCCAACGCCGAAGCCACCACCTCCCCCATGCGCAGCGCGGTTCCAGAAGGCGCATCGACCTTGTGACGATGGTGTGCCTCAATGATTTCGATATCGGCCTCGTCACCCAACACGCGCGCCGCCGTATCGAGCAGCTTCAGGCAGAGGTTGACCCCTACGCTGAAATTGGCCGCGAACACGATAGGGATATCCCTGGCCGCCGCCGCCAGACGCTCCTTTTCTTCCACGGAGAAACCGGTCGTACCGATCACCATCGCCTTGCCAGCACGTCGGCATACTTCCAGGTTCTTCAGGGTGACCGAGGGATGGGTGAAGTCAATCAGTACATCGAACTCATCGACCGCCTTGGCCACATCGCCCGTCAGCGGCACGCCTAGACGTCCGATCGCCGCCAGCTCACCGGCATCCGCGCCAACCAAGGTACTGTCTGGGCGATCGATCGCCGCGGTCAGCCCGGCCGCGCCAGCCGTCTGCTGCACCGCCTCGATCAGGGTCTTGCCCATGCGCCCGGCGGCGCCCGTTACTGCAATACGTCGCATAAGGTCAGCTCCAAGCTGCAAGCCTCAAGCTGCAAGAGATCCCTTTCAGGCCTGCAGCTCGCCGCACCAGTCAAACATCACCAAAAAAGCGCTTCACACCCTCGAACCAACCACTGGCCCTGGGCGAATGGGACTTATCGCCCTGAAGCGTACCGCGGAACTCCTCGAGCATTTCGCGCTGACGCTTGCTCAGGTTGACCGGTGTCTCTACCACTACCCGGCACAGCAGATCGCCCGCCCCGCCACCGCGCACCGGCGCCACGCCCTTGCCGCGCAGACGGAACTGCTTGCCGGTTTGAGTGCCCTCGGGGATCTTCAGCTTGACGCGACCATCAAGGGTCGGCACTTCAAGCTCGCCGCCCAACGCCGCATCGGCGAAACTGATCGGCACCTCGCAGTACAGGTGCTTGCCGTCGCGCTGGAAGATCGCATGCTCGCGCACGTTCACCACCACGTAGAGATCCCCGGCAGGGCCACCCTGAGTCCCCGCCTCACCTTCGCCCGAAAGACGAATTCGGTCGCCGGTATCGACGCCTGGCGGCACTTTGACCGAAAGCGTTTTTTGCTCTTCCACGCGCCCCTGGCCATGACAGGTGGCGCAGGGGTCCGAAATCATCTTGCCGCTGCCATGGCAGCGCGGGCAGGTCTGCTGAACCGAGAAGAAGCCCTGCTGCATGCGCACCTGACCAATACCGCCACAGGTGGTACAGGTAACGGGACTGGTGCCCTTCTTGGCGCCTGAACCGTCGCAGGTTTTGCATTCGGCGAGCGTTGGCACGCGAATCGTCACCGTCGTGCCACGCACGGCCTCTTCAAGATCCAGTTCCAGCGTGTAGCGCAGGTCGCTACCACGCTGCGCACCGCCGCGCGAACTGCCGCGGGCACCGGTGAAGAAATCGCTGAACACGTCGCCGAAGATATCGGAGAAGTTAGCGCCGCCATAAGCCGCACCAGCACCCGCCCCCATCTGCGGATCGACACCGGCGTGGCCATACTGGTCGTATGCCTGTCGCTTGCTTGCGTCGGAGAGCACTTCATAAGCCTCATTGGCTTCCTTGAAACTCTCTTCCGCCGCCTTGTCACCCGGATTACGATCAGGGTGGTGCTTCATGGCGAGACGACGGTAAGCCTTCTTCAGCTCCGCCTCGCTGGCGCCGCGCTCGACACCCAGCACTTCGTAATAATCACGTTTGGCCATAAATTTCCTGAACCTTCAAATTCGTACCCTCCAGACACGCCGACGCGGGAGCAAGCCCCCGCGCAGCGGTCACACCTGCCACGAACGGATCGCGGCAAGCCGGTGAGGAAGACAGCCGTCGCGGTTGGCGACCAGCTGCTGCACTCCTCCGCCCATATGGGTCACTTACTTGTTGTCCTTGACCTCTTCGAACTCGGCATCGACCACATCGTCACCAGGCTGCGCATTGTCGCCAGCCGGCTGGGCTTCGCCCTGAGGCTGTTCGGCGTACATCTTCTGCGCCAACGGAGTGGAAGCCTGGGACACCGCAGCGATCTTCGCCTCGATCTCGGCCTTGTCGTCACCCTTGATAGCCACTTCAAGCTCCCCGATGGCCTTCTCGATGCTGGCCTTGTCGTCCTCGGTGGCCTTGTCGCCCGCCTCGGTGATCATCTTGCGGGTAGCATGTACCAGTTGGTCACCCTGGTTACGCGCACCGACCAGCTCTTCGAACTTGCGATCTTCCTCGGCATTGGCCTCGGCGTCGCGAACCATCTGCTCGATCTCTTCCTCGGACAGGCCAGAGTTGGCCTTGATCACGATGGACTGATGCTTGCCGGTGGCCTTGTCCTTGGCAGAGACGTGCAAGATGCCGTTGGCGTCGATGTCGAAAGTGACTTCGATCTGCGGCACACCACGCGGCGCCGGCGGAATCTCGGCCAGATCAAAGCGACCCAGCGACTTGTTCTGCGACGCTTGCTTGCGCTCACCCTGCAGCACGTGGATGGTCACCGCGCTCTGGTTGTCGTCGGCCGTCGAGAACACCTGCGACTTCTTGGTTGGGATGGTGGTGTTCTTCTCGATCAGCGGGGTCATCACGCCACCCATGGTTTCGATACCCAAGGTCAGCGGGGAAACGTCCAGCAGCAGCACGTCCTTGACGTCGCCGGCCAGTACCGCGCCTTGGATCGCCGCACCCATGGCCACAGCCTCATCCGGGTTGACGTCCTTGCGTGCTTCCTTACCGAAGAACTCGGCAACCTTCTGCTGCACCAGCGGCATACGGGTCTGACCACCGACCAGGATCACGTCATCAATCTTGCCGCTGTCGATACCGGCATCTTTCAATGCGATACGGCAAGGCTCAAGGGTGCGCTGCACCAGATCTTCCACCAGCGCTTCCAGCTTGGCGCGAGAGATCTTCACGTTCAGGTGCTTCGGACCGGTCGCATCGGCGGTGATGTACGGCAGGTTGACGTCGGTCTGCTGACTGGAGGACAGCTCGATCTTCGCCTTCTCGGCCGCTTCCTTCAGGCGCTGCATGGCCAGTGGATCACCCTTGAGGTTCATCCCGGTTTCTTTCTTGAATTCGTCGACGAGATAGTCGATCAGGCGAATGTCGAAGTCCTCACCACCGAGGAAGGTGTCGCCGTTGGTGGCCAGCACTTCAAACTGATGCTCACCGTCGACATCAGCGATCTCGATCACCGACACGTCGAAGGTACCGCCGCCCAAGTCATAGACGATCACTGTGTGGTCGCCCTTGGCCTTGTCCATGCCATACGCCAGCGCAGCCGCGGTCGGCTCGTTGATGATGCGCTTGACGTCCAGACCGGCGATACGACCGGCATCCTTGGTGGCCTGACGCTGACTGTCATTGAAGTAGGCCGGTACGGTAATCACCGCCTCGGTAACCGGCTCGCCAAGATAGTCTTCGGCGGTCTTCTTCATCTTTTTGAGAATTTCCGCAGAGATCTGCGGAGGCGCCATTTTCTGGCCGTTAACCTCTACCCAGGCGTCATTGTTGTCCGCCTTGACGATCTTGTAAGGCACCATCTGGATGTCTTTCTGCACGACTTCTTCGTCGAACCGACGACCGATCAGGCGCTTCACCGCGAACAGAGTGTTGTGCGGATTGGTGACAGCCTGACGCTTGGCCGACTGACCGACCAGAATCTCGCCGTCATTGGCATACGCAATGATGGAAGGAGTAGTACGCCCGCCTTCGGCGTTCTCGATGACTTTGGCCTTGCCATTTTCAAGAATTGAGACGCAGGAGTTGGTTGTTCCCAGGTCAATACCGATGATTTTGCCCATTATCTTTCTCCGCAAACTTTATTGATTCCGCGCCTAGTTACCGGCGTCGGGTAATAGGAAATCGCCTGGCTACCAAATGGGGGCCAGCAACCCAAAGTTCAAGCCTTCTCATCAATCGAAGGCGGGGTTTGCGCCGGCGCCTTGCTGACCACAACCATTGCCGGGCGTAGCAGGCGACCGTTGAGCAGATAACCCTTCTGGAACACTTTAAGTACGCTTCCCGGCTCGGCATGGGTGCTTTCTTCCATCGCCATCGCCTGGTGGTGCTCGGGGTTAAACGGCTGACCATGCGGATCAAGCGGCTCGAGCTGATAACGCCCCAAAGTGTCCAGCAACAGCTTCAGCGTCAGCTCCATACCCTCGCGCATGGGCCGAATCGCCTCGTCATCGGGATTGGAAAGCTCAAGACCACGCTCAAGACTGTCGACTACAGCAAGCAGATCCCCGGCGAATTTCTCCAGCGCGAATTTATGGGCCTTTTCTACATCCTGCTCAGCCCGGCGACGGAAGTTCTGCAATTCGGCAGCCACCCGCAGAGACTGATCCTGTGCGGCCGCCAGCTGCTCCTCGAGGGTCTGCACCCGCGCTGCCAGGTCCTCGGTGACCTCGGCTTGCGGTTCTTCACGCTCTTCGGGGGCCTGGTTATCCAGGTTCTGCTCATCAGCCATGTGATCCTCCTCAACAAACGACAGCGAGTCATCAGCTCGCACTTGTGCGCCTATATGGGGGCGCGACGCCAAGCTTCAAGGGAAAAAACGAAGAGGATCATCCGCGCCTGCCGCTAGACGACAACTGCTGCTTGTAGCCGCCCACGAAACCACTGTATAAATAGCCAGCCACAACTCCGGGAGCCCCGCCATGCTGGTTCATCTTTCCGTTCACAACTACGCCATCGTCGAACACCTCGATATCGAACTGCAGCGCGGCATGAGCGTGATCAGCGGGGAAACCGGAGCCGGCAAATCCATCATGCTCGATGCCCTCGGCCTTGCTTTGGGCGATCGCGCCGACAGCAGCGTGGTACGCGTCGGCGCGGACAAGGCCGATATCCTCGCCAGTTTCGACCTGGATGACATACCTGATGCACGAGCCTGGCTCGCCGAGCGTGACCTGGACAACGACGGGCCCTGCATCCTGCGCCGCGTCATCACCGCCGAAGGGCGCTCGCGCGGATACATCAACGGCACGCCTTGCCCTCAGAGCGATCTCAAGGCACTTGGCGAGCTGCTTATCGATATCCATGGCCAGCACGAGCATCAATCGCTGCTCAAGACCGACACTCATCGGCGGCTGCTCGATGAATACAGCGGCAGCCAGGAACTCGCTCGCCAGGTGCAACTGGCCGCGCAGCGCTGGCGACAGACCAGGCAGACCCTAGAACGCCTGAGCAACACCAGTGACGATCAACGCGCACGCCACCAGCTCTTGAGTTACCAGCTGGAGGAGCTGGAAGCGCTCGCCCTCGAAGAAGGTGAACTGGAGCAACTGGAACATGAGCACAAGAATCTTGCCAACGCCGAACAGCTGCTCGGCACCTGTCGCCAGGTACTGGACATGTGCAGCGAAAGCGACGCCGGCAACGTGCTGTCCGCGCTCACCTCGAGCCTGCAACGACTCACCACCTTTCAGAACCAGCCAGGCGCCCTCGGCGAAGCCGCCAACCTGCTGGCCAGCGCGCAGATCCAGGTCGAAGAGGCGGTTGGCGAGTTAAACCGCTTCCTCGACCATTTCGATTCCGATCCCGAGCGCCAGCAGGCCTTGGAGGAACGCCTGGACAGCATCTACACGCTGGCACGCAAACACCGCGTGCAGCCTACCGAGCTGCCTATGCTGCAGCAGCGTCTGTTCGAAGAACTGGAAAGCCTCAACGCCGACGATGAAGCACTGGAACGTCTGGACGAAGAACTGAAGGCGTACGCCCGCCACTATCAGGAAAAGGCGCGCGAACTGAGCCACATCCGACAACAGGCGGCCCAAGCACTGGCGGCCTCGGTAGAGACGGAAATACAACGACTGGGCATGCCGGGAGGCAAGTTCAGCATCGGATTGAAACCCAGCGCCCAGGACGAGCACCCGCCGCACGGGCTGGAACAGGTTGAGTTTCTCGTCAGCGCCAACCCAGGGCAGCCACTGCGCCCGCTTGCCAAGGTTGCGTCAGGGGGTGAGCTCTCGCGGATCAGCCTCGCGATCCAGGTAATTACCGCGCAGACCTCGCGCGTACCGACGCTTGTATTCGACGAGGTTGATGTAGGCATCGGCGGCCCCACTGCCGAAATAGTCGGGCAACTGTTGCGGCGTCTCGGCGAGCGCGGCCAGGTATTGACCGTTACTCACCTTCCGCAGGTTGCAGCGCAAGGGCACCACCACCTGTTCGTGCACAAGGCCCGGGGCAGCGACGAGACCCGCACGGCAGTCGCCACCTTGCAAGATCACGAGCGCGTCGAGGAGGTCGCACGCATGCTTGGCGGAGTCGACCTGACGGAGCAGGCTCTGGCCCATGCACGGCAGATGATCAGTACCGCCCAAGTATGAACGACGACCCCATGCGCATGAAAAAGGGCGACCCTCGGGTCGCCCTTTTCGTTTCTCCGTATTACTCGGCTTTCTTGCGTACGTAGAGCACCAGGTTGTGATCCACCAGCTCGTAGCCGTGGCGAGCAACGATTTCTTTCTGCAGCTTTTCGATGTCATGGTCGAAGAACTCGATGACATCACCACTGTCGACGCAGACCATGTGGTCGTGGTGACCGCCGTCGGCCAGCTCGAATACAGCGTGACCTCCATCGAAGTTGTGGCGAACAACCAGCCCGGCCGCCTCGAATTGCGTCAGCACTCTATAAACAGTAGCCAAGCCGACATCTTCCCCAGCCTCCATCAGTGCCTTGTAGACATCTTCGGCGCTCATGTGGCGTTGATCGGTAGTATCCAGCATCTGCAAGATCTTGACCCGTGGCAGGGTCACCTTGAGGCCGGCTTTGCGTAGTTCGTTATTTTCTACCATGGTTGGCTTTCTCACCGCTGCTGTTTCGCAGCCTCCTTCAATACGGGTATGATCTGGGCCTTGCCCAGTCAAGATAGTGGAAGTCACCCACCGATGCAAAACGCCAAGCTCATGCTATCCGGTCTCACACTCGTGGGCCTGTTCGCACTCGCCGGTTGCTCATTCCCTGGGGTTTACAAGGTCGACATTCAACAGGGCAATGTCGTTACGCAGGACATGATAGACCAGTTACGCCCCGGAATGACCCGTTCCCAGGTGCGGTTTATCATGGGCAGCCCATTGATCACCGATACTTTCCATGCCAGTCGCTGGGATTATCTATACAGCATCGAGCCAGGCGGCGGACAGCGGCAGCAAGAGCGCGTGAGCCTGGTGTTCAACGAGAACGATCAATTGACTGGCCTGACTGGTGACTTCCGGCCGGGCGTAAGCCGCGACGAAGCGATCCTTGGCGCTCAACCGAATGCCATCGACGCTCCGGTGAAAGAACCGGCTTCCGAGGATGACCGACCAGCGCCCGGCTCCCTGCTGGAACAGATACAGCGTGACGTTGATGCCGCCGAACCGGTGCCAGTGCCAATCCCCGAGCCACTCGAAACCAACTGATGAATTAAAAGCCGAACCCACAGAGTGAGCCTGGCTTTTCAGTTTCCAGCCGCCTCGGCCTTGCTTTTCGCCGCCTTGGCGGCGCGCTGCTTGCGCACCTCTTTCGGATCGGCGATCAACGGCCGGTAGATCTCCACCCGCTCGCCCTCCTCCAGCACTTGCTCATCCGGCTTGGCCACTGCCTTGCCGAAAATCCCCAGCGGGGCTGCAGCCAGATCCAGCTCCGGAAAATGCGCATCCATTCCCGACTGCAATGCCGCCGCACGCACCGTTGTGCCTCGCGGCACCGTTAGCCGGAGCAGCTCTTGCTTGTCTGCCCGCGCGTAGACAACCTCGATGGCAATTGCCTGTTTATCCATAAAGTTGCTTCGCTCGATCACAGAAGGCGTCGACCAGCGTGTTGGCCGCCTGATTGAACAGCGGGCCCAGCGTGGCCTTGACCAGCGGCCCGGCATAATCAAAGGTTAGATCCAGGCTGATCTTGCAGGCTTTCTCGCCAAGCGCCTTGAACTCCCAGATCCCGTGCAGATGACTGAACGGACCTTCCTCCAGCTTCATTTCGATGCGCTTACCCGGCTGCAGCTCGTTACGAGTCAAAAAACGCTGGCTCAAACCTGCCTTTGCCACAGTCATGCTGGCCTGCATCTGAGTTTCGCTGGCAGAAAGGATCTCTGTCGCGGAACACCAGGGCAAGAATTGCGGGTAGCTGGCTACGTCGTTGACCATATCGAACAATGCGTGCGCCGGATACGGCAGCAATGCCGAGCGTTGAATATGTGTCGTCATGCAGACCCTTCTACCTCATCAGTCAACAGCCAAAGACCACAACGACCATCCACATCCTATAGGATCTGGACAGCACGAAATCGGGCACCCATAGCCCCCCCGGCATTAAGTATCACCGGCATGAGCGAGCGGAGGATGAACATTGTCGAGGATAACCCCCTTCCTCCTCAAGTTTGATGCTGCAGCCGCTTGCGGTTGTCGCCAGCCGCAGCGTCACTCCCTATAATGCGCAACCTATGGCCAAACAGAAGAAACAGTCCCCCGGGACCATCGCGCTGAACAAGAAAGCGCTACATGACTACTTCATCGAGCAGAAATTCGAGGCGGGCCTCGTTCTGGCTGGTTGGGAAGTGAAAAGCCTGCGCGCCGGAAAGGCGCAACTGGTGGACAGCTATGTGCTGCTCAAGGACGGCGAGGCCTGGCTGATGGGTTGCCACATCACACCGCTGACAACCGCTAGCACCCACGTCATCGCCGACCCAACGCGCACCCGCAAGTTGCTGCTCAACAAGCGCGAGCTGGGCAAACTGTTCAGTGCCGTACAGCAGAAGGGCTACGCCTGCGTTGCTCTTTCGCTGTACTGGAAAAAGCACATGATCAAGTGCGAAATCGCCCTCGGCAAAGGCAAAAAGGAATACGACAAGCGCCACACCGAGAAAGAGCGCGACTCGGACCGCGAGATTCAGCGCGTCATGCGGACCAAAGGCAAGGAGGAATAACCCTCCCGGGCACCGACCTTGCGGAGGTGCCTACGGGCCTTTTGCCTTTTCGCCGAGCCTGCGCTGCGCCCGCGCCAGGCGCCGCGCCTCTTGCTGCCCCTCCGCCAACACTTCCTGCACATAATTGATATGGCGGTGGATCAGATCGCGCGCCTCGGCGGCACGACGCGCCATGATCGTCTCGTATAACTCTCGGTGCTGGCTCATCAACATATCGCGGGTTTCGTCGCGCAACGCGTACATCCCGCCGATATTAGTCACGACATTGCGCTTGAGCAGATCGAACAGCCCGCGGATGGTATGCAGCAACACTGCGTTGTGGCTGGCTTCGGCGATGGCCAAGTGAAATCGAGCATCTGCCGCGCCCTCCTCGGCGCGCGTGACCTTGCCTTCTCGCGCGTAACAACCTTGCAAGACTTCAAACGCTTCGGTCAGGCGCTGGCGATCCACCTCAGTCGCGCGCAACGCCGCGTAATAGGCGCAACTACCTTCCAAGGTATGGCGAAACTCCAGCAGATCGCGCTGGGCGTCCTCGTTATTTTCCAGCAGATGCAGCAGCGGATCGCTGAAGGTCGAACCGAGGGACTCCGCTACAAAATTTCCGCCGCCATGCCGGCTGACCAGCAACCCCTTGGCGGCCAGCTTGTGGATCGCCTCGCGCAGCGATGGCCGCGATACGCCGAATTGCTCGGCTAACGCCCGCTCTGCTGGTAAGCGCTCCCCTGCCTTGAGGGTACCTTCGAGGATCATCGCTTCAAGCTGCGTGACTATGTCGTCCGCCAGCCGGCGGGGGCGCACCATTCCAACTTCCATCTTTATCCTCGACTGGTCTTACCACCGGGATCGAAGCCTAGCGGCCAACCCAGAGTACCTGCAAGCAGGCTAGCTGCGACCAAAGTCTATAGCCAGCCAATTGACGCAAAAATATCCAGCTCTTACGCTGATCCAACTTTGAAGAGAATTGGTATTACCAATTTACAACACAATTAAAATCGAAGTGACTTGAACTCAGGGACGGGACATTTCACACAAATTCCATGGTCTGCTCAGAGCTCTTCTGAAGCGAACCGCAGGGGAGCCTGACATGTCCGACGGACTGCTTGCACTTTTCGCCTTCACGCCCATTCTACTTGCCGCAATCATGCTGATTGGCTTTCGCTGGCCGGCCAGCCGTGCCATGCCGCTGGTATACCTGTTTACCGCGGCCATCGGACTGTTCATCTGGGACATGAGCTTCAACCGAGTCATCGCTTCGACACTACAGGGCTTGGTCATCACCCTCGGTCTACTGTGGATCGTCTTCGGCGCCATTCTCCTGCTAAACACTTTGAAGCACTCCGGTGGCATCGCTGCTATTCGCGCGGGCTTCACCACCGTCAGCCCTGACCGTCGCGTCCAGGCCATTATCATCGCCTGGCTATTTGGCTGCTTCATCGAAGGCGCCTCCGGCTTCGGCACTCCGGCGGCGATTGCTGCTCCTTTGCTCGTCGCGGTGGGCTTTCCGGCAATGGCCGCAGTTCTGCTAGGCATGCTGGTGCAAAGCACGCCGGTATCCTTCGGTGCGGTCGGCACGCCCATTGTGGTGGGCGTCAACAGCGGACTGGATACAGCCACCATTGGCGCACAGTTGGCCGCTCATGGCTCCAGCTGGGAGATGTATCTGCAGCAGATTACCAGCAGCGTGGCGATCATCCATGCCATCGTCGGCACCGTGATGCCGCTGATCATGGTGATGATGCTGACGCGCTTCTTCGGCAAAGAAAAAAGCTGGAAAGCCGGCTTTGAAGCCTTGCCGTTCGCGATCTTTGCCGGCTTGGCCTTCACCCTGCCCTACGCCGCCACCGGTATCTTCCTGGGGCCCGAATTCCCCTCACTGCTGGGTGGTCTGCTCGGACTGGCGATAGTCACAACCGCCGCTCGCTTCAACTTCCTGACGCCAAAGAAAACCTGGGACTTTGCCGATCCCAAAGAATGGCCCGCCGAGTGGCTGGGCACTGTTGAGATGAAGCTCGAAGACCTCGGCGCGCGCCCCATGAGTGCTTTCCGCGCCTGGTTACCCTACGTGCTGGTGGGGGCGCTGCTGGTAATCAGCCGCGTCTTTCCTGAAGTCAGCAGTGCACTGAAATCGGTATCTATCGCCTTCAGCAACATCCTCGGCGAGACGGGAATCGGCGCCAGCATCGAGCCGCTGTACCTGCCCGGTGGGATCCTAGTTGCGGTGGTACTGATCACCTTCTTTCTGCACCGCATGCGCGCCAGCGAACTCAAGGCCGCGGTAAAGGAGTCCAGCGGTGTTCTGCTCAGCGCCGGCTTCGTGCTGCTGTTCACCGTGCCGATGGTGCGCATCCTGATCAACTCGGGCGTAAACGGTGCCGACCTGGCCAGCATGCCCATTGTCATGGCGCGCTATGTCGCTGACAGCGTAGGCGGGATCTATCCATTGCTGGCTCCAGTCGTGGGCGCCCTGGGCGCCTTCCTCGCCGGTTCGAACACGGTCAGCAACATGATGTTCAGTCAGTTCCAGTTCGGGGTCGCGCAGTCGCTGGGTATCTCCAGCGCAATCGTTATCGCGCTCCAGGCTGTGGGGGCCGCGGCGGGCAACATGATCGCGATCCACAACGTAGTAGCGGCATCCGCTACCGTGGGCCTGCTCGGACGGGAAGGCTCGACGCTGCGCAAGACCGTGTGGCCTACTCTCTATTACGTACTCTTCACCGGGGTGATCGGCCTGATCGCCATCTACGTGATAGGCGTGAAGGACCCGCTGGTCGGCGTCTGATGTAATCGCGGCGTTGCCCTGCGAGATCAGGGCAACGTCGCTTGGTTATCAGTTTTTATCCAGTGATTGTCTTTAACACCGCATCAGCCCCCGCTCGAAACACAGCCTTCGTCGAAAAGGGGCGCTTCGAGCTTTATTCGCTTTAGACCGGGTGAGAACACACGATGATTATCTCTGCCTCTACGGATTACCGCGTCGCCGCAAAACGCAAGCTGCCACCTTTCTTGTTCCACTACGTCGATGGCGGCGCCTACGCTGAGTACACCTTGCGTCGCAACGTCGACGACCTGGCCAGCCTTGCCCTGCGCCAGCGCGTACTGCGCAACATGTCGGAGCTCAGCCTGGAAACCCAGCTGTTCGGCGAAACCCTGTCGATGCCAGTTGCCCTGGCCCCGGTCGGCCTGACCGGCATGCTCGCCCGCCGCGGCGAAGTACAGGCAGCTCGCGCGGCAGACAAGAAGGGCATTCCCTTCACACTGTCGACCGTATCGGTCTGCCCGATTGAGGAAGTCGCACCGGCGATCAAGCGGCCGATGTGGTTCCAGCTGTATGTGCTGAAAGACCGCGGTTTCATGAAGAACGCTCTGGAGCGCGCCAAGGCGGCCGGTGTCACCACACTGGTATTCACCGTGGACATGCCCACCCCCGGCGCCCGCTACCGTGACGCGCATTCCGGCATGAGCGGCCCGAACGCCAGCATGCGACGCATGCTGCAAGCCATGACGCATCCGCTTTGGGCCTGGGATGTGGGTTTGCTCGGCAAGCCGCACGATCTGGGCAACATTTCTACCTATCGTGGAAACCCAACCGGGCTGGAAGACTACATCGGCTGGCTGGCAGCCAACTTCGACCCGTCGATTTCCTGGAAGGACCTGGAGTGGATCCGCGAGTTCTGGGACGGCCCGATGGTGATCAAGGGCATCCTCGATGCCGAAGACGCCCGCGACGCCGTGACCTTTGGCGCGGATGGCATCGTCGTTTCCAACCACGGCGGCCGTCAACTCGATGGCGTGCTATCCAGCGCCCGCGCCATGCCGGCGATCGCTGATGCGGTCAAAGGCGACCTGAAAATCCTCGCTGACTCCGGCATTCGTAGCGGTCTCGACGTGGTTCGCATGATCGCCCTGGGCGCCGACACCGTCATGCTCGGTCGCGCCTTCGCTTATGCCCTGGCAGCAGACGGCGAGGCTGGCGTGTCCAATCTGCTCAACCTGATCGAAAAGGAAATGCGCGTGGCGATGGTGCTGACGGGCGCAAAATCCATCAGCGAAATTAGCGAAGACTCCCTGGTCCGCGAATTGGCCCAATACCAGACCACCAAACACGTCGAATAAGCCCCCACAAGGCCGCGTACCCAACGCGGCCGCTTCATTCTCGGAGCCCAGTATGAACGCGCCCACCGCATTGCCGAGCGGCTTCCTCGTTGCCGTCGAACGGCTGATCCCGGTCGAACGTCGCTTTGACGATCCGCTCTCTACCCTGGCCTTTGGCACCGATGCGAGCTTCTACAGGCTGATTCCAAAGCTGGTAGTTCGCGTCGAATCCGAAAGCGAAGTGGTGGCACTGCTCAAGCTCGCCCACTCCGAGAATGTTTCTGTAACCTTCCGCGCCGCCGGCACCAGCCTCTCGGGCCAGGCGATTTCCGACTCTGTGCTGATCGTGCTCGGCGACAACTGGAACGGTCGCGAGATTCGCAATGGCGGCGAGCAGATTCGCCTGCAGCCGGGCGTGATCGGTGCCAACGCCAACGCCGTGCTGGCGCCGCTGGGCCGTAAGATCGGTCCGGACCCGGCCTCGATCAACGCGGCCAAGATCGGCGGCATCGTCGCCAACAACTCCAGCGGCATGTGCTGCGGCACCGCTCAGAACACCTACAAGACCCTAGCCGGACTGCGCCTTGTACTCGCCGACGGCACCGTGGTCGACAGTGAGGATGCTGCCAGCGTCAGCGCATTCCGCCAGAGCCACGCTGCGCTACTCGACCGGCTGGCCGAACTGGGCCGCGAGACCCGCGCCAACACCGAACTTGCCTCCAAGATCCGCCACAAGTACCGACTGAAGAACACCACCGGTTTTTCGCTCAACGCCCTGGTCGATTTTGATGATCCGCTAGACATCCTCAACCACCTGATGGTTGGCTCCGAAGGCACCCTTGGCTTCATCAGCGCCGTGACCTACGACACCGTGCCGGATCACGCCCACAAGGCCAGCGCACTGATCGTCTTTCCCGACGTGGAAACCTGCTGCCTGGCTGTACCGGTGCTCAAGCAGCAGCCGGTCTCGGCGGTGGAACTGCTGGACCGACGCAGCATGCGCTCGGTGGAAAACATGAAAGGCCTGCCGGACTGGGTCAAGGACCTGTCGCCGACCGCCTGCGCGCTGCTGATCGAATCCCGCGCCGCGACCCAGTCGCTGCTGCATGAGCAGATCAACCTGATCATGGCCTCCATCGCCCATTTCCCGGTTGAGAAGCAGGTTGATTTCAGCGAAGACCCGGCGGTCTACAACCAGCTCTGGCGCATCCGCAAGGACACTTTTCCTGCGGTCGGCGCGGTGCGTCAGACAGGCACCACGGTGATCATCGAGGACGTGACCTTCCCGGTCGAGCGTCTGGCCGAGGGCGTCAACCGTCTGCTCGAGTTGCTCGACAAGCATCGCTATGACGAGGCGATCCTCTTCGGCCATGCGCTGGAAGGCAATCTGCACTTCGTCTTCACCCAAGGCTTCGACGATCCGGCCCAGGTCGCCCGCTACGAAGCCTTCATGGGAGAGGTGGCGCAACTGGTGGCCGTCGAGTTCGGCGGCGCACTCAAGGCCGAACACGGCACTGGGCGCAACATGGCGCCGTTCGTCGAGCTCGAGTGGGGCGAGGAAGCCTACGCCCTGATGTGGAAGATCAAGCGGCTGCTCGACCCCACCGGCATCCTCAACCCAGACGTGGTGCTCTCCGAAGACCCGCAGATCCACCTGAAGAACCTCAAACCTATGCCAGCTGCCGACGAAATCGTCGACAAGTGCATCGAGTGCGGTTTCTGCGAGCCGGTTTGTCCATCCAACGGACTAACCCTGACGCCCCGCCAGCGCATCGTAATCTGGCGCGACATCCAGGCGAAGAAACGCGCCGGAATCGATACGACCGAGATCGAGCGGCTTTATCACTATCATGGGGTTGAAACCTGCGCAGCCACTGGCCTTTGCGCCCAGCGCTGCCCGGTCGGCATCAACACCGGAGATCTGGTACGTAAACTGCGCGGCAAGGTGGCAAGCCAGACCGGCACCGCCAACTGGCTGGCCAACCATTTCAGCATGGCCGTGCAAGGCACCCGCTTCATGCTGCATGCTGCTAATGGCGCGCACTTGATACTGCGCACCAAAGGTCTGAGCAAAACCTCTTCGGCCCTCACCAAGCTCAGCAAGGGCCGTGTTCCACAGTGGACACCAGCGATGCCGCAGCCGCTACAGCGCCTGCACCTACCCAAACCGGCGCCGCAGGACGAACGACCGCGAGTGGTCTACCTGGCCTCCTGCATCTCCCGCGCCATGGGGCCAGCGGCAAGAGATCAAGAACAGGTACCGCTGCTCGACGCCACCCGCGCGCTGCTGGAAAAGGCCGGCTATCAGGTCATATTCCCGGACAACCTGAACGATCTCTGCTGCGGCCAGCCCTTCGCCTCCAAGGGTTACGCTGAACAAGCCGAGCGCAAGCGCCAAGAAACCCTCGATGCCTTACTCAAGGCCAGCCGCGGCGGGCTCGACCCAATCTATTGCGACACCAGCCCGTGCACCCTGCGCATGGTTCAGGGGCTGACTGATCAGCGTCTGGATTTGCACGATCCGGTGCGCTTCATCCGCACCCATCTGCTGGACAAGCTGGACTTTGTCCCGCAGGAAGCGCCTATCGCCGTGCATGTCACCTGCAGCACGCAGCACCTCGGTGAAGCGCAGGCATTGATCGATATCGCCCGGCGATGCGCGAAAGAAGTGGTAGTCCCCGAAGGGATTCATTGCTGCGGCTTCGCCGGCGACAAAGGCTTCACAACGCCGCAATTGAACGCACACTCGCTGCGTAGCCTGAAGAACGCGGTGCAGGTTTGCACCGAAGGCATCTCCACTAGCCGCACTTGCGAAATAGGCCTGTCACAGCATGGTGGCATCGACTATCACGGGCTGGTCTATCTCGTGGACCGCGTCAGCCGCACCAAGAACGCTCAGCCTGCATGATTCGCGCCCCTACACATAAATGAAACGCTTGAGCGCAACCGTAGTCCCAATTTCAGAGCCCAGCAGTAGGAGGCTCCTTTTTTGGCCTCGGCGCTGCCGCAGCAGTTCAACTGGCGGGCCCGCCGGGACGACTATTCACTGGAGAACGCTCATGAAACGATTCGCCATACTAGCCACCGGCATACTGCTCGCCAGCCCGGCAGCCTTCGCCGCTGATATGAACCTCTGCGAAACCAATCTGCAAGAAATCGACGACAACATGACCACCACCATGGTCACCCTCGGCGAACCCGCCAAAGGCCAGATCGAGGAATTGGTCGTACAGGCCAGACAAGCGCAGCAAGGGGGCAACATCGAAGACTGTATCGCTCACTCCACCAAAGCGCTGCAACAGCTCGAGGGTCCAGGCAGTTCTGGCAGTGGCGGCTCCGCTGGTAGTGGCTCCGGCGCAGGTAACTGACCCGCAGCAGGCATGGGGCAGAGCCGGTATCCCGGCCTGCCTTAATGCGAACAGCGCACCTTGAAATCCGGCAGGGTGCCCTTATCTACCTACCAAGCGTTCGACGCAGCCCGCGCATTGGCGTAGACTGCACGGACATGAAGCTGCAACTCGCTTTATGGGGCCGATTAGGATTCGACGCCGGGAACGAAACTCTAGGTGCATGCCGAGTTGGTAACAGAACTCGTAAATCCACTGTTGCAAACTTATAGTTGCCAACGACGACAACTACGAAGGGTACGCGCTAGCCGCCTAACCTTCATCTGGTCGCTTCGGCGCCAGCGGTCATGAGGGGATGCCTGTAAACCCAAAATGACTGTCAGATAGAACAGGATCGCCGCCAAGTTCGCTGTAGACGTAACGGTTAAAACTCATACAGCTCGCTCCAAGCACCCTGCCAATCGGGCGGCGCGGAGTTAACTCAATAGATCTGGCTACGCATGTAGTACCGACAGCGGAGGACTGGCGGACGGGGGTTCAAATCCCCCCGGCTCCACCAATTCGCAACACCTAAGCCCCTGATTTTCTTAGAGAATTTCAGGGGTTTTTGCTTTTA
>Ga0233377_1000121_pt1 | contig 47832 bp, 41 predicted proteins | sample ElkDunMinimDraft_6_FD_191540 | JGI IMG/M metagenome (GOLD analysis project Ga0233377, IMG submission 191540) | Fecal eukaryotic communites from dung pellets of Tule Elk in California, USA - Elk Dung E36 | ecosystem: Host-associated > Mammals > Digestive system > Large intestine > Fecal | place...
ACTCGGTCGTCCGCCTCGCCGACAAGTTCTCGGTGGAGGTGTGGTTCAAGACCACCCTGAACGGGGTGTTGTTCTCAGCGGGCCTGGAGGATCCGACCCCTGCGGACTCGGCGATCTATGTGGGCACCGACGGCAAACTACGCGCCCGTTCCCAGCCGTTCTTCGGTAGTAACGCGGCCCCGATCACCTCGACGGGTGTCGTCAACGACGGGCAGTGGCACCACGCGGTGCTGAGCGTGGCAGGTACCACCGATCGGCTGTATCTGGACGGTGAACTGGTGGGTTCCCTGACCGGGCCAGGAGATATCGACTGGCGTGAACAGGCCCGGTTCGGCAGAGGAATGCTCAGCTGGCAGTGGCCGGCCACCAGCGAGAGGTTCAGGGGACAACTCGACGAGGTAGCCCTTTATGACAAGCCGCTGACCGCTCAGGAGATCAGCCGCCACTACGCGGCCCGCGCCGAGACCCCGCACAAGCTCACCACCATCACGTTGCCATCGGGACGGGCTTGGGCGGCCAACACCTACGACGCCGCCACCGACCGGATCACCACCCACGTCGACCAGCACGGCGGCACCTGGAAGATCGGCGCCCCGGTCTACGCGCCGGAGCCGGGCACCTCAACGATCACGGTCACCGACCCCAACGACAACACACTCCGCTACGTCCACGATGCCTGGCGTGGTTACCGCCTGGTCAGTCGCACCGACCAGCTAGGCAAGATCACCAGGTACGGGTACGACACCGGCGGATTCCTCACCAAGATCACCGACCCGAACGGTGTTGTCATCGAGCAGGTCAACGACGCGCGCGGCAACGTCACCGCCACCAAGACCTGCAAGGCAGCGGGCAACTGCCAGACCGCCCGCCAGGCGTTCTACCGCAACAGCGCCAACGAGTTCGACCCGCGCAATGACCGTCCCGTGACCTACAGAGATGCTCGCTCAGCGAACGCCACCGACAACACCTACGCCACCACCACCGAGTACACCCCCCAAGGTGAAGTGGCCAAGCAGACCACCCCGGCCACTCCCGACTTCCCCAACGGTCGCTCGATGACCTACACCTACACCGACGGCACCGAGCCCGCCATCGGCGGCGGCACCACCCCAGCGGGGCTGATGAAGTCGGTGAAGGACGCCAAGAACAACGAGACGACCTACCGTTACAGCGCCGCCGGGGACCTGGCTGAACAGATCAGCCCATCGGGACTGGTCGTGGAGCTCGGCCATGACGCTATAGGCCAGGTGACCTCGCATACCGAGGTGTCGGCGGCCCACCCGGCTGGGGTGACCACGACGTTCACCTACGACGGAGTCGGACGGCTGCTCACGCAAACCGCTCCTGGAGTGAAGAACGAGGTCACCGACGTCACCCATACCGCCAAGGCCACCTACACCTACAACCCCGACGGCGACACGCTCACCGAGACGGTTGCCGATCTGACCGGCGGTGATGCTACGCGCACGACCTCCTACACCTACGACCCCAAAGGGCGGGTGGAGACGATCACCGACCCCGAGGGTGGGATGGCTCGTTCGACGTGGGACAGCACAGGAGCGCAGGTGTCGGCGACCAATCAGTTGGGCACGGTCTTCGCCTACGGCTACACCAAGCGCGGCGAGTTGGCCTCGACAACGATCAAAAACTGGACGGGCAGTCCACTGGCCCCGAAACCGGCCCAGGACGTGGTGTTGGAGGCGCGTTCCTACGACAACGGGGGACGTCTGGGCGGGCGAGTCGATGCGATGGGCCGCAAAACCCTCTACACCTACTTCACCGACAACCGTCTGTCGGAGGTCATCGGCGACGATGTGCGGCTCAACGGGTTGACGACTACGACCGATGTGGTGTTGGAGGCCAACACGTATGACGCGGCCGGCAACCTTGTCAAGCAGGTCACCGACGACCCAGCCGGCCAAGACAGTGGCGGCGAAAAGGTCACCACCGACTACGTCTACGACGCGGCGGGCCGCCTGACCTCCAGCACGTTCGACCCCGTCACGCTCAAACGGAAAACCGCGTACACCTACGACGCGGTCGGCAACATCACCAAGGAGACCTTCACCGGCGCGGCCAGTGCCCGCACCGAATCCACCACCTACACCTACAACGCGTTGAGCCTGATGACCCAGCGAACCGTGGAGAACGGCGCTGAGAACCTGGTCACTACCCGCACCTACGACGACCGTGGCCTGCTCACCGCGTTAACCGACCCGCGCGGTAACGCCTCCGGCGCCGACGCGGCGGATTTCACCACCACGCTGCGCTACGACCTGGCAGGGCAACTGGTGGAGACCAAGGCTCCGCAGGTAACGATCGAGAAGAACGGAACGGCGACCGCCGGGCGACCCACGGTGCGCTATGGCTACAACAGCGTCGGCCTGACCACCCACGCGGTGGACGGCGAGGGACGTACCACCACCGCCGCCTTCGACAAGGCAGGCCGCCTGACCTCGACCACATCGGCCCCCTATACCCCGCCGGGTGGGGCCACGTTGATCCCGAAGATCAGCTATGGGTACGACGCGGCCGGCCAGCTGACCAGCGTCACCGATGAGCGCGATTACGTCACCACCGCCACCTACGACGCGCTGGGCCGCATGGTCAGGGTGACCGACCCCGGCCCGTCCGGCCCCGGCGGCGCCTGGACGTCGGAGTACGACATGCTGGGCGAGCAGCTGGCCATAGTCGATCCCACCGGGGCCCGCAGTGAGGCGACTTATGACGATCTGGGCCGTCAGATCACCGCCACGCGGATCGAACGCAAACCCACCACGGCAGCGCACACCACCACGCTGACCTACGACAATGCCGGGAACCTCACCAAAGCCGTCGCCCCGGGCAGCAAGACCACCAACTACGTGGTCAACGCCGCCGGGCAGCCCACCTCGATCAGCGACCCGCTGACACACGTCTCCACCTTCGGCTACGACATCCTGGGCCGCACCACCAAGGTCACCGACCCGCTGAACAACGCCACCGAGGCCGAATACGACCTGGCAGGCCGCCAGATCGCCGCCAAAGATCTCAACAGCGGCAACGCGGTGGTGCGCACTTTCGGGTTCGGCTACGACCTAGCCGGTAACCCGACCACCATCACCTCAGGTGAGGGACGCATCACCCGCCGCACGTTCGACGCCGCGAGCCGGATGACCTCACTGATCGAACCGGTCGCTACGGGAACCTCGATCACTTCGACGTTCGGCTACGACGCCACCAGCGCGCACACCCGCATTACCGATGGCCGTGGTAACACCACCTGGACCAGCTACAACGCCCTTGGCCTGGTCGAGTCGGTCATCGAACCGGCCACCGCTGCCCACCCGAACGCGGCTGATCGGACCTGGACCAGTCTTTACGACGCCGCCGGGAACGCCACCGCGACCCTGCAGCCCGGCGGGGTGCGCATCGACCGCACCTTCGATCATCTCGACCGGCTCACCACGCAGACCGGCAGCGGCGCCTCGGTGGCCACCCCGGCGCGTAACTTCACCTATGACAGCGCGGACCGATTGACCGCGGTCGGTGACTACACCTTGGAGTACAACGACCGCAGCCTGCTGACCAAGGTGTCCAAAGCCGCCAACCAGGTCGCCACCTACGCCTACGACGCCTCGGGCAACCCCACCCAGCGCGTCGACCCGACCGGGACGGCGAACTACACCTGGGATGCCGCCGACCGGCTCAAGACCGCGAGCGACCCGGTCACCGGCCGCACCTGGACCTACGGCTACGACAACGCCGACCGGCTCACCACCAAGACCTCTGCCTCTCCGGTGAGCACCCAGACCTACGGCTACGACACCGTCAACCGGCTCACCTCACACTCGGTGAAGAACAGCTCCGGCACCGAACTGGCGAAGATCGCCTATGGATGGGACAAGGACGACAACCTCACCAGCAAAACCACCACCGGCACCGCCGGGGCGGGAGTCAACACCTATGGCTACGACCACGCCGGGCGGCTGACCTCCTGGACCGCGCCTGGTGGCGCCACCACTTCCTACACCTGGGACGAGTCCGGCAACCGCACCGGCGCCGGAAGCGACACCTTCGTCTACGACCAGCGCAACCGACTGATCTCTGGCGCCGGGACCGACTACACGTACACCCCTCGCGGCACCACCGCCACCGAGACCAAGGCCGGAACCACCCGCAACCTGACCTTCGACGCCTTCGACCGGCTCGTCTCCGACGGAGAAGCCACCTACGGCTACGACGCCCTAGGCCGGATGACCTCACGCACCAAGGGTGCTGAGCAGCGGCGGTTCGTCTACTCCGGCCTGGAGAACGACATCGCCACCGTTGCCGACGGCGCCAACACCACCTTGGCCAAGTACGGTCGCGACCCCTTCGGAGGGCTGCTCAGCCTGCAAGAAGGCGCTGACCCCGCACTTGCCACGATGACCGACCTGCACGGCGATGTGGTGGGCACCTTCTCCGGCACCGCGCTGGTCGACTCGGTCGCCTATGACCCCTTCGGCAAGCCCATCCATCGCTCAGGCACCCCGCGCGGCCTCGGCTACCAGGGCGAGTACACCGATCCCGACACCGGCAAGGTCAACATGCACGCCCGCTGGTACCAGCCCGGCACCGGCGCCTTCACCTCCCGCGACGACTGGACGCTGAACCCTCAACCTTCCGTTCAGGCCAACCGCTACGCCTATGCCAACGCCGGCCCGCTGACTCACGTAGACCCCAGCGGTCACGCCCCGTGCTACTCCGACACCCGGGCAAAGGCGGGTCAGGTGCCGGGGACGCTGATGGCTCCCCCCATGTTCCCCGACTCCAGCGGATGCCCCAAAAACAACAACAAGGGGTCGAAGACAAGTATCAGCATTACCTCCCACCCTCAATCTGAGCCCGTAAAACCTTCTCCTAACAAAAATAACAACAATCCCCCAAACAACAATAAGAAAAACAATCAGCCGCCTCCCCCCAAAACCGAACCCGTCCCTAAGACCAAAAAGGAGCCAGAGAAGAAGGATGGCGAAAAAGGTCCCAAGAATCCGCCTCCCCCCAAGAGGGTATATGAAACAATCGAATCCTTCGTAGAAGAAGGTAAATACGACAGCAATGTCATCAACACCGTCGGCAACCAAAACGGCGGCGGCGGCATATCGAACTGGGACAAACCGGCAGACTCCGGCCCAGCCGACTACACTCCGCCAATCTCCACCAGTCCGCCACCCCCCGCAGAACCCCCACTTCCTCCCAGCATCCCCGACGGAGACTTCTGGGACTGGGCCGGCGGGTTCCTCGATGGACTCAGTGGCCGCACCGAATCTTCATGCCAGATGTATGGCCACTTGCTTCCCGGCTACTGCGAACCCAAATTTGGAGACCCAAACACCCAAAAATTTAAAAATGGATACGCAGCCGGATCCAAAGACCCCTGTGAAGCTTATGCGAACGACTGGCAAGCACATACAGCATGCATGGAAGTTTTCCTTCTGGCGCCCGGGGGTGGAGCAAGAATTGGTACAGCCACGAGAGGCGGCGCTGGAGCAGGTAAGGGTTTGAGGACAGCCACCAAAGCCTGCAAGGAAAGAAATAGTTTCATAGCAGGCACCCTCGTTCTGATGGCCGATGGCACCCAAAAGCCAATCGAAGACGTTCAAATCGGCGACTACGTGCTCGCTACCGATCCCGAGACCGGCCGCACCGAGGCCAAAGCCGTCACCGTTCTGATCCCAGGAGAAGGCACCAAGAACCTCGTCAAGATCACCGTGGACACCGATGGCGACAGAGGCAACGCCACCGCCCCGATCACCGCGACAGACGAGCACCCCTTCTGGGTCTCCTACCCGCGCAAGTGGACCAACGCCGACGAACTCCAGCCCGGCATGTGGCTGCAGACCTCAGTCGGCCCCCACGTCCAGATCACCGCCATCAAAAAGTGGACCACCACCCGACGCGTCCACAACCTGACAGTCGACGACCTGCACACCTATCATGTGATGGCCGGGAACCAGGCGATCCTCGTCCACAACGCTGGTGGGCCGGATCCCATTTCAATCGATGACTTAACGCCCGAGCAGCGATCGAATTATAATCGGTACATCAAGAAGCTCCCCTCGGCCGCAGAAGAGACCGTCATAACCCGGGGAGCTGGGGGTGCAGTTCAATTCGAGACACGGGTTCCGGGTCGCGTACCGAATTCATACGCCCTCTACACTAAGAGCGTGGGTCCAGATGGGGCAACTTTTGGATACAACAAGACGACAGTTGTTCCCGACGGCTCCGTTGCACATGTCAAGGATAAATTCAATCTGCCTGGTGGGACTTGCTGATGACATCCGCCGATAATGATTCGGAAGCGGTGGACGGCGACGTTAGGGGGAGTCGGACCGCAGCCCTGCGAGCACTGGTTGAGCTTCAGGTCACACCGCGAGCTGCGATAGCGACTTTGTCGAGTTACAACTGGGACTCTCCGGATGATCTTGTAATTCTTGCCCCAGGCGATATTGTTCGCCTTCTGAATAAGTATTTAAGGTCTGAGATCACCTCTGAGGATTGGCGCCTGTGGGCCGAGGCACTGGAGGGTCGTGACGATATCGGCTTCTCGGAAGAATCAGGCGATATTGTTAAAGAGTTTATATTCCAATCTGCGACTTCCGAGATTTTTGAGCCACTCACGGATTCCCTGGCCCGGGCATGGATATCGCGATTGAGTGGAGATAAACTTTGACTAATCCAGTTCTAGAGAATCGTTAAAAGTACGCAGATAAGGCGCGGTAGTCGAAACGTAATGCGCTGACCGCGTTAAGATCTCCCGCAAAGTCAGAAGCCTCGCCTGTCAAAGTCAGGTGAGGCCTCGCGGGCGGCTTGACGGCCATGTTGACGGCTACAGCGGTTATGATCGTTTTCTGACGGCTACGGTTCGGGATGGTCGTCGGGGGCGTCACCCATACGTTCGATGGCGTCGCGTTGGAGGCGGAGTCGGACGTGGGCGTAGGTGTCGGCGATGATGGAGATGTGGGCGTGGCCGAGCAGCTCCTTGATCATCACCAGGTCTACGCCATGGCCCAGCAGGAGTGAGACGCATGAGTGCCTGACGTCGTGGAAGCGGATCGTGCGCAGGCCTGCACTCTGGAGCAGGGCTTTGAAGTCGCGGCTGACGTTGGCCAGGTTGATCATGCCGCCGTGCTGGGTAGTGAACACGAGCTCGGTCTTGAGCCAGGCCGCTCCGATGGCTTCGCAATCATGCTCTTTCCGTTCGCGGTGCGCGGTCAGGGCGTCGATGCATGGGCCGGGCAGGGCGATGCGGCGTTCAGAGTTGACGGTCTTGGGGGACGAGGACCAGGCCGACTCCGCCAGCGATGCACTGGAGGATCTGGCGGGTGGCCAAGGTGTCGCTGGTTGGGTCCACATTTGTCCAGCGCAATCCGAGTAGTTCGCCGCGGCGCATGCAGGTGCGCAGGGCCAGCAAGCATGATCAGTGCGTGTAGCCGGGAGTCGCGGGAGGGTTCCAGTAGGTGGCGAGCTTCGGTGGCGAGGGGTTCGATGCGCTGGCGGCGTCCGACGCTGACCTGGACGTTGCGGGCGACCTCGTGGGGCAGGTCGTCTTCGCGGACAGCGTGCTGGAGTGCCGAGCGGAGCAGGGCGTACAGGTAGACGATGGTCAGCGGGGACAGGTAACGCTGACAACAGTTGATTGGTAGAGGTCCTCGAATCTTCGGACTGCGGCGGTGTCCGCGAAGGGGTGGAGGCGGGAGCGGATGGTTTCTATGCGGTCGGTGACGCGGGCTGAGTTGACCTTGACTGCGAGGTTCAGCGACTTCGCAGCGGCCTCTGTTGCCCGTTCGATCTCGCGGGCTTGGGCGTAGGCGTCGGCGAGCCAGCTCAGGTAGAGCGAAAACTCTCGGGCGCGCGTGGCGTCGTAGGTGTCGATGCCCTGGGTGAGCAGCGGCTCGGCCTTGAGCGGGCGGCCGAGTTCGGTGAAGCATCGGCCGGCCATCACGTCGACCTCGCCTCGGTCCAGCCAGTAGACCCACTTGGGGTCCTCATCACCGTCCCCATGCTGCTCGAACACCCGATCAACCTCGCCGAGGGCCCGTTCGGTGATCACTGAATCTCCCGCTTTGGCGTGTGCCCAGGCCACTCGTTCCAGCAGCAGTGCACAGGTGAGCGGGGTGCTTGATCGCTCGGTGCCCTTGGCCGCCGTACGGGCTATCGTGACCGCTTGCCAGGGGTCTCCCACGTTCGCCATCTGGTAGCTCGGTGAGGACAGCAGATTGGCCGCCGTCGGCTCGTCTTGGGCGACGTGCGCGGCCTGGATGCCTTTGACGTAGTAGGTACGGGCGCGATCGTAGAGTCCGGCGTCAGAGGTCACCCATCCCGCGAGGCAGTTGAGGCGATGTTGACCTCCCGAGTGGATCACTCACCTTGAACATCTCAAAGGATGTGCATACGTGTGCCGAGACGGCGGATGCGTTCGCGGTAGCCGTAGCGCTCCAGGTCCAGAAGGGTCCGTACGGCCTGCTGGGCCATGGGGTGGTTGCGGATGAGCATGGGGGCGGTCTTCTCGGCGCGTTCGAGTGCGGCCAGGGCCTCGTCGCGCTTGCCGCACCACAGCAGGCCCCGCGCATGGTCGAGGTGGTGGTAGCCGGCACGGCTGGCCTGTAGGTCCTTGGGAAGGTGGACCGCTTGGGCTCGTTTCACGGCCTGTGGTCCGTCACCGAGTTCGACGGCGATGGCGACGCCGTGAATGTCGATGTTGGGCTGGTTGGTGGACAGCTCGTAGTAGTTGGTGCGCTGGCGTGAGCCGAGCCGGGTGACCGCTTCGGCGGCGAGCCGGTGGCGTGACCACGCCTCGTCGGCGTCGTTCTTGCGGGCGGCCGTGATCGCGGCCCTCAGTTGGAGGCCACCCCAGAGTGCCAGCGCTTCCGGATGACCTGCGGTGTATTCGTCCTCGATGTTCGCACAGGCCGTGTCGAGCACGGCGAGCGCGTCGTTCCACGAGGTGCTCGCCCACAGGTTCCTACTGCGCAGATAAGCGAACAAGACTTCGTGATAGACATCTCCCGCTCGTTCCCCTGCCCAGCGAATTCGGTTGGTGGCGATCACGGAGAGGTCGGCGTAGCCAAGGTTGTAGGCGACGGCGTCGGCGGCCCGGTAGGCGACCGAGAGCAGGCCGAACGCCTCGCTCCGATCAGAGGCCGGGCAGAGATGGGTCGCCGCCTGAAGTTCGGCGATCAGTGGCGGAGTCTCGTCGGCCAACTCGGCGTAGCGCGTCTCTCGCCGTAACCACATCAGGCGCTCGGTCGCGGTCCGAAGCTCGGGGAGCGGCCGTACCGCTCCGGTCCACTCGGGGGCGAGGTCGTAGCGCTCCAACTGGCGGCGGATCTCGGGGATGGCCGAGTGCCCGCGATCCTGGCTCGGATTGTCACCTCGATAGGGGCGCGCGGTGAGCTCGTTGGGGTGCATGCGCAGGGCGCGGGCGAGGACGTTGATCAGCGCGATGGAGTCCAGGGGAAGGCTGTCGTTCTCGACTCCCGACACCCAGGACTGGGCACGGCCGACGCGCCGCGCCAGTTCGGTCTGGGTGATGCCCGCGCGCTTACGAGCACGCCGTACGCGGGTTCCCACGCTCTCCGCCGCCGGGTCCAAGTAGGCCATGCGCTCACGGTAACCCGCCATGACCTGCTTGACCTCCCCGCGCACCAAAGTATCAGCGGCACTGATATCGACATCTCTCCTAGCACGCGAGCCGCCACGTCTCACCGGCCACGAACCGCGCTTTTCGGGAAAATCCAGAGACAGGGCGCCCGAGATGAACCGTGGTGGCCGGTGCCGCCGGCGGGCCGCGGGCCGGTGCCGACGGTCAAGCCTCTCGCGTGCGTTCGGGGGGCATTCCGGGCCCGATCACGGCCTGGATCTCGGTGGGGTCGTCCACGCGACCGCAGTGGGCGCACACGGTCTGCTGGGTGACTCCGGCGCCACATACCGAGTGGGTGTAGAGGATCGGCGGTTCCCCGTCGGTCACCCACTGGTCACCCCACTCGGAGAGCGCGACCAGCGCGGGCGCGAGCGCCCGCCCCTTGTCGGTCAGCAGGTACTCGTACAGCCTGGGCTGCTCGGAGTATCTGTGGCGCCGCATGATTCCCGCCTCGACGAAGCCGTCGAGGCGGGCTTTGAGGACGTTGGTCGCGATGCCCAGGCCGCGCTGAAAGTCGTTGTAGCGGGTCGCTCCCGCGAACAGGGCGTCCCGGACGATCAGCAGGCTCCAGCGTTCGCCGATCACCTCAAGCGAACGTGCGATCGAACACACCTGTGCGTCGTAGGTCTTCCCCAGCATGTACCCCAGTCTACCGATGGCACTTGCGTTAAAAAAGCTCGTGGACTAGCGTACTTGCATGATGCAAGTTAACCAGGAACAGAACTTCACCACCACCTTCTCGGTGGACCGCACTCCCCAGGAGGCGTTCGAGGCCATCACCAATGTCCGCGACTGGTGGTCGCAAGAGATCGAGGGCATCACCGACCAGGTCGGCGGCGAGTTCGACCACCACTACAAAGACATTCACCGCTGCACGATCCGCGTCACGGAACTCGAACCTGGCCGAAAGGTCGCATGGCGCGTCTTGGACAACTACTTCAACTTCATCGAAGACCAGTCCGAATGGAAGGACACCGAGGTCGTCTTCGAGATCTCAGAAAAGGACGGTGGTGCCGAGGTCCGCTTCACCCACGTGGGCCTGGTTCCGCAGCACGAGTGCTACGACGTGTGCTCCAACGCCTGGGGCGGCTACATCGACAGCAGCCTGAGAAACCTCATCAACACAGGGGAGGGGCACCCCAACCCGAAAGAGAACGGGACCGCTCCGGCCCACCAGGACGCCGCCACCGTGGCACGTACCAAGCGCTCACCTCAGGCCACCGGCTGAGAGCACAGGAAGGCGGGTGGATGTCCACCCGCCTTCCTGTGAGACCGCCGATGAGACTAGAGCAGGGCGTTCTGGGTGAGCCAGTCCTTGGCGACCGCCTCGGCGTCGTCCTTGTCGACCGCGACGCGCTTCATCAGCGCGACGAGGCCGTCGGTGTCCAGCTTGGCGGAGACCGCGTCGAGGGTCGTCCGCACCGTGTCGTTCACGCCGGCCTTGTTGACCAGGGGGGCGATGTTCTCCGCGGCGAAGGCGCTCTTGTTGTCCTCAAGGGAGACCAGGTCGTTCACGATGATCTTCGGGTCGGTGGTGAAGACGTTGCCGACCTGGACGGTGCCGTCCTTGATGGCGTCGGCGGTGGCGTCGCCGGTCTTCTTCCACTCCTTGAACTCCAGGCCGTAGGTGTCCTTGAAGTTCTTCTCCTGACGGGTCTGGAACTCCGGCGGGCCGCCCACCGCGTAGTCCTTGGCGACCTTGACCAGGTCCTCGATCGTGGTGAGACCTTCCTTGGTGGCGGTCTCCTTGGTGACGGTCAGCGAGTTGTTGTCCTCGGCCGCGGCGGGGGTGAGGACCTCCAGCTCGGCGGGGAGCTTCTCCTTGAGACCGGCGACGACGTCGTCCTTCGACTTCGCCGTGGTCGTGTTGTCGACGAAGGCGAGCAGGGAGCCGATGTACTCCGGCAGGATGGTGAGGCCGCCGCTCTTGATCTGGTCGTACAGGACCTCGCGGCTGCCGATGTTGAACTTCTCCTCGACCTCGACGCCCTTGGCCGCCAGGGCCTGGGAGTAGATCTCGCCGAGCAGGACGTTCTCCGGGAAGTTGGCCGATCCGATGACGACCTTCCCTCCTTCCGCGGGAGCGGAGGCGGACCCGGACTCGGCGGGGGCCGGGGAGGCGCTGAGCGGATCTCCGCCGCCGCATCCGGTAAGTGTGAGCGCCGCGGACAGGAGGATCGCCGCGGTGCTGATCAGGCGCTTCATGGTGCTATTCCCTTCCAAAACGGGGGGTAATGGAGACTATCTGACGGCCTGGCGCTCGCTCACCCCCGGGGAGACCGTTGCGCGCTGTACCAGGGTGAACCCGAGCTGAACGAGCAGCGCGAGCAGTGCTACGAGAACCGCCCCGCCGATCGTGCTCGGGAAATTCTTGGTCGCGAGGCCGTCGATGATGAAGCGGCCGAGACCGCCCAGCCCCACGTACGCGGCCACCGTCGCGGTCGCCACCACCTGGATCGCGGCCAGGCGCAGACCCAGCAGGATGAGCGGCAGCGCGACCGGCACCAGCACCCGGCCCAGGACCTGCCCGCCCCGCAGGCCCATGCCGTACGCGGCGTCGCGCAGGTCGGGGTCGACCCCTCGGATGCCTTCGTAGGTGTTGACCAGGATGGGCGGAACGGCCAGCGCCACCAGCGGGATGAGCACCGGCAGGCTCGTGCCGACGCCCAGGAACAGGACGATGAGGACGAGCAGGCCGAGCGTCGGCAGGGCGCGGGCCGCGTTCGCGGTGAGGATGACGAACAGGGCGCCCTTGCCGGTGTGGCCGATCAGCAGCCCCAGCGGCAGCGCGATCAGCATGGCGAAGAACAGCGAGAGACCGGCGAACTCCAGGTGTTCGAGCAGCCTGTTGGGGATCCCGTCGGGTCCCGACCAGTTGGCCGGGTCGCCGAAGAAGCCGAGCAGCCAGTTCACGCGGACCCCCTCGCCCTCGACCACGGGGTGAGCAGGCGCTGCGCCAGGATGAGCAGCAGGTCGGCGATCCCCGCGAGCACCACGACCAGCACGATGCCGACGACGATCGGGGTGTAGAACTGCCGCTGCCAGCCGTCGATGAACAGGTAGCCGAGCCCGCCCCTGCCGACCAGCGCGCCGACGCTGACCAGGCTGACGCTCGCGACCGTGGCCACCCTGAGCCCGGCGAGCACGACCGGTACCGCGATCGGCAGCTCGACCTGGAGCAGCCTGCGCAGCGGGGTGAAGCCCATCGCGACCGCGGACTGGCGCACGTGGTCGGGGACCGAGTGCAGCCCGTCGACGACCGCGGGGATCAGCACCGCCATCGCGTAGAAGGTGAGCGGGACCATCACGGTCATCCGCGTGGCGAGGCCGGTGATCGGGATGAGCACGATGAAGACGGCGAGCGAGGGCAGCGAGTAGATCACGTTCATCACGCCGACGGTCGGCTGGTAGAGCCAGCGCCAGCGGACCCCTGCCAGCCCGAGCGGGAGCGCGATGATCAGCCCGACGAGGATCGGCACCAGCGCCATCACGATGTGGTCTTCGAGCAGGCCCTGGATCGTGGGCCAGTTGCGCCCGATCCAGTCCCAGCGGACCAGGGGCTCCTCATCCATCGACGCCTCCCGCGAGCCCGTCGGCGCCTCGCCCGGCGGCGTCACCGCTTCCCGTGGCCTCCGCTCCGGCTCCGGCCGCGCCACCCGCGACGCCACTGCCGCCTCCTGCCGGAGCGCCGGCGCCTCGCGAAGGGCCGCCGATGCCGCTCGCCACCGTGGCCAGCGCCTCGTCCAGCGCCTCGCGGGTGGCGGCGCCCACGGCCCTGCCCGTCTCGTCCACCGCGACGGCGCTGCCCGACGGGGACAGCAGCGTCGCGTCCAGCGCGGCGCGCAGCGAGTCGCGTCCGCTGACGAAGGTCCCGTACGGCGCGAGTTCGGTGTCGGCGAGGGTGCCCGACTCGGACAGGTCCTTGACGAAGGCCCAGCCCAGCGGCCGGTTCTCCCCGTCCACCACGGCGAGCCACGGCTCGCCGGTGGCACGCGCCGTGGCGACGTCGGTGGCGGCGGGAGCGAGCAGGTCGGTGCGCAGCCGCACTCCCTCGTCCGAGACGAACGAGAGCCGCCGGATGCCCCGGTCGCGGCCCAGGAACTCGCGGACGAAGTCGTCGGCGGGCCTCGCCAGCAGCGTCGCGGGGTCGTCGAGCTGGGCGAGGTGGCCCCCGACGCGGAGCACGGCCACCCGGTCGCCGAGCTTGACGGCCTCGTCGATGTCGTGGGTGACGAACACGATGGTCTTGTTCAGCTCGGCCTGGAGCCGCAGGAGCTCCTCCTGCAGGCTCGTACGGACGATCGGGTCGACCGCGCTGAACGGCTCGTCCATCAGCAGTACAGGCGGGTCGGCGGCGAGCGCGCGGGCCACGCCGACGCGCTGTTGCTGCCCGCCGGAGAGCTGGAAGGGGTAGCGGCCGGCCATCTTGGGGTCGAGCCCGACCCGCTCCAGCAGCTCCATCGCGCGGTCGCGCGCCTTCTTCTTCTCCCAGCCGAGCAGCAGGGGCACCGTCGCCACATTGTCGACGATCTTGCGGTGCGGGAAGAGCCCGGCCTGCTGGATGACGTAACCGATGCCTCTGCGCAGGGTCGGCGGGTCGATGGTCTTGACGTCGACGCCGTCGAGGAGGATCTGTCCCTCCGAGGCGTCGATCATCCTGTTGATCATGCGGAGGGATGTCGTCTTACCGCATCCCGAGGGGCCGACGAAGACGGTGATCTCCCCGGTCGGCACCTCAAGGCTCAGGTTGTCCACGGCGACGGTCCCGTCGGCGTAGCGCTTGGTGACACCGTTGAATGTGATCATGCGCAACCTCTTGTTTTCGCAGGGTTACGGCTCCCCTGCCACAACCGTCCCCATGATCCAGCACAGGTCAGCCTATGCCCCTCTTCTCCGATCTGTCTTCCGGGCTTTCTCGACCAGCTCCAAGGGAGATCCACAAGTGTATTTCTCAACAAAAGGGCATGGAGTAGTGCGGGAGGTGCCCATGAGTTGACATGATTACCCACATTGCCGGAGTTCACCCCTCCGGCACCGTATGTCACAGGCCTCACAGCCACCCCGCCACTCCATCACGCTCGCCGAACCACCAGAGGGAGCCGGTCCAGTGACCCAACCGCTCCTCGGTCAACGCTCGCGCGTCGAACTGATCGCCGAGCTCTACGACCGTCACGCAGCAGGGCTGTTCGCCTACTCCCACGACCAGCTGGGCGACGCGGACTCGGCTTCCGACGTCCTGGTGGCCGTCCTGTCCGGCGTCTCGGAGACCGAACCGCCGCGCGCCGCGCTGTACGCGCTCGCCCGCCGCGAGATCTTCCTGCGTGACATCGTCTACTCGCCCCCCGTCGCCGGTCTCGACCCGGCCGCAGCCCTCGTCGACCGCGTGCTGAGTGATCTGCGCACGCACCAGCGTGAGGTGCTGTATCTCTCGGGCGTGTGCGAGATGGACGCCTCCGAGCTGTCCTGGGTGCTCGATGTGGCCGTCGACACCGCCGACGAGCTGACGGTGAGCGCCTGCCGCCGCTTCGCCCAGTCACTGGGTTGTGCCCTCGCCTCGGCCAAGGTTCCCGAGCACATGACGGAGGTGTTCGGAGCCCTCGCCGTCGCCCCGATCCGCGACGTCCTCAACCTCGCCCCCTGGGCCAGTCCCCCGGCGAGACTGCGCGCCGCCGTGCTCGGGCCGAAGGCGCCGCCCGCCGCCTCCCCCGGACGGCCGGCATCGCCGCTGTTCAGGCAACTGTGGCCGACGACGCCCGCGTGGCCGCTGCCGCTCGCGCCGGCCGATCCCCCGATCGGCGCCTCGGCCTTCCCCGCGCCGGACCACACGGCGGAGGACCGCTTCCCCGATCCCTTCGCGCAGAGGGAGCCCGACGCCCTCTCCCCGCATGAGGCCACCACGGAGCCGATGCCCAGGCTCGGCGATTCCGTGCTCACCGCCCTGGACACCGCGGCCCTGCGGCCTCGCCGCCGTCTCCAACGCCCCCGGCCGCGCCGGGCGGCGCTTCCGGCGCCGGTCACCGGGGACGTGCTGGACGACCCTCCCGTGCGGGGAGACCTCTTCCGCCCGCTCACCCCTGAGGCGCGGGCGGCCCGCGTCCACACCGACAAGCTCGTCGCCGCCGCCCCCCGCACCGAGACCTCGCCCGCCGAGACGTCTGCGGCGCCCTCCGCCGAGACCCTGCGGGCTCCGTTCGTCGAGTCTCCTCGGAGTCCTGCCGCACAGGCCCCCCGCACGCCGCTCACCGGCTTTCCGTCCCGCGAAGACCGCGGCGACGTGCTGCGCGACGGTCCCGGTGACGTGCCGGGCGGCCGCCTCGGGGACGTGCTGGACGACGCGCCTTCCCTGCCCGGCTGGCCCCTGCAGACCGACCAGCTCGACGCCCTCGCCGACCGCGAGCGCCACCGGTCCCCCTCCTCTTCGTCGCCCGCGCGAGAAGGTGATTCGCCGTCCGCGCGAGAAGCCGGTCCCTCTCCCGCACGAGAAACCGATCCCGTCCGCCCCTCGGCCATCGACTGGTTCGCGGACGCCGCGCCCTCCGGGACCACGACCGCCACTCCTTTCGACGCCGCGACCGCCACCCCCTCCGGGGCTCAGGTCCCTGAGGCTCCGACCGCCCTTCCCTCCTGGACCCCCCGGACCGACCACCTCCGCACCTCCGCCGGTCGCGCCCAGCTACGCCTGCCCCGCTGGGTCATGCATGAGGACCAGTCCGACGACGCCCCCCGGCCCGCCACGCCCCCGAACCACGCCCTGACGCCGCACGAGGCGCCGCGGGCCGACCTCGGGCGGGACGACGCGGCGACGACCATGCCGGGGAACGGGTTCGCGGCGATACCTCCGATGCCCCCGACCGGCGCGAAGACCGGTGCGGACGAGGTCGTGCCCTCCCTTTCCGACCGGGCCGCATCCCTCGAACGCAGGAGCCGCAGGGAGCCGCGCAGTCACAAGGCGACGAAGAACGCGGCCCACCACGACTGGGCCTGGGAAGTCATCGGCTTCGTCATCGCGGTGACGATCGCGATGATCGTCTTCTTCGCGGTGCCGATGATGACGACCCCGTAGGCCCCGTCACTTCTCCAGCCCTTCCCGCTCAGAGCCAGTGTTCGGTAGCGGCTCGCCAGGCCAGCTGCATGCGGGTCTGCGCGCCGGCGAGTTCCATGATGTTCGAGACACGCCGCTGTACGGTCCGCTGGCTGACTCCCAGCTGGGCGGCGATCGACGTGTCCGATGCGCCGCCGACCATCAGTGAGACCAGGTAGAGGTCGTCGGGACCGAGCGGGCAGGGCGTCTTCCCCTCGGTGAGCGATCCGTCCTCGGCGATCCGCAGCAGGGTCGCCCGCTCCCAGTAGCACTCGAAGAGGGCGATCAGCGCCTCCAGCAGCTGGCCGCCACGGATCAGTGCCGCCGTCGGCTCGGAGATCCCGGCCCCCTGGACCAGCGGCAGTACGGCGGTCTCGTGGTCGACGATCGTGAGCGGCACCGGCAGCCAGGGCATGACCCTGGCCTGCTCGCCCAGTTTCACCCCGTGCGCGATGTTGGACGGCATCCCATCCTCCGCCAGCAGGGGCTTCTCGTAGATCACCCGGTACTCGACCCCGCGGCGCAGCGCGGCGAACTCGGCGTGGTTCTCCTCCGCGGGCAGCACGGCCTCGTGGTTCCGGCAGAAGTAGAGAACCTCGTGATGAGCGGTCTCCTGCAGGTGGTCGAGGCACTCCTGGAGCGCGGCGTGGTTCGGCAGGACCTCGACCAGCCGACCGGCGTCGCGGCGGCGAACGCTGTCCCGATACTCCTCGGAGAGCTGATCCACCTCGCGTCGCGCCCAGTCGATCGCCTGCTGGTGGCGCAGGAGTTGCGAGCCCAGCACGATCTCCGGAGCCACGGCGGCGAATCGCCGCCTGCCGGGACCGATCGTCCTGACCAGTCCTCTGACTCGCATGGATATCAGTATCGTCTCGACCGTTTGGGGGTCGATGCCCAAATTTCCTATGAGGTCGGCGATCTCCGCCTCCGCTGTGGCCACCAGGAACCGGTATACACGCTCCTCCATGGGATCGAGCCCGAGGGATTCCAACATGACGCACATGATGGCACCCGAAACGCCTACGAAAGTTACATCTATCGTCTAACCGAACTTGCACCATTGATGTGAATTAACCGGACGCAGGCCATACCGGATTTGAGGCGCATTCGTCCCACGACAGCGGCGATGAAGCGACGCCGGCCTTGACAGATCGCTGTCATGACCGGCGTTCGCGACTCGCCGTCGCCCGCGACCGGTCGGCCGACGTCGCCGAACTCCAGCAGGTCGGTCGAGCGTAGGCGTCCCTGGTCATCGCCTTCATCGTCTGCATGGTCTTCGTGGTTTTACGTCCCCTTCGGTGGGTTGGTGTCCGGATACTGGAAGACCTCGTCGAGCGGGACGCCGAACACGTGGGCGATCCTGAAGGCCATCTCCAGCGAGGGCGAGTAGCGCCCCTGTTCTATGGCGATCACGGTCTGGCGGGTCACGCCGACACGTTCCGCCAGCTCCGCCTGCGTCATCTCCCCGTTGGCGAACCGCAGGGAGCGGATCGCGTTGGTGATCCTGGTGGGCTTGACCATGCTCAGAACCCCCGGCGGTACGCGACGATCTTCACGACCGAGGAGGAGAGAGCCGAGACGACGAACGCCAGGTAGAGCGCGTGGGCGATCCAGAAGTGCTCGAACTCGGCCATCGTCAGGCCGAGGGCCCCCACGACTCCGATGGCGAGGACATAGAACTCGGCTCGCATGCCGTACCGGTGGATGTCGTCGTCCCGCTCGTCCTTCTCCACCTCACCGCGCGGGGCGGTGCCGGCGAACATGTTGCCGACCATGTTCGCGACCATCGCGGCGCCGATGGCCGTGACCATCGGCCACACGTAGGCGACCTCGATGACGCCCACCTCCCCGACCCTCCCGAGGATGACCGTGGCGTAGACCGCGAACACGCCGACCGCGACCACCGCGTAGACCCACACGCGTTTCTCTTCCGTTGACACGCCCGCCCCTTATGTAAAACAAAGTAGACATGATGAAAGTAAAACAGAACAGACATAATGTCAAAAATTATTGACTTCGCGCTGGTCAGGGCACCGCACGGACACCTCCCTGGGACGGCGAACACCACCGAGGGACACCAGGCCCCTCCCCGAAACCAGGAGACCAGGAACCGGGAGCCCGCGGGCGGGAACGGGACACCGGGCGGTCGCGGCCGGCACCGGCCCGCGCCCGGCCCCGGACCTCCCCGCGGGACCTCAGGTCACCCCGACGACAGGACGAGCCCGCTCGTCGGCACCCCCGTACCCGCGGTGACCAGCACGTTCCGCACCCCGGCGACCTGGTTGGCCGAGGTGCCCCTGATCTGCCTGACGGCCTCGGCGATCCCGTTCATACCGTGGATGTACGCCTCTCCGAGCTGGCCGCCGTGCGGGTTCACCGGGAGGTGGCCGCCGATCTCGATGCCGCCCCCGGCCACGTAGTCGCGGGCCTCCCCGCGCCCGCAGAAGCCCAGCTCCTCCAGCTGGGTGAGAACGAACGGCGTGAAGTGGTCGTACAGGATCGCCGTCTGCACCTCCGAGGGCCCGAACCCCGACTGCCTCCAGAGCCGGCGGCCGACCACCCCCATCTCCGGCAGGCCGGTCATGTCGTCGCGGTAGTAGCTGGTCATCATCATCTGGCCGGCGCCGGAACCCTGGGCGGCGGCGGTGATCACGGCGGGCGCCTCGCGCAGGTCCCTCGCCCGCTCCGCGGAGGTGACCACGAGCGCCACCGCGCCGTCACTCTCCTGGCAGCAGTCGAGCAGGTGCAGCGGCTCCACGATCCACCGGGACGCCTGGTGCTCCTCCAGGGTGATCGGGCGGCCGTGGAACCACGCGGCGGGGTTGGTGGCGGCGTGCCTGCGCATCGCGACCGCCACCCGGCCGAAGTCCTCGGAGGTGGCGCCGTAGGTGTGCATGTAGCGCCGGGCGAACATCGCGACCCAGGCGGCGGGGGTCATCAGCCCGTACGGCACGTGCCAGCTCATCTCCAGGCCCTGCGACGAGGGCTCGCCGGCGACACGGGCGTCGGGCTGGCCGAACCTGTTCCCCGAGCGCTCGTTGAACGCCCGGTAGCAGACCACGGTCTCGGCGACCCCCGTGGCGACGGCCATCGCCGCGTGCAGCACGGTCCCGCACGCCGCGCCGCCACCGTAGTGGACGCGGGAGAAGAACGACAGATCGCCGATCCCCACCTCTCGGGCCACGGCGATCTCCTGGTTGGCCTCCTGGGTGTAGGTGACGAGACCGTCCACGTCCGAGGGCGCGAGGCCCGCGTCGTCGAGCGCCGCGAACACCGCCTCGGCGGCGAGCCGCAGCTCGGACCTGCCTGACCGCTTGGAGAACTCGGTCGCGCCGATCCCGGCGACGGCCGTACTGCCTGAGAAGGAGACCACGGTGCCGAGGGCCTTTCTGTGTTTCCGCCGTTTCCGCCGTTCCCGCCGTTCCCGCCGTTTCGCCCGCTTCGGCCGTTCCCGCCTCTCCGTCTCCCGGCTCTCGGTAGCCGCCAGGGCACGGTCAGCGGGCGGGAAGGACGAACCTGACGGTGCCCGAGACGTGGGCGCCGAGACTGACCCCGCCCCGGACCTCGACGGTGAACTCGCCGTCCTCGCAGGCGACCACGCTGCCGGTGAAGGCCAGCCTGTCGCCCGCGTACGCGGGGACGCCGAGCTTGACGTTGATGCCACGGATGATGGCCTCGGGTCCCGCCCAGTCGGTGACGTAGCGCTCGACGAGACCCATGGTGGTCAGGATGTTGAGGAAGATGTCCTTCGAGCCCTGCGCCCGCGCGACCTCGACGTCGTGGTGGACGGGGGTGAAGTCCATGGTCGCGAGCGCGGTCGACACGACCACGGTGGGGCTCAGGTCGATCGCGAGCTCGGGAAGCGGAGCTCCGACCCACACCTCGTCGTCGGTAAGTGTCCGCATCACGCCTCCAGGGGGACCCACATGGGCAGGATCAGCTCGTCGTCCATCCGGCGGTACGTCAGGCGCACCGGCATACCGATACCCACCCGCGAAGCGGCACAGTCCACCACGTTGCCCACGATCCGCACGCCTTCCGGGAGTTCCACCACGGCGACCACGAAAGGCGTCCGAAGCCCCGGGACCCGCGGGTTGTGGTGGACGACGTAGCTGTAGACCTCCCCCTCGCCGCTCGCCGTCACGAACGTGCGGTCGGTCGAACGGCACGAGGGGCAGAACGGCCCCGGCGGGTGGCGGAGCTCGCCGCAGCCGGCGCACTTCTGGATCCGCAGCTCACCGGCCGTCACCCCCTCCCAGAAGAAGGCGGTGTCGGCGTTGACCGCGGGTCTCAGCGGGTACGGCGCGCGGGGGGACGCGGTTGCGTCCTCGCCGGTCGCGTGCGTGTCCTCACCCGGCCCTTCGGCCCGTCGCCGGGGGCGGAACTTCAGTATCCGGAACAGCATGTCGGCCACGGCCTCACCGCCGGCGTACCAGGTGATGTTCCAGGTGACGAAGTAGCCCTCGCCGAGCGCCGTGTGCTTCGGACCCGTGATGCCGGTCAGCCGGGTGGCCGGGACCAGAAACTCGCCGAGCCTCACGTAGCGGTGGTAGGTCTGCTCGCAGTCGGTGGCGACCACCCCGGTGTAGCCGTTGTCGTCCAGCATCGCGAGAACCGCGTCGATCGGCGTGCCCGCCCGCTTCCTCCTGTTCCCGGCCACGCCGGGCATCGTCCAGACCTGGATCATCGCCGGCGGGGCCACGATCCCCCCGTGCACCCCCGCCGCCGCGGCCTCGGCATCGGTGTAGAGCGGGTTGGTGTCACCGATGGCGTCGGTCCAGTGCCGGATCATCGGGAGGTTCACCGGGTCCGCCTCCGCGACACCGAACACCTCGCCCTCGGCGATCTGCCGCTCCGCCAGGGCGATGAGCCGTTCGTGCGGGGCGGCGGACTCCAGCCCGGCCTCCGGATCCGCCCCGGCCTCCGGACCTGTCGCGGACACCGAGCCTGTCGCGGACACCGAGCCTGTCGCGGACACCGAGCCTGTCGCGGACACCGGGCCTGTCGGGGCGCCCTCGGGTGCCGGGGGCATCGGGGGCGTCGGCGGCGTCCCGGTCATCGGGGCGGCCTCGGCAGGTTCAGGCCGAGCATCGCGATGAGCTCGCGCTGGATCTCGTTGACGCCGCCGCCGAAGGTGAGCACGAGCGCGCCCTTCGCGCCGCGGTCCACCCGCCTCATCAGGTCCGCGGTGTCCGGATCCGACGGGTCGCCGAAGCGCGCCAGGACCTCGCCGACGATCCTGCCGACGTCCTGCAGCCGCTCCGAGCCGTACACCTTGGTGGCCGAGGCGTCGGGGGCGCCCAGCCAGCCGAGGTCCATGTTCGCCGCGACCTGCCAGTTCAGCAGCTCGTTCGTCCTGAAGTAGGCGTACACCTGGCCGAGCGCCCTGCGTACCGCGGGCTCCTCGATCGTGCCGGTACGGCGGGCCCAGGCGAGGAACCGGTCGTAGGTGTGGGCGATGTTGCCCGCGGGGCCGAGCGTGACCCGTTCGTGGTTGAGCTGGTTGACGATCAGGTCCCAGCCCCTGTTCTCCTCCCCCACGACCATGTCCACCGGCACCCGCACGTCGGAGTAGTAGGTGGAGTTGGTGTGGTGGTTCCCGTCCATCGTGACGATCGGGGTCCACGAGTAGCCGGGGTCGGAGCAGTCGACGATCATCATCGTGATCCCGCGGTGCTTCTTCGCGTCCGGGTCGGTGCGGGCGGCGAGCCAGACGTAGTGGGAGCGGTGGCCGCCCGAGGTGAAGATCTTCTGCCCGTTCACGACGTAGTGGTCGCCGTCGCGGACCGCGGTGGTGCGCAGGGAGGCGAGGTCGGTGCCCGCCCCCGGCTCGCTGTAGCCGATCGCGAAGTGACACTCCCCCGCCAGGACGCGCGGCAGGAAGAACTCCTTCTGCGCCGCCGTCCCGTACTGCATGAGGGTCGGGCCGACGGTCTGGACGGTGATGATCGGGTACGGCACCTCGGCGCGGGCGATCTCGTTGGCGAAGATCTGCTGCTCCAGCGGGCCGTATCCGCCGCCGCCGTACTCCTTGGGCCAGCCGAGTCCGAGCTTGCCGTCGCGGCCGAGGGCGCGGCAGTGCTCCATGTAGGCGGGGCCGAACGGGTCGGCGGAGATCCGCGCGCGTTCCTGCGCGGTGAGGCACGCCTGGAAGTACTCGCGCAGCTCATCGCGGAGCCTCTTCTGGTCAGAGGTGAGGTCGATCAGCATCGGACGAGCGCTCCGATCGTGTCGAGCCGGGCCTCCACCCCGCCCAGCAGGTGGGCGTGATGTTTGCCCCAGGCGAAGTAGCGGTGCAGCGGATAGGTCACGTCCACGCCGATCCCGCCGTGCAGGTGCTGGCAGGTGTAGAGCGCCCGCAGCGCCTGGTCGGTCGCGGTGAGGGCGCCGACGGCGAGGTCCGTCTCGGCTTCCTCGTCCGCCCCCTCGGCGAGCCGCCACGCTCCGGACCACACGGCCACGTCCAGCGCCCGCCCCGCGATGTAGACGTCGGCGATCTGCACGGTGACCGCCTGGAACTCGGCGAGCGCCCGGCCGAACTGCTTGCGCGTCCTGATGTACTCGGTGGTGAGCGCGAGCGCACCGGCCAGCACCCCGGAGGTGACGGCGATGTTCCCGGCCAGCGCGAGTCTTCGCAGGCCACCGGACGCCGTGCCGTCCGGTGCCCCGACGGGCTCGCCGGGGGTGCCCTTCAGGGTGAGCGTGGCGGCGGGCTCGCCGGTGGAGGTCGGCGCCGGTCGCAGGTCCGCCTCGGCGGGGTCGACCAGGAACAGGCCGCCCCCGGTGGCGGTGGCGGCGGGGACGAGGATCCTCGCGGCCTGGGCGGCGTACGGCGTCGTGCCCTTGGCGCCGTCCAGCACCCATCCGGCGCCGTCCTCGCGAGCGGTCGTGAGTGGCGGGGCGCCGAACTCGCCGAGGTCGCCGAAGACACGCCCCGGCTCGGAGGGCGCGACGGCCAGGGAGATCTCACCGTCCGCCAGCGGGGCGAGTGCCTCGCGCTGCTCCCTGGAGCCGTACCTGGTGATCACCTGTGCCGCGACCAGGCTCTGCTCGGCGGGGACCGGGGCCACGTGGGCGCCGATCTCCCGCAGGACGACCGCCATCTCCACCGGCCCGAGCCCCGCGCCTCCGGCCTCCTCCGGCAGGCAGACGCCGAGCAGTCCCGCCTGGGCGAGGGACCGCCACAGGGCGGCGTCATAGGGGGCGTCCCCCTTCTCGTGGGCTTCGAGCCTGGCCTGGGTCACCTCTCCACCGAGGAGGTCGACCGCGAGTTCGCGGAGGTCGGTCTGTGTCTCGTCGAGATTGAAGTCCACTGGCGCTCCAGGGTTTCTGTCGGCCGCGTCACCCTTCCGGAAAGTAGAACAGATTCTATTCTGTGCCCACAGCCGGCCTATGGCAACACGTCACCACATAACCACCGCACCGCATATGCCATGTAAGCGTGGGCCGTCTTTGTGACTGGCGAGTAACCCATCGGAGCACTCTCAAATCAGATAACGTGTTCTCATGCGCACCCCGCATGCGACCACCGACACGCCGATCACCCCGCGCCGGGCCGGCAGGCACATCCCGAGCGGCGCCGATCCGGCCACCACCGAGGGGGCACCCGGCATGCAGAGCGAGCCGGCGTCCCCGAGCGTCCGCACCAGGAGTCAGCACCAGCGGCGCAAGCGCATCGTCCAGGCCGCCGCCGCCCTCGCCTCACGAGGCGGCGTCGAGGCGATGCAGATGCGGACCGTCGCCGAACGCGCCGGGGTCGCGCTCGGAACGCTCTACCGATACTTCCCCTCCAAGATGGATCTCGTCGTCGCCGTCGTCGGCGAGGAGATCGACCTTCTGGAGACCAGCATCGAGCGCCGTCCGCCCAGCGCCGCGACGGCCTCGGGGCGGGCCGTCGACGTGCTGATGCGCGCCACCCGGGGCCTGATGCGCGAGCCCGAGCTCGCCGACGCGCTCATCCGCTCGCTGATCATGGCCGATGTCGACATACCGTTCGGCGACCGCATGGCGGGGCTGCTGCTCCGCGTCGCCGGGGCCGACCTCACCGTCGAGACCGCCACCGAGGAGCAGTTCGCCCTCGCGGGCTCGCTGTCCAGCATCTGGGTGCACGAACTCATGGAAATGCTCAGGGGCCGGCGCACGTACGAGCAGATCCAGCGCCGCATCGAGATCGCCGCCGGACGCCTGTTCGCCGACTTCCAGCCCTCCACCTCAGGCTGAGAGCCGTTCCGCGAGAAATCCCACCCCACCTTCCACCCGAAATTAGAACCCGTTACAGTCGCTACGGAAGACGACTAGAGCGACGTTCTGGAGTGGTGCGCGAGCGGGCGGATCGGCGAGGACGGCCGCCCGGTGAGCGCGAATTCCCAGCCGGATGACGAGGAGATCGTTATGGGTGCGGTGATCGTCGAGGCAGTGAGGACCCCGATCGGCAGACGCAACGGATGGCTCGCCGGGCTGAAGCCGCAGGCGGTCCTCGCCGCCGCGCTCACCGGCCTGATCGACAGGTCGGGCATCGACCCCGCCGCCGTGGAACAGGTTTTCGCCGGGTGCGTCACGCAGGCAGGAGAGCAGGGCGGCCACATCGGACGGCACGCCTGGCTCTACGCCGGGCTGCCGTACCGGACGGGCGTGACCACGATCGACGCGCAGTGCGGCTCCTCGCAGCAGGCGGTGCACCTGGTCGCGGCGCTCATCCAGGCCGGGGTGCTCGACGTCGGCGTGGCCTGCGGCGTCGAGGTGATGAGCCGGGCCCCCCTCGGCTCCAACGTGCTGCCCGCCGACCCCAGGCCCGACGACTGGGACCTCGACCTGCCCGACCAGTTCACCGCCGCGGAACGGATCGCGCGGCGGCGCGGGCTCACCCGCGAGCGACTCGACCGGTTCGGCGCCAGGTCCCAGCGCCTCGCCGCGCAGGCGTGGGCCCAGGGCCGCTTCGACCGGGAGGTCGTCGCGGTGACCGCGCCGGTCCTCGACCGTGAAGGCGCGCCCACCGGCGAGACCCGTGTCATCGACAGGGACCAGGGATTGCGCGAGACCACCGTCGAAGGGCTCGCCGGGCTCAGGCCCGTCATGGGCGAGGACGGCATGCACACCGCGGGCACCTCCTCGCAGATCTCCGACGGCGCGGCGGCGGTGCTGCTCATGAGCGAGGAGGCGGCCGCCCGGCACGGCCTGCGGCCCCGGGCCCGCGTCCTCGCCCAGGCGCTCGTCGGCTCCGAGCCGTACTACCACCTGGACGGGCCGGTGGACGCGACCGCCAAGGTCCTGTCCTCGACCGGGATGAGCACGGCCGACATCGACAGGTTCGAGGTGAACGAGGCTTTCGCCTCGGTGGTCTTATCCTGGTCATCGGTGCATGAGCCAGACATGGAACGGGTCAATGTCAACGGCGGCGCCATAGCGCTCGGCCATCCGGTCGGAGCGACCGGTTCCCGACTGATCACCACCGCCCTGCACGAGCTTGAGCGGTCCGACTCCTCGACCGCGCTGGTGTCGATGTGCGCGGGCGGGGCGCTCGCGACCGCGACCATCCTGGAACGTCTCTGAACGACGCCGATCCCCCGAGGTGCCTCCTCCGGCGCCGGTCACCCGAGGCGCCCTGAGCGGCGCCGTCACCCCGAGGCGCCCCGCGTGGCGCCGGTGAGGAGCACCACCGTTGACCCCCCGCAGGCCGTACAAGGAGCACCAGCGTTGAAATCCCGCCGCAGGCCGTACAGCGAGCAGCGTCCGTTCGACACCGGTGGCGGGGTGTGGAGCGTGCCCGTCCCGATTCCCGGCAACCCGCTCGGCTACACGCTGGTCTACGCGATCGAGTCCCCGGCGGGTCCCGTCCTCGTCGACGCGGGCTGGAACGCCCCCGAGGCGTGGCTGGCACTGCGCGACGGGCTGGGGGCGGTCGGCATGGACGTCCGCGACGTGCGCGGAGTGGTCGTGACCCACTTCCACCCCGACCACGCCGGGCTGGCCGGCCAGGTGAGGGAGGAGTCCGGCGCGTGGATCGCGATGCACGAGGCCGACGCCGCGTTGATCGGCTTCATGCGGCAGTTCAAAGGCGACGCGCAGCGTGACTTCCAGGCCGACATGCTGCGCCGGGCGGGAGCGGGAGCCGTCGAGGTGGAGGAGGTGGGGGGGAACCGGCCGCAGCCGCCCGCGGTCCCCGACCGCGTCCTCACCGACGGTGACCTGGTCGACCTGCCGGGACGCAGGCTCCGGACGATCTGGACGCCCGGTCACACGCCCGGCCACATCTGCCTGCACCTGGAGGACGCCGACCGGATCTTCACCGGGGACCACGTGCTGCCGGCGATCACACCGCATATCGGGATATATCCCTACGACCGCGCGGACGTGGATCCGCTCAGTGACTTCCTGGAGTCGCTGGAGAAGGTGAAGGGGATGGGACAGCTGGAGGCCCTGCCCGCCCATGAATGGATATTTCCTGATACGGCGGCTCGGGCGACGGAGATCCGCCTCCATCACGAGGAGAAGCTCCGACGACTGGCCGCCCTGCTCGCCGAGGAGAAGGAGCCCCTGACCATCTGGGAGATCGCCGGACGCATGACCTGGAACCGCCCCTGGGAGGACTTCCCCGCCGTACTGCGCGGGATGGCGGCGGGGGAGGCCGCGGCACACCTGCGCACGCTGGAGGTACGCGGAATCGTCCGCCGCGTGACGGGGGTGGATCCGGTGCGCTTCGCCCTACACTCATAGACATCGGATGTCTGGCGCGACCTGAGGACGGTGCGGAGTGGCGGTCACCGACGCCGCTATCGACAAGATCAAAGAGATGATCCTGTCTGGCGACCTCGCCCCGGGCAGCAAGCTGCCCAAGGAGTCCGACCTGGCCGATCGGCTCGGCCTGTCACGAAACTCCCTGCGCGAGGCCGTCCGAGCCCTCGCCCTGATCAAGGTGCTGGACGTGCGCCAGGGCGACGGCACGTACGTGACCAGCCTGGAGCCCAGGCTCCTGCTCGACGCGCTGTCGTTCGTGGTCGACTTCCACCAGGACGACACCGTGCTGCAGTTCTTCCAGGTACGGCGGATCCTGGAGCCCGCGGCGACCGCGATGGCGGCGGAGCACATGTCCGAGTCCGACATCACCGAGTTGCGCAAGATCCTCGACGGACTGCCTCCCAATCCGAGCGTCGAGCAGATCGTGTCCAACGACCTGGAGTTCCACCAGCGCATCGCGGCGGGCTCCGGCAACGCGGTGCTGTGCTCCCTCATCGAGGGTCTCTCCGGCCCCACCACCAAGGCCAGGATCTGGCGGGGCCTCACCCAGGAGAACGCCCAGGAGAAGACCCTTGAGCAGCACGCCGCGATCTGCGACGCCATCGCCACCCGCCAGCCGGAGGTGGCGCGGGCCTGGGCCACGGTCCACATCGCCGGGGTCGAGGAGTGGCTTCGCACCACCCTCGTCTGACGACCCCCGCGGCCGTCTCGCGCTTCGGTGTGGCCCCCGTCGCACGAGTGCGGGGTGACCGGTACGGACGCGGGTGAGCGGTGACCGGCACGGACGCGCCGGGCGCGGATGACGCGGTGAACCAGGACAGGCACACCGGAACGGGCGCCCGACTCGGACTCGGACTCGGACGGGCGCGGACCTGGACAGGCACGAACGGGCGCCGGCCTCAGGTGAGTGCCTCGCGGTTGCGCCGCAGGAAATCGCGCTCGGCCTCGTTGTGGGTGAGGGCGATCGCCGCCTCGTAGGCCCGCGCCGCCTCGGCGGTGCGGTTCAGGCGCCTGAGCAGATCGGCGCGGACGGCGTGGAACAGGTGGTAGTCATCGAGGTCGAGGCCCTCCACCAGAGCGAGCGCCGCCTTCGGCCCGTCGACCTCGGCCACCGCGACGGCGCGGTTGAGCGCCACGACCGGGCTGGGGGCGAGGGCCAGAAGCCGGTCGTACAGCGCCAGGATCTGCCACCAGTCGGTGAGGGCCGCGGTCGGCGCGTCGCTGTGGACGGCGTTGATCGCGGCCTGGATCTGGTACGGGCCCGGCCGGTCGCGCCGCAGGCAGCGGCGGACGATCTCCTGGCCCTCGGCGATCAGGCCGCGATCCCAGCGGCTCCGGTCCTGGTCCGCCAGCAGCACCAGGTCGCCGTCCGGCGTGGTGCGGGCGACCCTGCGGGACTCGACGAGCAGCATGAGCGCGAGCAGCCCCATGACCTCGGGTTCGTCGGGCATGAGCTCGGCCAGAAGCCGTCCCAGCCGGACGGCCTCCGCGCAGAGGTCCTCGCGGACCAGCCGCTCGCCCGAGCTCGCCGTGTGCCCCTCGGTGAAGACGAGGTAGATCACGGCCAGGACGGACCTGAGCCGGTCGGGGAGATCGGCCGCGGCCGGGACCCGGTACGGGATCCCCGCGTCGCGGATCTTGTTCTTCGCCCGGACGATCCGCTGGGCCATGGTCGCCTCGGGCACCAGGAAGGACCGGGCGATCTCGGCGGTGGTGAGCCCGCCCAGGAGCCGCAGCGTCAGCGCGACCCTGGCGTTGGCCGAGAGGGCGGGATGACAGCAGGTGAAGATCAGGCGGAGCCGGTCATCGCGCACGGGGCCCTCCTCCAATGGCTCGTCGCCGGCGTACAGCAGGGCCGCCTGGGCGTGGCGGTCCTCGCGGGTCGCCTCCCGCCGGAAGCGGTCGATCGCCCTGTTGCGGGCGGTCGTGATGATCCACCCCGCGGGGTTCGGCGGCAGGCCCGCAGAGGGCCACCGGCCTGCCGCCACGGTGAACGCGTCCTGGACCGCCTCCTCGGCGAGGTCGATGTCACCCAGGAGACGGACCAGGACCGCGACCGCGCGGCCGTACTCGGCACGGAACACGCGGTCGATCTCCGAGGCGGGAACGCCCTCCATCCCGGACGTCAGCCGCCCGCCCCGCCCTGGAACGGCCGCACCTCGACGGGGAGAAGGCCGATCGCGAGGGCGAGCCTGCGTCCCCATTCGAGCGCCTCGTCGAGGTCCGGCGCCCTGATGACCGTGAATCCGCCGAGGTGTTCCTTGCCCTCGGTGTACGGGCCGTCGGTGATGAGCGTGTCACCGTCCTTGACGCGGATCACGGTCGCCGTGTCCGGGCGGTGCAGTCCGCCGGAGAAGACCCACACACCGGCGGCCCGCATCTCCTCCTCCAGCGCGCCCAGGTTTCTCACGATCGGTTCCAGCACCTCGGGTGCGGGAGAGTCTCCGTCGGGCTGATAGATGCTGAGCAGATACTGTTTCATCGCGCCTCCCGGGTCGGTGCGGCACCGTGGCCGCCTTCCTACCCTTCACACGAACGGCGTCCGGCGAAATCGACACCGGCCACGACGATCCCGCGAAAGACGGTCCCGCGAGAAGAGGGTTCCGCCTCGTCCGGCGAAGACCGGGCGGCTCAGGGGATGAGGCCCTCGGCGGTGAGTTCGGCCCACAGAGCCTCGGGGACGGGTTCTGCGGTCAGTTCCGCGTTGCGGACGACCTCGGCGGCGGAGCGGGCGCCGATCACGACGCTCGCGACGGCCGGGTGGCGCAGGGGGAAGGCGAGGGCCGCCTGCGGGAGGGTGACGTCGTGGCGTTCGCAGACGGCGGCGATGCGGCGGGCGCGCTCCAGGAGCGGGCCGGGGGCGGGGGCGTAGTCGTAGGTGCCGGACGGGTCGTGGGTGGCGAGCAGGCCGCTGTTGAAGACCCCCGCGGCGAGCACCGAGACGCCGCGCTCCGCGCACAGGGGCAGCAGTTCCTCCTCCCCCGATTGGTCCAGGAGGGTGTAACGCCCGGCGAGCATGACCGTGTCGACACCGGTCTCGCGGACGAACCGGGCGAGCATCCCCGTCTGGTTCATGCCGACCCCGACGGCCTTCACGACACCCTGGTCGCGCAGTTCGGCGAGGGCCGGGTACGCCTCGGAGACGGCCTGCTTCCAGTGGTCGTCCGGATCGTGGATCAGGACGATGTCGACCGCGTCGAGGCCGAGCCGCTCCAGGCTCTCCTCCAGCGACCGCAGGACCCCGTCGCGCGAGAAGTCCCACACCCTGCGCATGTCCGCGGGGACGTCGAAGCCCTGGTCGTCCCGGCCGAAGGGCCCTTCGCCGGCGGCGGGCACGATCAGGCGTCCGACCTTGGTGGACAGGGTGTAGGAGTCGCGGGGCCTGGCCGCCAGGGCGGCGCCGAGCCGCCGTTCCGACAGGCCGAGCCCGTAGTGGGGCGCGGTGTCGAACAGGCGGACCCCCGCCTCGTAGGCCGCGTCCACCGCCGCGCGTGCCACGTCGTCGCCGACCTTCGAGAACAGGTTCCCGATCGGGGCCGCGCCGAAGCCGTACCTGCTCACCCGCACCGCCTGCTCCGTTCCTTACGGTCTCGTGGTTCCCATGGCGCTCGTCGTCCTCGTGTCGCTTCGCGCGGGGGTGGCCGGGCCGCCCGCGGGCAGGAGCCGCCGACGGCGGCCCTGCCGGGGTGAAGGAGTGATCATTCCCGCATCCGGGTCACGACTTCGGCCGGAGCCTGAGCCCCTGCATCCCGCCGTCCACGGCCAGGATCGTGCCGGTGGTGGCCGCCGCGAGCGGGCTCGCGAGGTAGGCGATCGCCGCGGCGACCTCCGGGGCGCTCACCAGGCGGCCCATCGGCTGGCGGGCCTCCAGCGCCGCCCGCTCCGCCTCCGGGTCGGGCGCCGCGTCGAGCAGGCGCTGCACCCAGGGGGTGTCGGCGGTGCCCGGGTTGACGCAGTTGACCCGGATGCCCTCACGCACGTGGTCGGCCGCCATCGCCAGCGTCATCGACTGGATGGCCCCCTTGGACGCGCTGTAGAGCGCCCGCTGAGGGAGTCCCGCCGTCGCCGCGATCGAGCAGGTGTTGACGATCACGGCGTGCTCCGAGCGGCGCAGGTGCGGCAGGCTCGCCCGGGTGACCCGGACGATGCCCAGGACGTTGACGTCCATGACCCTGGCCCACTCCTCGTAGGGGTTGTCCTCGATCGTCCCCGCGGCGCCGATCCCGGCGTTGTTCACCAGGATGTCCAGGCCACCGAGTCGCTCGACGGCCTCGGCGACGGCCGCACGGACCGCCTCCTCGTCGGTGACGTCGGCCCTGACCTCGACGAACGGGCCACCGGAGGCGTTGATGTCGAGGGAGGCCACCTTCGCCCCCCGCTCGGCCAGCAGGGTGGCGGTGGCCAGCCCGATGCCGGATCCGCCACCGGTGACCAGGGCGCGCATACCGTCGAACTCACCCACTGAGAGACCTCCATACCGATCTGTCGATCACGCCTGTCCCATGGTCTGCCGCTGGCGCCCGAGTCCGTCGATCTCCAGCTCCACGACCTGCCCCGCGCGCAGGTACGGCGTGCCGGGCAGGCCGAGCGCGACGCCCGCCGGGGTGCCGGTGTTGATCAGGTCACCGGGTTCGAGGACCATGAACCGGCTGAGGTAGCGGATCACCTCCGCCACGGTGAAGATCATGTTCTTGGTGTCGCCGTTCTGGAACCGCTCCCCGTCCACCCACAGGCGCAGGCCCAGGGCCTGCGGGTCGGGGATCTCGTCGGGGGTGACCAGCCAGGGACCGAGGGGGTTGAAGGTCTCGCAGGACTTGCCCTTGTCCCACTGACCGCCGCGCTCCAGCTGGAACTCGCGCTCGGAGACGTCGTTGGAGATGGCGTAGCCCGCGACCTTGGACAGCGCCTCCTCGTGCGTCTCGACGTAGCGGGCCGTCTCGCCGATGACGACGGCCAGCTCGACCTCCCAGTCGGTCTTCACGCTGTCCCTGGGGATGAGCACCTCGTCATTGGGCCCGACGACCGTGTTGGGGGCCTTCATGAAGATGATCGGCTCGGCCGGGGTGGCGGCGTTCGTCTCCGCCGCGTGGTCGACGTAGTTGAGGCCGATGCACACGATCTTCCCGGGCCGTGCGATCGGGGCGCCGATCCGCATCCCCTCGGCGTCCAGCACGGGAAGCTCGTCCCGCTCCAGCGCCTCGCGGACCCGGGCCACTCCCCCCGATGCGAAGAAGGCCCCGTCGATCTCGGTTTCCGAGATTTCACGGAGGTTGCCGGCCCCGTCCAGGACGGCCGGTCGCTCCCGGCCCACGGGTCCCACTCGCAGTAGCTTCACGCCACGCCCTTCATTGATACATCGGATGTCTTGTTCCGTGATGTTGAACGACTCCGAACCTCGATGTCAACCCTCACAGATCGAAACGTCTCCACCGTCGAAAGGGAACGGCAGATGAAAGGGGTTTGAACATGACGCACTCGGATACACCCGATGACTTGACGCTCTGATACGACAGACCGGCCGCCGGCCGGGAGGCCGGGCGTTATCCGCCGGCAACGGCGCGCCGGATGCCCCGGTGTCCGGCGGCGGGCGGATCCGGTTCGACGAGAGGTCACCGTGGATCGGCGGCCCAGCCGCGCGGCCACGCCCTCGGCGGCCGGGTCTCCCCGGGCAGGACGCGATGCGGGCTCTGACTTGACGAGGTCCTCCTACCGTAATAGAACACGTTCCAGAAAGAAGAATCGCCGAGCGACCGTTCCCGCACTCGATAACCCGACGTGCCAGGAACGGACGGCGGGAACCCTGAAAGTCCCGCGATCGCCACGTTCACGATGGATTCTCGGCGAACGTGCAAGGGTACGCCGCTGACGCATTCCCAAACCGCGCCGACATGAACCGCGTCACGAGAACACCGACCCGGTTCGCAGGAGGACCATTGGATATCGATCTGGTCGACCAGGACTTCTACCGGCGGAACGGCGCGCCTTACGAACAGCTGGCCTGGCTGCGGGCGAACGCACCGGTCTACGCGCACCCCGGCGACGCCGAGCGGGGCTGGCCGGGCTTCTGGGCGGTCACCAGGCATGCCGACGTGGTGCACGTCTCCCGTCGCTCCGACCTGTTCTCGTCGAGCAGGAGGCTCGCGCTCTTCAACGAGATGCCCGAGGACCAGATGGCCCTCCAGCGGATGATGATGCTCAACCAGGACCCGCCGGAGCACACCCGGCGGCGCTCCCTGGTCAACCGGGGCTTCACCCCGCGCATGATGGGCGCCCTGGAGCAGCACATCCGCGACATCTGCCACGAGCTGGTGGACGAGGCCACGGGACGCGGCTCGGTCGACTTCGTCAGGGACATCGCCGCCCCGCTGCCGCTGTACGTGATCTGCGAGCTGCTCGGCGCCCCCGTCGAGGACCGCGACAAGATCTTCAACTGGTCCAACCAGATGATCGGGGCCGAGGACCCCGACTACGCGGCCGACCCGGAAGCGGGCACGAACGCGGCGATGGAGGTCTACGCCTACGCCAACACCCTCGCCGCCGAGCGGCGCGCGCAGCCCCGCGAGGACATCGTCACCAAGCTGATCATGCCCGACGCCGCCGGGGAGACCCTCACCGAGGAGGAGTTCGACCTGTTCGTGCTGCTGCTCGTGGTGGCGGGCAACGAGACCACCCGTAACGCCGCCTCGGGCGGCATGCTCGCCTTCTTCGAGAACCCCGAGCAGTGGCGGCGCCTCGTCGCCGACCGCTCCCTCGCCCGCACCGCCGCCGACGAGATCGTCCGCTGGGTCGCCCCGGTGAACCTCTTCCGCCGTACGGCGACCGCCGACACGACGATCGGCGGGCAGGAGGTGAAGGAGAACGACAAGATCGTTGTCTTCTACAGCTCCGCCAACCGGGACGAGGAGGTGTTCGCCGACCCCGGCGTCTTCGACATCGGCCGCGACCCCAACCCGCACATCGGCTTCGGCGGCGGCGGCGCCCACTTCTGCCTGGGCAACCACCTCGCCAAGCTGGAGCTGCGGGTCCTGTTCGAGGTGCTGGCCGAGCGGCTGCCCGGCCTGGAGCAGGCCGGCGAGGCCCGCCGCCTGCGGTCCAACTTCATCAACGGCATCAAGGACCTGCCGGTCACCGTCGGCGGAACACGCCCACCGGTTTGAACATTCCGGTGAATCCATCCTGCCGACAGCAGACGCCTCGCGGACCGCACCGCCGCCCGGCCCGACCGAACGACGTGACGCCGCTCTACAGCAGTTCCTCGATCAGGTCGGCCGCGCGGACGGTGCCGCCCTCGCCCCGGACCTCGTCCCTGAGCTTCGCCAGCCGAGCCGCCACCTCCGGGTCGGAGGTGAGGTCGAGCAGGGCGGCGCGCAACGTCTCCGGGGTGGCCTCCCCGGTGTCGATCCGGCGGCCGACCCCGAGTTCCACGAGCCTGTCGGCGTTGCCGAACTGGTCGGTGGCCTGCGGGACGGCGATCATCGGGACGCCGCAGTACAGACCCTCCTGAGTGCCGCCCATGCCCGCGTGGGTGACGAACGCGTCGGCCTGCTCCAGGATCGAGAGCTGCGAGACCCAGGGGTGCGCCTCGACGTTGGCGGGGATCGCACCGAGCTCCGCCGGGTCCACGAACCTCCCGACCTGAAGGACGACGTGCCAGCCCGGCAGGTCGCCGAAAGCGGCCAGGCAGGAGCGGTAGAAGTCCGGCAGGTTGGTGAAGGCCGACCCCAGGGAGACGAGCAGCACCTTCTCCGCACCCTCGGGCCGGATCCAGGGCTCCTGCTGGATGCGGGTGGCCAGGCAGGGCCCGGTGAAGGTGATCCTGGCGGGGTCGACCCGGTCGGCGTTGGGCTGCATGACCTTCGGGATGAGCGCGAGCGCCCGTGGCGGACGGCCCCCGAAGTCGTGGGAGTCGGTGTCCCGGATGCCGTTGTCGCGCAGCCACTCGTCGAACCGCCGGTAGTGCTCGGCCCCGCCCGGAGCCCTCTTCAGCTCCTCGATCATCGGCGCCATCTCCTCGCGGTACCCCTCCCAGGCCACGTAGGTCGGCGAGAGCTGCATCAGGGGGATGTCCCAGTTCTCCGCGAGCACCCGGGCGGTGTAGCCGCCGATGTCGTAGAGGAACAGGTCGGGCCGGTCGTTCTCGTACGCGGCGCGGAGCTGCGGCAGCATCGAGATCGCGTCGCGGAGGAAGACGTCGAGCTGCGCGACCGTGTCCTCGGGCCACTCGGCGGCGTCTCCCATGGGCAGGGTCGAGGTGTACGGGACGAGTTCGGCTCCGGCACCGGTGATCACTTCGGCGAAGGAGGGGTCGTTGGCGTAGGTCACCCGGTGCCCTCGCGCCACCAGTTCCCTGATCACTTCGATGCTCGGGTTCACGTGACCCGGCGCGGGGATGCTGACCATCGCGATGTGGGCGCGTCGGGGCATGTTTTCTCCTCCGTGGGGATTCCGTCGAGACCGTCGCCGAGACTCCGGTGCGATCGTCGCGAATGACGAGACGTCTCGTCTCGCCCACGACACAGCATTCCCCCTGCCGCGCACGCTGTCAAGACGAGACGCTACGACTCGTCTATTGAAAATGTCCGGACCGGCTCATGACCTGAAGGAGTCGCCGACCCCCTCCAGGCAGCCTCGGTAGCGCTCGGATCGTCAGGGGAGGGAGGCACGGGAGCGCCAGGGCATTCAGGAGAATGAAGCTCGGGACCGCTCGGATCGTCGGAAAGGTGAAGGTCAGGGCCAGGAGGAGTCCTGGTCGGGGTCGCCGCCCTCGGAGAGCAACTTGACGTCCGACTCGACCATCATCGCCACGAGCTCCTCGAAGCCGACCGTGGGCTCCCAGCCGAGCTGGACGCGGGCCTTCTTCGGGTCCGCGCAGAGCAGGTCGACCTCGGCCGGGCGGTGCAGGGCCTGGTCGATGACGACGTACCGCTCCCAGTCGAGCCCTGCGGCGGTGAAGGCGGCCTCCACGAGGTCGCGGACGGTCTGGGTGCGGCCGGTGCCGATCACGTAGTCCTCCGGCGTGTCCACCTGGAGCATCAGGTGCATCGCGCGAACGTAGTCTCCGGCGAACCCCCAGTCGCGGCGCGCCTCCAGGTTGCCCAGGCGCAGCTCGGAGGCGAGGCCGAGCTTGATCCTGGCCACGCCGAGCGACACCTTCCTGGTGACGAACTCGGCCCCCCTGCGCGGGGACTCGTGGTTGAACAGGATCCCCGATACCGCGTACATGCCGTACGACTCGCGGTAGTTCTGCGTCAGGAAGTGCCCGTACGTCTTGGCCACGCCGTACGGCGAGCGGGGGTGGAAGGGGGTGATCTCGGTCTGCGGGGTCTCGCGGACCTGGCCGAACATCTCCGAGGAGGACGCCTGGTAGAAGCGGATCTGGCCCGATCCCGCCGCCGTACGCGAGGAGGAGATGCCCGAGCAGACCCGGATCGCCTCAAGCATGCGCAGCACACCCATGCCGGTCACCTCGGCGGTGAGCTCGGCCTGCTCCCACGACATGGGGACGAACGAGATCGCACCCAGGTTGTAGACCTCGTCGGGCTGGACCTTCTCGACGGCGGAGATCAGCGAACCCTGGTCGAGCAGATCTCCCCGGACGAGCTGGACGTCCTGCAGGAGCCTGCGGAAACGGGGGACTCGGGGGTTGGCCTGCCCGCGGACGAGACCGGAGACCTCATAGCCCTGGCCGAGCAGGCACTCGGCCAGATAGGAACCGTCCTGCCCGGTGATACCGGTGATCAGCGCGCGCCTGGCCAACGCGTCCTCCTTGCTTGCGGGGGCGGCAACCTATGCCGGGTCTTGTGCCGTTTGATGGCGAATGTACCCGCAGACCACCCGGCGGGCACCATCCCCCTGAGGCACAACACGCCTAGAACGCGTTACACCGAATCGCGCTCGATAAGGCTAACTTCCCAGTTCGCACGCTGTGAAGCGTGATCTAGGGACAATTCCACATCAGGTACAACAGGGCTGCTGAATGGTAGGGTCCGAGGACTAAGGTCATCTTTCACGGTACCTGTCCCCTTTTCGGACAGGTTGAGAAGGGGGTTGCCGTGCCGGGTGCTGAGTCACTGCGGGTCGCGCTGCTGTCGTACCGCAGCAAACCGACCTGCGGTGGGCAGGGCGTCTACCTGCGTCACCTCAGTCGCGAACTGGTCGCCCTCGGCCACAGCGTGGAGGTCTTCTCCGGCCAGCCCTACCCGGAGCTCGACGAGGGCGTCGTCCTCACCAAGATCCCCAGCCTTGACCTGTACCGCGACGAGGACCCCTTTCGCACCCCCAGGCCGCACGAGTACCGCGACTGGATCGACCTGCTCGAAGTCGGCACCATGTGGACCGCCGGATTCCCCGAGCCGCTCACCTTCAGCCTGCGGGCGTACCGCGAGCTGAAGAAGCGCGTCGGCGACTTCGACGTCGTGCAGGACAACCAGACCCTCGGCTACGGCGTGCTCGGCATCCAGAAGCTGTTCCCCGTGGTCGGAACCATCCACCACCCGATCAGCGTGGACCGGCGCATCGAGATCAAGGCCGCGACGCTGCGCAAGAAGCTCCCGATGCGGCGCTGGTACGGCTTCGTGCGGATGCAGGCCAAGGTCGCGCCCCGGCTCAGCCCGATCCTCACCGTGAGCGAGTCGTCCCTCGCCGACATCCACCGCGACTTCAACGTGCCCCAGAAGAACATGCGGCTCATCCCGCTGGGCGTCGACACCCGCTACTTCCACCCGCGCCCGCAGATGCCCAAGCGGCCCGGGTCCATCGTCGCGGTCGCGAGCGCCGACTCCCCGATGAAGGGCGTCGCGACGCTGCTGAGGGCCGTGGCGAAGCTCGCCACCGAACGCGACGTCAACCTGACCGTGGTGAGCAAACCCACCCCCGGCGGCCCGACCGAGAAGCTCGTCGGCGAGCTGGCGCTGCGGGACCGGGTCAGGTTCGTGCACGGCATCTCCGACACCGAACTGGGCGAGCTGATCGCCACCTCGGAGATCTCGGTCGTCCCCTCCCTGTACGAGGGCTTCTCGCTGCCGGCCGTCGAGCACATGGCCTGCGGCACCCCGCTGGTCGCGAGCCGCACCGGGGCACTGCCCGAGGTCGTCGGCGACGCCGCCATACAGGTGGCCCCCGGCGACCCCGAGGAACTCGCCGCGGTCCTGCGCCGCCTGCACGACTCCCCCGAGGAGCGTGCCGCGGTGGGCAAGAAGGGCTACGACCGGGTCATGGAGCGCTATACCTGGAACGTCGTCGCCCAGCGGACCGTGGAGGCCTACCACGAGGCCATCCAGGCCCGCCGGACGAAGTGAGCGACACCCTGAAACAACCACCTCTCACAAGGAGCGGCGAGTGCTGACTGTCGACTTCGACCGGTTGCCCGTGGGTCCGGGGACCCGAGTCCTGGACCTGGGCTGTGGCGGCGGACGGCACGCCTTCGAAGTGCTGCGGCGCGGCGCGGACGTGGTGGCCTTCGACATGGACGCCAGGGAGCTGGAGGGCGTCGCGAGCATGTTCTCCGCGATGGACAAGGCCGGAGAGGTGCCGCCGGGGGCGACGGCGGACACCGTGACGGGCGACGCGCTCGACATGCCGTTCGAGGACGGCGGCTTCGACCGGGTGATCGCCGCGGAGGTGCTGGAGCACATCCCCGACGACATGGCCGCGATGCGCGAGATCTTCCGGGTGCTCAAGCCGGGCGGCCAGGCGGCCATCACCGTGCCGAGCTTCCTGCCGGAACGGATCTGCTGGGCACTCGACGAGGCGTACCACACCGCTCCCGGCGGGCACGTCCGCATCTACACGCTCGCCGAGCTGAGCGCGAAGCTCAAGTCGACGGGCTTCGTCATCGGCCCGCACCACCACGCCCACGGCCTGCACGCGCCCTACTGGTGGATCAAGTGCGCCGTCGGCGTCGGCAACGACGACCACCCGCTCGCCAAGGCCTACCACGAGCTGCTGGTCTGGGACATCATGAAGCGCCCCGCCGCCACCAGGATCGCCGAGGCCGTGCTCAACCCGCTCATCGGCAAGAGCGTGGTGCTCTACGTCCGCAAGCCCGCGTGACCTCCGAAGGAGGGGCAGTGAGCGGCTGCATGCAGTGGGAAGAGGTCGTCCTCACCGCCCGGAGCATCGCGGCGGTCCAGGAGGCCGACGGCGGCGTCCCGTGGCCCGAGGGACACGTGGACGCCTGGAACCACATCGAGTGCCTGATGGCGATGAGCGTGGCGGGGCTGACCGGCCCGGTCCGCCGGGGGTACGACTGGCTCGTCCGCACGCAGCGGGCCGACGGCTCCTGGCCGATGAAACTGGTCGCCGGCGAGGCCGTCGAGCAGGGCGGGGAGTCCAACCACGCCGCGTACGTCGCGGTCGGCGTCTGGCACGAGCTCCTGGTGACCGGAGACGAGGAGTTCGCCCGCCGGATGTGGCCGGTCGTCCGGACCGCGCTGGACTTCGTGGTCGGCCTGCAGACCACCCGGGGCGAGATCGTCTGGGAGCGCGCGGCCGACGGCAGGCCCGCCGCGTACGCCCTGCTGACCGGCTGCGCCTCCATCCACCAGGGTCTGCGCTGCGGCGTGCTGCTCGGCGAGCATCTGGGTGACCCGCAGCCCGACTGGGAACTCGCCGCCGACCAGCTCGGCCACGTGCTGGCCGCCCACCCCGAGGCGTTCGCCGACAAGAGCCGCTTCTCGATGGACTGGTACTACCCGATCCTGGGCGGCGCGGTGCGCGGCCCGGCCGCGGAGGCGCGACTCGCCGAGGAGTGGGACACGTTCGTGGAGACGGGCCTCGGTATCCGCTGCGTCTCCGACCAGCCGTGGGTGACCGGCGCGGAGACGTGCGAGCTGGTGCTCACCCTCGACGCCCTCGGCGAGCGGGAGCGGGCGCGCAGGCTCTTCTCCGACATGCAGCACCTGCGGCACGAGGACGGTTCGTACTGGACCGGCTGGCAGTTCGTGAACGAGAAACACTTCCCCTACGAGCGCTCGGCCTACACCGCGGCCGCGGTCGTGCTCGCCGCCGACGCGCTGGACGGGCACACCCCCGCCTCCGGCGTCTTCCGCGACGCGGGCGTGCACGTGACCGATCGCCCCACCGCCGCCTGCGGCTGCAGCCACGCCCACTCCAGGAGCTGAACCCCCGGCGGTTTCTTTGCACGGAACCAGAAACGCGGTGCTTGAAGGGCTGAATCCGGCTCACTACGTTCGGGTCCTTGACATCCTCCCCTGCCTGAAGGGCGGGGGAGGATGTCAAGCCGTCTCTACGCTGATAGGAGGACAGGTTGAGGTTCGCGGTTCACCGGCTCCGGCAACCCGGAGCCTCCCCGCGCGGCGACGGCATGCCCTGCCGCCGTGTCGCGTATGTTCTTGGCCGCGTTGACGTCGGCGTTGGCCCGATGCCCGCAGGCGGCGCAGGCGAATCGAGATTGGCGCTCTCTCGACTCGGCCGCGCGATGCCCGCAGGCGTTGCAGGTCTGCGACGTGTAACGCGGGTTGATCTTCTGGCGGACGTTCCTGCCGGGCGCTTCGAGGGTGCCGCGCGCCGACCGGGTCATGTTGCCGATCTTCAGGTCTTCGACCGCGATGACGTCGAAGCGGCGCGCCAGATCGGTGCTGGTCTTTTCGATCCAGTCTTTGCGCCGGTCGCTCTCACGGGCCTTCAGCTTCGCGATGGCGGCCTTGACCTTGCCTCGCCGGTTCGACCCCCGCTTGGCCCTGGCGAGTTTACGCTGAAGCCTCAGCAGGCGGGTCTTCTCCCCGTCGCGAAGCGTGGGGGCGTTCAGCGGTTCACCTGTGGACAGCGCGGCCGACACGGCGACGCCTCGGTCCACGCCGACCACCTCACCCGAACCGGGGGCGGGGATCGACTCGGGGACGGCGGCGAACGCCACATGCCAGCGGCCCGCCGCATCACGGGTCACCCGGTAGGACTTCACCCCTTCGGGGACGGCACGCGACCAGCGAAACCGCACCCACCCCACCTTCGGGATCCTCACCTCGCCGACGTGGCGCGACACGCGGCGCACCTCACCGGGCTTGACCGCGACGATCCGAAACCCCTCGCCCCGCCCGCGCCTGCGCCAGGTGGGGCGGCGGTGGGTTTGGCCGAAGAAGTTCGCCATCGCCTGGTGGAAGTCCTTGAGCGCCTGCTACTGCACGACGATCGACCCGCCGCGCAGCCACTCGAACTCGGCCCGCGCCTCGGTCAGCTGGCGGCACTGCTCGGCGAACCCCGGCGCCGACGTGAGGCCGGGACGCCAGTGGGCGTGCTGCTCGACGGCGAGGTTCCACACGAACCGGGCGTGCCCGCAGTGCTCGGCCAGCGCCGCCTCCTGGGCGGACGAAGGCTGAAGCCGGAAGCGGGACACGGCGAGCAACCTACCGAAGCACGCCGACAAAATCCGGGGATCGAAGTGGCCGACCGCTCCGCGTTTCCTCCCCGGCCTGAAGGCCGAGGCATCCACACTGCAGGTGTTTGGTGATTCGGAGGGGCGGTGGGGTTCGCAGACACGCGGCGGGACTCCTCGCCCTGGTCGCCGCGACCGCCGGGTGGAGGCTGACCGCCCTGCCGGACACCTCGGCCGTGGAGTCCTCCGCCGCCTTCTCCTTCCACGCGAGACCGCTGAGCCCTCCCTCGCGGGCCGGTGACCGCCTCCTGCGGCCGGTCGCGCCGGGGTACGCGACCCTCGGGAGCCCGGCGTCGTCGCTGGGCGCCGGGGTGGCCCTGTTCGACGTGGACGGCGAGGTCGTCGCCGACGACCTGTGCCTCGTCGATCCCCGCCGCGACACGGTGACCGTCAGGCCCGCGCCGGGGACCTCGCGCCGCTACCGGCCGTTCACGCTGGTCCCCCCGGAGCGCAGGCGGCACGAGGCGCCGACGGGGTGCCTGCCCGCCGATCTCGACCAGGACGGCTGGGAGGACCTGGTCGTCTACTACTGGGGCCGCTCCCCCTCCCTGTTCCTGCGCGTCCCCGAAGAGCCCCCCTCCGGTGCGGCCTTCCGTCACCGCTCGCTCATCGCCGAACCGGAGATCTGGAACACCAGCGCCGCCACGGCCGGGGACTTCGACGGGGACGGCCGCCTCGACCTCGTCTTCGGCAACTACTTCCCCGACGGCGTCCGCGTGCTGGGCGGCGGCAGCGGCGACCGCGGCGACGCCGTGATGCCCGACTCACCCTCCGCCGCGGCCAACGGGGGCGGCGACCGGCTCTACCTGGCGACGGGACCCGCGCTGTTCACCGAGGCGAAGGGGGTGTTCGACGAGATCGACGGCGAGGGCCGGGGCTGGACCCTCGCGCTGGGCACCCAGGACCTGGACGGCGACGGGCGGCCCGAACTGTACGTGGCCAACGACTTCGGCCCCGACCACCTGCTGGTCAACGAGTCGGCGCCCGGCAGGGTCCGGTTCACCGAGGCGAGGGGCACCCGGCACCTGGCGACCCCCTCCTCACGGGTCCTCGGCCGCGACTCGTTCAGGGGGATGGGGGTGGCCTTCACCGACCTCAACGCCGACGGCGGACCGGACATCCTGGTGAGCAACCTCACCGGGGAACCCGCACCGCACGAGGGCAACTTCGCCTTCGTGTCACGGCGAGGAGGGCTCCACGAGGGGCACGCGCCGTACGACGACCTCGGCGAGGAGCTGGGGCTGAGCCGCAGCGGCTGGTCCTGGGACGTCAAGGCCGCCGACTTCGACAACGACGGCGTCGACGAGATCATGCACGCGACCGGGTTCGTCAGGGGTGAGGCCGACCGGTGGGCGCGGCTTCGGGAGGCGGAGTCGGCCGGCGACCTGTTCCTCTCCCGCCCCGCGCTGTGGCCGGAGCTGAAGGCCGGGGACGACCTGTCGGGCCGTGAGACCAACACCTTCTTCACCAGGGGGCCGGACGGCCGCTACGTGGACGTGGCACGGCGAGCCGGGGTCGGCGGCGGTGGTCGTGACAGCGAGGGCGGCGGGGACGGCGAGGGAACCGTCAGCCGGGCCTTCGCCGTGGGCGACGTCGACGACGACGGGAGGCTGGACTTCGCGGTCGCCAACCAGTGGTCCGCGTCGGTGCTCTACAGCAACCACGGGCCGACGGCCCCGTTCGTGGGCCTGCGCCTGCGCCTCCCCGCCGGTTCCTGCGAGACGATCACCGCGCCCCGCCCCTCGCGGACCGCCGGGGAACAGCCTCGGCTCGGAGCGGCGCACCCCGGGCCGACGCGGCCCGCCATCGGGGCCGTCGCCACGGTGCGCCTGCCCGGCGGGGTCACACGCGGCAGGCAGCTCTACCCCGCCAACGGCCACAACGGCGTCTCCGCACCCGAGCTGCTCTTCGGCCTGGGCGACGACCTGCCGGACGCCACCGTCCCCGTCGAGATCTCCTGGAGGGACGCCTGCGGCGGCGCCCGCACCGCGTCGGTGTCCCTGGAGCCCGGCTGGCATCAAATCCTGCTCGCCGGCGGCCACGCCTCGAAGATCCGGCGGCCATGAGCGCCGACCGGGATCGGGAGAGGGCGTTCCGGCGGCTGGCGGGGTCCCTCACCGTGATCACCGTGCTCGGGCACACCGTGCTCGGGTTCGAGCAGTCCTGCCTGGCGCCGGTGGTCGGCGTGCTCACCGGTGTGACCGCCGAGCTCGTGCTGGAGACCGTGGAGGCGTGGTCACGGCGACGCCGGCCCCGCTATCTCGGGGTGCCCCGCGCCCGGGTCGCCGGCTTCCTCCTGCCGTCCTACGTGTGCGGCCTGCTCTGCGCGATGCTGCTGTACGGCAACGGGCACCTGATGCCGATCGCGCTCGCCGCCCTCGTCGGAGTCGGCGGCACGTACGTCTTCCGCGTGAGAGCGCCGGGGACGGTGGAGCAGGGGCTGCGGGCCGAGGACGTGCCGGGGAGTCCGTTCCTGAACCCGGCGGCCTTCGGGATCGTCTGCGTGCTGCTGCTGTTGCCGTGGGTCGGCCTCGCTCCGGCGCACCAGTTCACCGCGTGGGTCTCCGGGCCGTTCGACCTGATCGTGCCGATCGCCGTCCTGGCCTGGGGAACGGCGGTGAACGCCAGGCTCGCGGGGAGACTGCCGCTGCTCCTGGGCTGGACGGGCGGGTTCGCCCTGCAGGCGCTGGTCAGGGGCGCGCTGACCGACGTGTCGACGGTGAGCGCGCTGCTGCCGATGACCGGGACGGCCTTCGCCCTCTACGCCGGGTACGTGCTCGTCGAGCCGGGCACCTCCCCCGCCAGGCCGCGTGAGCAGGTCGTGTTCGGCCTCGCCACGGCGATGGTCCACGGGCTGCTGGTCCAGTCCCATGTCGTCTCCGGGCTCCTCTTCGCCCTGGTGATCGTCGGCGCGGGCCGGGGCCTGCGCGCGGCCCTCCCGCCCCACCCGCGCCTCGCGCTCGCGGCCCACCTGCACGCGACGCTTCCGGTCCGCCTCCGCGCGCCCGGCGCCGGTGGACGGGCCGGGCCGGGCCGCACCGCCGGGCCCACGCCGGCGGGCACGTCGTCCGGGGAGATCAGCCGATGCCGGGACCGACCCGTTCGAGCACCCGCAGCGACCCCTCCTGCCGGACCTCCTTGAACGCTCCGGAGGCGAGGGCCCGCTGATGGACGCGGTACGGGGCCTGCCCGCCCCGGGCCGGGTCCGGGTAGATGTCGTGAAAGACCAGGGCACCGCCCGGCATGACGTGCGGGGCCCACCCCTCGTAGTCCTTGGTCACCGGATCCTCGGAGTGGCCGCCGTCGATGAAGAGCATCGCGAGCGGGGTGTTCCACAGCGCGGCGACGCGCTCGGACCTCCCGACGATCGCGACGACCTCGTCCTCCAGCCCCGCGGAGGCGATGGTGGTGCGGAAGGTGGGCAGCGAGTCCATCTTGCCGAAGCGGAGGTCCACCAGCGTGGGGTCGTGGTGGGCCCAGCCTGGCTGGATCTCCTCCGAACCCCGGTGGTGGTCCACGGTGAAGACGACGGACCCCGCCTGCCGCGCCCCCGCCCCGAGATAGACGGCGGACTTCCCGCAGTAACTGCCGATCTCGCAGATCGGACCTCGCGAACCGTACGCGACGGCGGTCTCGAACAGCGCGATCCCTTCCTCATGCGGCATGAAACCCTTGGCGCGCTGGGCGGCGTACAGCAGGTCGGCCGGCATGGTGGCGATGCTCATCGCAGCAGCCTACCGAGACCGAACAGCATTCCGGATACTCTTGCCCGACCTTGTGGAACATGTTCTACTTTGCACCGTGAACCAGCGTGACCGAATCATGATGACCGACGACGAGATCACCGCCTTCATCGCCGAGGCGCGGAAACTGCAGCTCGGCACGATCAACCCCGACGGGACACCGCACATGGTGACCATGTTCTACGGGCTGACCGAGGGCAAGATCTCGTTCTGGACATATGGCAAGTCCCAGAAGACGCTCAACCTCCAGCGCGACGCCCGGGTGAGCTGCCTGATCGAGGCAGGGGACGAATACTCCGAGCTTCGCGGTGTCCTCGTCTACGGAGTGGCACGGATGATCGACGACCCCGAGGGCGTCCTCGGCGTCGGCATGGACGTGACCAGACGGATGACCGGGATGGCCGACGCGGAGGAGTCACTCGCGGAGTACGTGGCCCACACCGGCCGTAAAAGGGTCGCCTTCGTGGTCGAGCCGAGTCGAGTGATCTCCTGGGATCACCGTAAGCTCGCCACTCCCGCTTAGGAGGCGCGCGTTGAAGATCAAAGTCGATTATCCGGTCTGCGAGGCCAATGCGATCTGCATGGGCCTCGCCCCGGAGGTCTTCGAGCTCGACGACGACGACCAGCTGCACGTGCTGCTGCCTGAGCCGCCGCCGGAGATGCTGGACCGCGTCCGGCACGCGGTCCGGTCCTGTCCCAAAGCCGCACTCTCCCTTGAGGAGAACTAGGAGGACCCCCATGCGTGGTGCGCTTCTGCATGCCGTCGGCGACGACAGGCTCGACATCCGCGACGACCTCACCCTCGCGCCGACAGGCCCGACGGATGTCCGCGTCAAGATCAGGGCCACCGGCGTCTGCCATTCGGACCTGTCGGTGATCAGTGGCGTGCTGCCCATGCCGTTGCCGGTCATCCCCGGCCACGAGGGCGCGGGAGAGGTCGTCGAGGTCGGTGACCACGTGACCTCGGTGCAGCCCGGCGACCACGTCATCGTCAACTGGACCCCGGCCTGCGGCAGCTGCGCGAACTGCCTGGTGAACCAGCCTTTCCTGTGCATGACGTACGTGATGGACAGCTTCGTCAACGCCCGCTTCCGCTACGGCGGCGACACCCCCGCGTTCGGCATGGCCGGCTGCGGCACCTGGTCCGAGGAGATCGTCGTGCCCTGGCAGGGGGCCGTCAAGGTCGATTCCGACGTGCCGTTCGAGGCCGCGGCCCTGATCGGCTGCGGGATCACCACCGGCGTCGGCGCGGCGCTGAACACGGCCAAGGTGAGGGCCGGCTCGACCGTCGCCGTGGTCGGCGCGGGCGGTATCGGCCTGTCGGTGATCCAGGGCGCCCGCATCTCCGGCGCCACCACGATCCTCGCGATCGACCCCCTGGAGTCCAAGCACACCCTCGCCAAGAAGGTCGGCGCGACCCACGCCATCACCCCTGACCAGCTCATGGACGCGGTCGGTACGCTCACCGGCGGGGTCGGTTTCGACTACGGTTTCGAGGCCGTCGGCAAGTCCGCCGCCATCATGACGGCCTGGCAGGCGACCCGCCGGGGTGGCGACACGATCGTGGTGGGCGCGGGCGCGATGGACGACACCGTCCCGCTGAACGCCTTCAGCCTGCTGTTCGAGGGCAAGAACATCCTCAGCTCGCTGTACGGCGGCTCGGACGTCCGACGCGACTTCCCGTTCCTCGCCGGGCTCTACAAGGCGGGCAAGCTCGATCTGGAGAGCATGATCAGCTCCCGTATCAAGCTGGCCGACCTCAATGACGCCGTGGCGGCCCTCAGGGGCGGTGAGGTCCTGCGCCAGATCGTCGTCCTGGACTGAGAACCGTCACCGTGGGCCACGGATCGGCCCTCCGGCCGGCGCACGAGGCGATCGGCTTCTTCCCGTGCCCGCCATCTCGCGGGTCGCCGCCCGCGTGACGATCCTGGCCCACTCGCGGACCGCGTGACGAGCCCGGCCCACGGATTACCGGTCGCGTGGCGGGCGTGCGAACTCGGTTCGCACGCCCGCCACGCCGGTGACGGAGCCCGCTCACGGGGTGTGCACCCGATGGGCGGTCTCCGTCATCCCTCCTCGATCTCCGTCATCCGGCTCTGGTCGGCGGCGCTGCGCTCGACCGCGGCCAGCACGCGCTGGACGTTCAACCCATCGTCGAACGACGGAGCCGGAGCGACACCAGAGGTGATCGCCTCGACGAAGTCCCTCACCTCATGGG